>JGI24422J19971_10002096_pt1 | contig 12333 bp, 13 predicted proteins | sample DeeMarSWOR152_54_FD_19971 | JGI IMG/M metagenome (IMG submission 19971) | reverse complement strand
AGGAGTATATGATTATGATGACTGGCTTCATGAATATGGCTGTTGCTATGAGCGCAGAGTAGAGGGCTAAGGAAATAAGTCCTGAACCTAACAAGATAAACTGAACAATCAAGCTTGTGCTGAACCTCACACTCAGCCCTAAACCCATCAGCAGAGAGTATTTATTTCCAAGTAGTTTGTGGAACAACAGAAAGGAAGATGCAAGTTTTGAGGCTTTCGCAACAGCCCAGATAAGAGCGATTAAAGATGGGTAAATTAGAAGCGAGGTCACGGAAACTGAGGCACCTATGCTTAGGAAGAAAATGGGAGAGAGAAAGATATAACCTAGAAACTCCACAGCCCTTTCGTTTTCGGAGAGACTTTCCTTAGGTAACAGTCTTCTAAAGACCATACCACCGAAGATTGCACCCACAGTCGCCAAGCTCTCGAAGACCAATCCGCCTAAGGCGATAAAGGAAAAGCAGACAAGCAGAGTAAGTAGGGAAGGGATGTAAGATGGAGGATGATTCTTCTCCAAAGCTCTCTGAACTCTGCCTCCAAGTTTCATCATCACAAAAGTAAGAAGAAGTAGGCAAAGTAAACCTGAAAAAATAAATAATGGATCTGGAATGATCTGGACTTGCGCCGTTGGCACGAATCCAGGTAAGACAGCGACAACCGCAAGCATCAAAACTTCTATGATGTCATCTAAAGTCCCTATTCCCAGCGTGAGCTGACCGAAAGTTGTTTTAATGATTTTAAACCCAGCTAGAATTGGCAGTAGAACAGCCTCGCCGACCGTTGCAAAGGAAAGAGCTGTAACTAAGGCAACCAAAAGAGAGTTGCTCACTTCTGCTGGGAATACGAGATAAAGAAGCAAACTTCCAAAAAAGCCTTCAAAACAAATTATGAAAAAGGTGCCTGCTACAACGTATTTTTTTAGTCTCCCCATTGTTTTAAAGTCCAAGTTAAAACCTATTATGAAGAGTAGAAAGTACATACCAAAAGTTTCTAACAGCTTAAAAACGTCGCTTTCAAAAGTGCTCCTGAACAAACCGAGTGCAGAAAGTACGAGACCGAAAAATAGAGAAGCAAACATCCAAGGTATTTTTAGATATTTCTGTAGCAAGTAGCCGAAGCCTAGCGCAACGCTATAGGAAATGACTATTAAAAGCAGCACATCTTCCATGACTTTCTCACCAATTCTTTCTTGAACAGCCCTTACATTCGCTCTTTCGGAAAACTCTTTGTATGTGTAATGCTGAACCTGTCTCCGTGATAATCCCTTTTTTTCGCTCTTACGAAACTATTGGATTGCAGAGAGTTGCGTATAAGCATTGTGCTCAATAATTTCTCAGTTCCTATGAAAACCTGAAGATTCGAGTGAAAGCTCAACCATCAATATACATACAGTGCTAAGCCTTTTATTAGTCGGTTCGTGCAGAAGCATGAACTTGCACGAATTTGATGTTGCTTGTTTATGCGCGGAGCTGTCGTCCAAAAAAGTCCGCGCGATTAAGTATCAACAGATGCAGACAAAATCAAAGCAACTTCCAAGANGGCAGTCACTTTTGAATCGATCTTGTCAGTTGAACAGATCAAGACAAACAACTCAAAGTNACTTAGTTCAGTCATCTAAGGTTGAGGTTTTAAGCCGTGTTTTTCGTATGTGAGTCTTTTCTTAACTAGGTCTTTAACTTCTTCAAGGAATCTTTGGTCTTTCTGTAGGTTTAGAAACTGGGCGCGTAATTCTTCGAATCCCTCGGGCATCTCGATTCTTATGTTGATGAAGGGCTTTCCCATAGCCATTTCAAATTCCCTCTTTTCCTCCTCGTATGTCCTTTCACGTTTCAGTTTTCTCGACCCGAACCATTTCTTGATTTTCGCCAATTTTATCACACACCTATTAACCTAAACCTTACAATAAGATAAAGACTTGAGAAACTTAATTGAATTATCGTCGTTACCAAACCCACTTTTGCGAAATCGCCAAATTTTACCGAGATTCCTTCGCGTCTAAGGGCACCAATCGCCATTACACATACAGAACCGCTGAACGGTGTTGTTGCACCCCCAAGGTTTGTCCCAAGAATAAGAGCTGACCAAACAGCCGAAGAATTCAACCCTGAAAAAGCATGTGCGCCGATCATCGGAGCGAATGTTAGAGCAATTGCCGTATTGCTTACCACAGTGCTTGCAATCCCGCTAAACCACAGAGTCACGAGAGTTGAATTGAATGAGCTTGCTTCAGCCATTTGAAAAAGCCAGCTGGATATACCTGTCAAAATTTGAGTCTTTTCCAAGCCACCAACAATAAACATGAAACCTGCAATGAAAAACACAGTCTCCCAATCTAACTCTCTGAAGATTTCCGCAGGATCCAGCTTGCTCAGGACTAATCCGAGAATAGCACAGCCTATGGCTACGCCTTCCGGTCCAACGCCTAAGTTTTCCAATGTCAAGAAAAGAAATACTAAAAGGAAGAGAATGAATGCAGACTTGTAAAAGAGGGTTTTGTTTGTTATGCTTTCTAGGGGCTTGTATTCCGGTAGCGTCTTTTTCTCTCCAAGGTTCGGCTTAAAAATCATGTAAAGAACAAAAATGGTCAGTGCCCATAACATTATTTCACACACCAATAAGTAGTTGATGAATTCCGTGAAGCTGATGTTTGCTTCCATGCCAATTATCATGTTGCTTACAGATCCTATTAGTGTGCTTATTCCACCAAGGTTTATCATTATGGTTGCTGATAGAAAATATGGTGTCGGGTCGTATTTTAGAAGTTTAGCAATCGTCACTGTAGCCGCAGCCATAAGCAGCATTGCCATTGGGTCACTGAGGAACATGGAGACAAAGGCTGAAACTATACAAACAGAAACGAACAGCTTTGCAGGATTTCCGCCAGAGAATTTTACGGCGTATAAAGCTAAAACGCGGAACAAACCGCTTCTTTTAGCTATTTCAACCACGGCCATTGTACCGATCAAAAGGGCAAGCAGCCTCATATCCACGAACCCTAAAGCCTCTTCATACGTGAAAACGTTGTATTGTATTCCAAACCAAGCAGTGAGCAACGCCCCACCTAAGGCAGCAACGGATAATGGAGCGAGTTCCGTTGCCGAAACTAGGATTGTTAGAAGGTAGATCAGTATGAAGATTAATATTGTTGCATCCATCTTATTCACTGTTTTTGTTTTTCTCAGCCATTTGGGTGAGGCGATCCGCTAACAATTCGGCTTTTTGTTCAATTATCCTATAAAGGATTCGCCCTATGTCATAAATCAGTATGATGATTAAGGCGAGAGCTACGTAAGTGGCAGTTGTTGTAAGCAAGTATCCAATGTCTGCGACATTGGCTAAAATCGGAGAAAGCGCCGTAACCACGAGTATAATGATTATGATGTAAATGAAATCTCTCGCAGCTCTCTTAGGAGACCTTTCTTCCTTTATGCCAAGTCTTCTAACAACAACATCCGTCAAGATGTCGCCTAAAACTAAAGCATCAGATAAAGCACGTATCAGAAAAATCGCCATGATCACTGTTGCAACAATCCATGTCAGCAAGCCCGCGTTCGTGTTAAGACCTGGAATAACAACGGTGCTGACTGTTGGAGGAACGAAGATATTTATTATCCAAAAAATAACAGCCATCACCAAATTCATTACGATTCTAGGGAATCTGCGTCGAATTTCCTCACCTTTAACCTTCACACTAACCACCTTGCTTCCTTTATTAATGGATACAACTTTATGCCGATAACTATTAAAACTATACTAGAACGATCTGCTCGTGGAAAACATAGCGCAAAACAAAAATTACATGGTCACTATAAAACTGCTCATGACCCCTCAAATTGAGATAACGTTGCTTGGAACGGGTGGTGGATGGTTTGCAACAATCACTCAGAAGAGGCGGACTGCTGGAATCCGCATAATCGGCGAAGGCTTAAACTTTCATTTAGACCCTGGCACAGGAGCACTTGTTTACTCGATTAACGAAGGCTTAAACCCTCAGAAACTTAACGCTGTTTTTGTTTCCCACTGCCATCCAGACCATTACACAGATGCTGAAGTTCTAATAGAAGCCATGACCAAAGGCGCAACAAAGAAACGCGGAGTTTTAGTCGCTTCAAGAAGCGTATTACACGGTAATGAAATGGGACTTAACCCAGTTGTTTCCAAGTATCATCAGCAAATGCCTGAACGTGTAATAGAGGCTTCACCAAACAAGAAGTTCCAGATCGGCAACATCAACGTTTCCGTAACCGAAGCAAGACACACAGACCCCGACACCGTAGGGTTCAGATTTGAAACCTCAGAATTCGGAAGCTTTGTCTACACAAGCGACACAGAATACTTCGAAGGCATAAGCAAATACTATGAAGGCATAAGGCTTCTTATATTATGCGCGATGAGACCTTCTGGAAAGCCTTGGAAAGGACATATGACAACAAACGACGCGATGAAAATCATCGAAGAAACACATCCAGAACAAGCCGTTTTGACCCATTTTGGAATGCAGATGATATTCAAAGGACCAGCAAGAGAAGCAAAACTAATCGAAAAAGAAACTGGTGTTCCAACAATTGCTGCCAAAGATGGAATGCAAATAAGATTTGGAGAAACAATAAACTTACAAAAAAGCAGGAGAGCCAATCAAGGTCTAAACAAATATATCTAAAGAATTTTAACCCGTAAAACTGTATAGTACCCATAAAAGAGTGTGAATACATGCGGTTCGTACTGCGAATAGGCGGCTCAGTCATAGCTTCACCAGTTAATCCAGCCCTAATCAGCAAGTACACGAATTTATTGAAGGATTTGAAGAAACAAGGACATGAAATAGCTGTTGTCGTTGGCGGTGGTACTATGGCAAGAGAATTTATCAATCTCGCGAAGGATTTAGGGCTTGACGAAAGAGTTCAAGATGAAGCTGCAATTTCTGTTTCAAGAATCTTCGCTCAACTTTTCCTTCAGAAGCTTGGGGAACTAGGGTGTAAAGCTGTCTCGTTAACGATTGAAGATGCTGTGAGATGTTTACGTGAAGGGAAAATTGCGGTTATGGGCGGCTTAAGACCGGGCATGACCACAGACACGGTGGCAGCGTTAATTGTTGAACAAGTGAATACTGAAGTGTTTATCAAAGCCACAGATCAAGAAGGCGTCTATGATAAAGACCCTAGGAAGCATGTTGACGCTGTTAAACTTGAACAGTTAAGTTTTGAGGATTTGTCTCAAGTGTTCGCTGAAGACAAGCATAAGGCTGGGATACACCAGATTCTTGACCCAGAAGCAGTTAAGATTCTCAAAAAAGAACGAGTTAAGGTTATTGTTGTTAACGGGTTTAAACCTGAGAATGTTTTGGCCGTTGTTAAGGGAGAAAAAGTTGGAACACTAATTGCGTAATGGATTTAGATGTGTGTTTTTTGCGTAAGACTTATATGTCACGTTTGATATCAAACGCGACATCACTGGTGATAACATGTTTAACCGTTCACCACAACCATTCAGGCATTGGATGAGACACACAGCAAGTGTTCCGAAGGGCTTCCTCAGATACTGTGTGCTTAAACTCCTAAAGGAGAAGCCGATGTCGGGATCAGAAATAATGGAAGAAATTGAAAAGGAAACGGATGGACGATGGAAACCAAGTCCAGGCTCAATCTATCCGCTTCTGGCATGGCTTCAAGACAACGGCTATACAAAAGAGAAACCAACGGAAGAAAGTGGAATAAAACGTTACATGCTTACAGAGCAAGGTGAAAAATTCTTTGAGAAACAGGTGAAGCTTAAAGAAAAACTGCAGCAAAAACTAGAGTTTTTGGCCCCCCCGTTTTTTGGCGGATTCTGGTTTAACTCTCACCGCGAGAAACTGCGTGAACTCCGAGAACCTGTCAAACGATTTGCTAGAGCACTTTTTAATCTTAGAATAACTTTACAGGAAAATTTTACAGAGCAAGCTATAAAAGAGATTGAGGAATTTTTGAACAGCACTTCCGAAGAAATTGAGGAAATAAGCAAGAAGCTCAGAGAGGAAAATAAATGAGTGACGATATGATAAGGGCTTATGGTTTAACCAAAGTTTTTAACAAAAGCCTAGTGGCAGTTGACCATATAAACTTCAACGTCAAGGAAGGCGAAATTTTTGGATTCTTAGGTCCTAACGGGGCTGGTAAAACCACGACAATAAGGATGCTCTCCACATTAACCAGGCCCACGGAGGGCACAGCCACAGTCGGCAGCTACGACATAGTGAAGGATGACAACAAGGTGAGGAAACTCATCGGCTTGGTTTCCGAAAAAATAATAATGTACGACCGGTTAACAGCCAAGGAAAACCTCTGGTTTTTCGGAAAACTCTACAACATCCCAAAAGAAGTTCTCAACAAAAGGATCGACGAACTGCTAGAGCTGGTTCAACTAAGTGATTGGAAGGATTCTCAGGTGGGCACCTTCTCATCAGGTATGAGGCAGAGGATGAATGTAATAAGGGCATTGCTTAACATGCCACAAGTACTGTTCCTAGATGAACCCACACTAGGTCTAGATCCCCAATCCTCAGTCGAGGTTAGAGAGTTCGTAAAGAAAATCAATAGAGAAAATAAGACGACGATCATCCTCACAACACACATGATGGTTGAAGCCGATATGATCTGCGACCGTATAGGCATCATAGACCGCGGGAAAATTGTCGCCCTTGATACATCAACAAATCTGAAAAAGCTTGTTTCCGGAGCTGACACAACTATCTTGGGATTAGAGATTGCAAATCTCACCACCAACATGATTGCGTCGATACAATCTCTAGAATGCGTAAATTCCGTCTCTCAGGACAACTCCACGCACATCAACGTTCATGCTAATGGTAATGAAGCATTTGACACTATAATCGATACGATAAGAGCAGAGAAGGGCAAGATAAACCTAGTAGAGAACCTTCAACCCACACTTGAAGATGTGTTCCTACACATCACTGGTCGCGAAGTTAGAGACAAGGCAGACCAAAAGGTACCATTGGGAAGGCACAGGCATTTTATGCCACGACGGAGGGTGAGGTGAGGCTGAGTGAGCGTTAAGAGTATGATCTCTCACAGCTTGGTGGTTGCTTGGAAGGACCTAATGGAGTTGTTTAGGAACAAATTGGGGCTGATTATGCTCGTGTTAATGCCGATATTCATGATGACCATGGTTGGCTTCATATATCCCTCTGACACATCCATAAGCCACGTATCCGTCGCCCTAGTGAACGAGGATGAGGGTAGTGCAAGTGAAACGCTCATCATGGCCTTGGAGAAGATGAACAACCGCACGGAAATGATGACCATTACTAATGCTTCAAGCCTCGATGAGGTAAGAGACATGATCCAGAGGGGAGAAGTTGAAGGAGGCATAATAATCGCCAGCAACTTCACCTCGAGCCTCACGAGTGGAAATCAGGGAACCATCACAATCGTAACCGACCAATCTAACCCTCAGATGTCGATGCTCCTGCAGGGTGTCTTGAAGGAAGTGTTTGAACAGATAGGCAACCAACTCACTGGAATCGTGAAGCCCTACAGTGTTCAGACAGAAGGAGCCCTTCCAGGACACTTCAGCTATTTTGACTTCATAGCCCCTGGGATTATGGCCATGACTGTGATGATGAGCGTTATGACAGGGCTCCCTGCAGCTATCTCCCACGAGAGGGAGGTTGGAACGCTGGACGGAATGATGGCGGCTCCCATCAGCAGGCTTGCTATAATACTTGGAAAAACCCTCGCCCAGACAGCTAGGGGTTTACTCCAAGGGATTCTCATACTGGCATTGGCTGTGGCTTTGTTCGGCGTCACCATTCACGGGAGCATTCTGTTAGTCTTTGCATTGCTTTTGTTGGGGGTGTTCAGCTTCGTTGGCCTCGGCGTTGTGATAACGTCATTTGCGAAGGATCAGGAGACGGCTATGATGATAATGATGACTTTGATGTTCCCTATGATGTTCCTCAGCGGCGTGTTCTTTCCGATACAGCAGATGCCTTGGTACATGCAGGACATCTCGAAATTTCTTCCGCTGACCTACGCAGCCACAGCTCTGAGGAAAGTTATGGTGCTTGGAGCAGGGGTGTCCATGATAACCACTGAGCTTGCGGTGCTTATAGGATTTGGAATCGTCATGACCGCAATCGCTGTGCCAGTGTTCAGGAGAGCCATGACCAGATAGGGCTGAAACTCATATGCATGTACCAACTCAGTAAAGTTGATGTGAGGTTGCTAGATATGAATGGAAAACCACCATTAATAGAATGTAAACACTGCGGTTTAACCATACCAAAAAAGAAGAGAAGAGAACATCTAAAAAGGGTTCATAAGATATCAGTCGGTTTGAAGGGGTGGATAGGCAAGCATTTTAGAGAACGCAAGTGGAAACATGGCTGGAAAAAACCGTCAATTATAGAGCTTGAATAGAGAAATTGAGGAAAGTCACAAAAAAATGAAAGAGGATGATGAGTGTGACGATATCTATTGTTGAAACAATAAACCTTAGAAAGACCTACATGCTTGGTAAAGTTCCGGTGAATGCTCTGCAAGGAGTAAATTTGAAAGTTGAAAAGGGCGATTTCCTCGCAATCTTAGGCCCTTCTGGAAGCGGCAAATCTACGCTTCTGAATATGATCGGCGCATTAGACAAGCCAACAGAGGGAAAAGTCTTCATAGAAGGTGTTGACGTCTCCACATTAAAGGACAATGAACTGGCTGACTTAAGGCGGAGGATAGGCTTTGTATTCCAATTCTTCAACCTTATTCCACGGCTTACTGCAAAAGGAAATGTTGAATTGACGATGGCTATACTTGGCTTAGGCAAGTCTGAGAGAAGAAAACGCGCTGAAGAACTTTTGGAAACTGTGGGCTTAAAAGAAAGAGCGAATCATAAACCTGCTGAACTCAGTGGCGGTGAACGTCAACGTGTGGCAATTGCTAGAGCCTTAGCAAACAATCCGAAATTTCTCCTGATGGATGAACCTACAGGAAACATAGACTCAAAAACTGCAAACGAAGTAATAGAACTAGTCAAAAGGCTGAATGAGGAGAAAGGCGTGACCATAATAATTGTGACACATGACCAACAAATAACATCACAAACGAAGAGAACAGTGCAAATGCTTGACGGCTTAATAATCCAGGAACAGGTGAACTAGCATGAAAGTAAGTGACGTTTTCTCCTATGCCTTCAGTGCAATAAAATTGAGAAAACTCCGTGCAGGCTTAACAACTTTAGGCGTAGTCATCGGAATAGCAGCCATCGTCGCTTTACTTTCAATCAGTGAGGGCCTCCAAGATACTATAACTGAGCAGCTTCAAACGGGGTTCGCAACCGACACGTTAATCGTCAGTCCTGGCACAAGCACTGGTGTTGGCGCAATGGGTCAGGGAGGCCAAATGGGGCCAGTTGATTTCCATTTATTAGTCAATGATACACAAGCAATCGATGATATAGAAAATGTCACCATGTCTGTGGCAATAGTTCAAAAGCCATGTTACATTAAATCGGATAAAAGGGAGTTTATGATTTACGTTGTGGGTGTGGATTTCGTTAAATATGCAAACATTTACAGTAGCACCTTTGTAGCTGAAAGTGGAGAAATACCATCAAATCCAGAAAACGAAACGGTTGTTGTTGGAAAACGAGTAAGTGATCCTTGGGATAACGGAACATTATTCTGCGATGTAAATCACGCTGTTGAAATCATTTGGACTAATGGAACTGCACGTCCGCCGACGAATGAAACGTGTACTAGGCATATTACAGCTGTTCTCAAAGAAATCGGAGGCTTCGGCATCGGACCTTCAGATAATAGGGTTTACATTCCGATTTCGCAAGCTCAAAGTTTCTTTAGAACAGATGAATGTTATATGATAATTGTGAAGTTAGAAAACGATGATGAAGCAACGATTGAGAGTGTTTCTGAAGCCATAAGAGAAGCTTTCAGCGGCCAAGTTTCAGTGACTTCTTCAACGGCTGTGCTTGACATTGTGTCATCAATTTTTTCCACCGTAGAGCTTTTCTTAGGTGGGATTGCTGCCATCTCGCTTCTAGTGGCGGGCATAGGCATAATGAACATCATGATTGTTTCTTTAATGGAGCGTACTAGAGAGATAGGTATACTGAAGGCTTTGGGCATGAAAAGTCGAACAGTGCTTCTGATTTTCTTAAGTGAAGCAGTGATAGTTGGCTTGATGGGTGCAGCAATTGGCATAGCTTCAGGCTGGGGTCTAGCACATGTAGTCGCAAGAATCTTTGGTGGAGGAGGAGGCATTATGCCGCCAGGAAATCAAGCGGCAGCCGCAGGTGGAATGACAATAACCCCTGTCTTAACTCCAACAGTGTTCTTGGGCTCCTTCGCCTTCGGCGTAATAGTCAGCGTAATCTTTGCACTCTACCCAGCTTGGCGAGCTTCAAAACTTAAACCAGTAGAAGCTTTAAGATACGAATGAGACAATTCTGTAAAGAGAGGCTTTCCCTTTGAAAAGACTCTACCCAAACCAGCCAATCATAGGCGTAGGTGCAGTCATAATCCGCAATGGCAAAATCCTACTTGAAAAAAGAAAAGGTGAACCTGGAAGAGACAAATGGACTATTCCAGGGGGTCTAGTGGAATTGGGTGAGAGTGCAGAGCAGACTGTAATGAGGGAAGTTAAGGAAGAAACAAACCTTGAAGTTGAACAGCCTAAGCTTATTGACGTTGTCAACAACATAACTCTGGATGAAGATGGCAGGATAAAATATCATTTTGTAATCGTTGACTATTTTGTAAAACTTAAAGGTGGAACGCTTAAAGCTGCGGATGACGCTGCAGAATTGAGATGGGTCAAATTCAGCGAAGTGGAAAATTACGATTTAACAAAAAGTTTCAAAGAGTTTTTCCAGAGAAATAGGCAGATACTGGAAAAGTTTAATTCATGTCCCTAAGCTGAAGTTTTACATTTTCTCAACAGGATAACTACATTTGGCAAACTATTCGACGAGATCTTCTAAGAATTGTTCGTCTTCCATTTCAGCCAGTTCTTCCATTTCCATCTTCATGACACATTCATAGCAATACTATTCCGCGTCTGATAGAAAAGATCCCCCATTTATTACAGAAGACCATGGCAAATTTCACATTCTTGCTCAGCTTCCTGCTTCCCACAAATTTCGCATTTTACCACTTCGCTTAATCCTTCTAAACCGTTGACATATGAAAGTAATGTTCAGTAAAATATTGCATCTTTGCTATGTGAGGATCTCACGTGATAGATACGGGTGAAGTTTAAATCAGAGCTTGTTTTCTTCAGGTCTTAAGTGCAATTACAAAGAACTTAGGTGTCAAGAATTTGAAGATTCCCATTTTAGCAACAGATTCTAGTAAGGGCGCAAACCATCTAAATCGCCTAAATAGTTTGGGATAGACTTCCTTTATCATTTTTAGTACAAATTCTCCGTCTAAGAGATAATATGAACTCTGCTTTGCCAATTTTCTCTTTATCGACCAGTAAGTTGGTTGGTACACGTCATACACGTTTCTTTTTCTACACGCTCTAACATAGAAGTTAGCAAGCTTTTCTGGAAGATAATCGACAAACCAGAGTCCAGTGTGTCTGTCTCTAGGAAATATTTTGTTTCCTGTAGAGAAGATTACGCATCCATTTGTTTTCACAACTCCGAATGTTTCATCTAGCAGAGCTTGCTGGTTTTTTACGTGTTCATAAAGGTCGTAGGACAAGACAGCATCGAAGACCTGTGGTTTAAAAGGTAGATGCGTAGCGTCTGCTCTGACCAGTGAAATGTTGGATGCCTTTGAACAATGCAGCTTTACTTTGAGATCTTTAAGTATTCGGTCTCCGATGTCTAAAGCTAGGACTTCTTGCGCGATTTTAGATGTCTGAATAGAGTGATAGCCCTGACCACAACCCAAGTCTAGAACTTTCTTTTCACTGAGCAGAAAATATTTTTGGATCCATGACAGGAAAAAGTTTGCTCGGTCAAACCCTTTCTGCATGTACTGGATATTCCACTGGTCCAGCGGATCAAGCCGTTTTTTTGACATATTTTCCCTTGATTATCTTATGAGAAAATGACGAACATAAAAACTTTTTATGAATATTTAATGACTAGTTCGTGTCTTTGAAGAATAGTCTTGTTTCTCCCATGGTTTTGATGTCTAAGGCTTTGACTTTAACAACCATTGGGAAGTCTTTAACGACTTTTCCAAGCACTAGACAGTGACGCGGGGGCAAATCGGTAGCAATGGATTTGACTGTTTCTGCGTCCACTCTGGCTGCTCGTGAAACAACCTCTAAGTCATGTTCGTTTGTGAAGTTGAAGAGGAAAATGTTGTCT
>JGI24422J19971_10002095_pt1 | contig 12333 bp, 13 predicted proteins | sample DeeMarSWOR152_54_FD_19971 | JGI IMG/M metagenome (IMG submission 19971) | reverse complement strand
CCCTCCCAGCGAAAAAATAATCATCGTTATGGGAATAAGCAGTGCTCGCAAGGCTTTGCTCTCGCCAAATTTTAAAGCGAGATTATGGATGAAGGCAGTAATAGCACCAGTTTTTTGGATGACAGCAAAGGCCCCACCTACGACAAAGATAAAAACAATTATGGATGATGCCTCGATAAATCCCTTAATGGGAGAAATAAAAAGTGCTCCAATCCCTTGCGGCTGACGCTCGCCAAACTTAAAAGAACCTGCTAAAGGAATAGTGCGCCCATCTCTTTCTGCTCTTTCATACTCTCCGCCTGGTACGATCCAGGTAGCGATGACAGTCAAAACCACCATAATATAAATGAGAACAAGAGTATGAGGCAGTTTTACTTTCTTTAAATTCATTATCTGACTACGCCTTTGGTCTTTAAACTAAATCTATCTCCGGAGCTCAAGATATGCATGATCATGTTAAATCCACTTAGCAATCGAGACGAATAAATGCGAATTTGTGCTTGAGTAGCATCGTAAACAATAACATTTCGCTCTCCAATTACTTCAAAGATTTCATCAGGTGAAAGAATAATAGCCGTCGATTCATCAATCCCAACTCCTAGAAGCTTCGGGTTTTCAGCCACAAGGCTGATGAGGCGGTTGTGGCGTCTTCTCCTTATAAAATGCTGGTCAATGATTGCTGTTTTTATAAAGCCAAGACCGCTTACGGTAACAATATTATTGGCCTGGATAGTTTCGAATTCATGGCCTTCCTTAACATCTCTTTTTTCATCTCCGGTAATCATGATCTCGCTCATCACCGCTGCTCCAGCACTTGTTCCCCCTATGACAGCTCCCTTCTCATAGATTTCCAGAAGCTTCCTGTGGATCGGGGTATCGATAAGAATATCCATAAGGCGGGATTGCGCCCCGCCCGAAAAGAAAACACCACCGACATCATCGAGAATTCCGGTATTTTCCACGTTCAGAGCCTGCTCTCTGGTCAGTATATGATACTCGACCTCTCGTGCTCCAAACCTTTTGAGCTGTTCCGCCTGTTCAGGCCCGACTTCATGTGGTACGCTGCTTGCCATGGGGAAGATAATGATTTTTCCGCTGTTAAATTTATCGGCAAGTTCTACAAATTTTTTCATCATGGTTTCGGGTCGAGAACCACCTCCAATGATGAAAAGATATCCTTTCACCTCCGAAAAAGCTGGAAGAGAGATGAATATATGCAAGCTCAAGAACAGAATCAGCATTTTTTTCATCTTTTGCCTCCTCTTTTATCCTGCGAAATAAATTGTAGGTGCTTGATTTATTGTAGGGGCTTGATTCATCAGACCCGCCTTCCTTTTGTAGGGGCTTGATTTATCAAACCCGCCTTATAATTATCCGTGAGTAATTGATTCATCTTGTGTAGGGGTTTGATTTATCAAACCCGCATTTTTTATTGAGCCTTAACAAAAAATTTCTCATTTAAAGTCAAATTATAATATCTCAATCACTCTTAAAAAGGAAATATTTATTAAAAGGAAGTAGGCATCTTCATTTCCGTTATTAGAAAATTTTTTGAGAAATAGCCTGGCTCCCTTCAGATTTTTAACTGGAAGTCTTATTCAAACCATGTTAAAAAATGCATTATGAGAAATTATGGAGGGTTAGCAATGAAAAAATTGAAATATCCTGGGCATTTTTTCGTACTCTTGGTCTTTGGGCTCGTGGCGATTTTCCTATATCCTGCGGAGGAAATAAAAAAAGAAACTCTTATTGTCAAAGGGCTTTCCCAGCCTGTTGAGATCATCAAGGATAAATGGGGAATCTCCCATATTTATGCTCAGAGCGAGAAGGATCTCTTCTTTGCTCAGGGATTCAACGTAGCCAGAGACAGACTCTTCCAGCTTGAAATATGGCGTCGGCAGGCAACAGGAACTATGGCCGAAATTCAAGGCTCCAAAGCTCTCAAGCGCGATATCGGGTCGCGACTTCTCAAAGCCCGGGTTGATATGAAGACGGAGATGAATCATTACCATCCCAGAGGAGAAAAAATCATCCCTTCCTTCGTCAGAGGAATCAACGCTTATATCGACCTCACCAATAAAAATCCAGACCTCCTTCCTTTTGAGTTTCGTCTCTTGGGCCTTAAACCGGGCTCTTGGACTCCAGAAGTAGTCGTCTCCCGCCATAACGGACTCTTCCGGAACGCTGGCTATGAAATTGCCTTTGCTCAATCGGTCCATATATTAGGTGCTCAACAATTAAAGAATCTGCTCAACCTTCATCCTGGCGAACCTTCACTCAAACCAGATGAAGGAATAGACCTTGGCCTTGTCTCAGACAATATCCTGGAGCTTTATTATGCCTCAAGGGCTCGAGTAAGATTCGGACCCGAGGATATCATTGATCCATCTCACAAGATAAATCAATTTCCGTCCCCTTCTCCTGCTCTCATCCCTTCACTACCGGGACAAAGAGTACGGGATGCTTTTTTCATGCACCAGAAAAGATTGTTTCCCCAATTTGCTCCTCCTTCCTTGGTTGCGCAACTTCGTCATGAGATGAATTTGGGGAGCAACAATTGGGTTGTCAGGGGGAAACTCACCTCCACCGGCCACCCTATGATGGCCAACGATCCCCATCGAAGCCAACAAATTCCCTCGCTAAGGTATTGGGTACACCTTGTTGCGCCAGGGTGGAATGTAATAGGAGGGGGGGAGCCCGCCTTACCAGGTGTATCCATCGGCCACAACGAATACGGCGCCTGGGGACTCACCATTTTTGCCGTAGATCAGGAAGACCTTTATATCTATGAAACCAATCCAGCTGATCCCAACCAGTATCGATATCAGGGAAACTGGGGAAAAATGAAGGTTATTCGAGAAAAAATCCGGATAAAGGGTAAGCCACTGGTCAGTGTAGACCTCAAATTTACCCGTCACGGTCCGGTCCTCTGCGAAGATAAGAACCACCACAAGGCTTACGCCTTGAGAGCAGCCTGGCTTGAGATTGGGGCAGCGCCGTATCTGGCAAGTTTGCGAATGGATCAGGCCCGAAACTGGCAGGAATTCAGAGATGCGTGCAGCTTTTCCAGAACTCCGTCAGAAAACATGGTCTGGGCTGACATGGGAAACAACATTGGATGGCAGGCAGTAGGAATCACTCCTCTTCGCCAAAACTGGAACGGCCTCCTTCCAGTGCCGGGAGACGGGAGGTATGAATGGAAGGGATATCTTCCCATAAAAGAACTGCCTAATACATTTAATCCAGAGGAAGGCTATTTTGCCACAGCAAACCAGGATAATATTCCACCAGGTTATCCCTATGATGTGGGATTTATATGGACTGATCCTTATCGTTTCTCCCGAATTCGGGAGTTTCTGAGTTCAGGCCGCAAGCTGACCATGATAGACATGATGGACCTGCAGCAAGACGTCCTTTCCATTCCGGCCCGAACACTGGTTCCTCTTCTAAAGGGACTCCGTTCAACTGATGAAAGGGCTCAGAAGGCGTTAAAGATGCTTCTCTCTTGGAATTTTGTGATGAACCCTGATTCTGTTGAAGCAGCCATCTACATGAGCTGGGAGAGGCGACTTTCGAGAAATGTTTGGGACCTTTATATACCGGAGAAAGCGCGAAGATTCTTCCCACGCCGTTCGCTTAAAAAAATGATTGATTTCCTGAAAGCTCCAGATAGCCACTTCGGACCCAACCCTGCCACTGCCAGGGATGCTCTTCTGATCAAAAGCCTTGAGGAAGGAGTTTCAGACCTAGTTAAACGCCTGGGCTCGGATATGAAAAAGTGGCAGTATGGCCAGGAGAAATTCCACCATATCAAAATCCAGCATATGCTGAGCAGTGCTGTTAAACCTGAACTTCGAGCTGAGCTTGAGGTTAGGCCCTTGCCCAGGGGAGGGAACAGCTATACAGTGAATAACACCTCAAGCGGTTATAACCAGACCTCTGGTGCTTCTTTCCGGATCATCGCTGATCTTGGAAATTGGGACTACTCCGTAGGAACCAACAGCCCCGGGCAGTCAGGTGATCCAAAAAGCCCTCACTATGCTGACCTCTTTGAAATGTGGGCCAAGGGAAAATATTTCCCGATCTTTTTCTCTCGAAGCAAGATTGAATCAGCTGCTGAGAGCATCACAACCCTCAAGCCTAAATTGTAGGCGCTTATCTAATGTAGGGCTTTGCTTGTCGTAGGGGTTTGATTTATCAAACCCACCTTTTTTATTGTGGTAGCAATGGGATCAGACCTGCAAAACTTGAATAATTGCAGTCAGACTTTTTTTGTAGGGGTTTGATTTATCAGACCTACATTCTGTTTTGTAGGGGTTTGATTTATCAAACCCGCACTTTTTGATAATCCGTAACGATTTAATTTATTTATAGGGGCTTGATTCATCAAGCCCACACTTTTGTTCATTTTCATGTAAGGATTTGATCTATTCACTTGGCGCTTCTTCTCTGATCCAATCCTTTATTTCAGCAACAGAAGGAATTCGGCCCGAGGCTTTGACTATCTTGTTGATGACAAGAGCAGGAGTAGAAATTACACCATAAGAAGAAATCTCTTTAATATCTTTTACCTTCTGGACATCAGCAGCAACATTAAGTTCTGTCAGGGCGTTTATGGTCCTCTTCTCCACTTCACTGCAGCGGGGACAGCCCGGTCCTAATATTTTTATTTCCATCTGATTCCTCCTTGTATTATCCAAAAATACTCCCGTATACAAAGCCTGTCACTGTGGCCATGACTACGACAAGCCCGGTGTAAATAAGAGTTTTCTTTGTACCAATGATGCTTCGGATGACCAGCATGTTGGGCAAAGAAAGAGCAGGGCCTGCAAGAAGAAGTGCCAGAGCTGGGCCTTGATCCATCCCTGAGCCGAGCAGACCCTGTAAAATGGGAACTTCGGTAAGGGTGGCAAAATACATGAGAGCTCCAGAAATTGATGCAAAAAGATTGGCCTGGATTGAATTCTCACCAACAAAGCTTACAATCCAGTGGCTGGGAATCACACCCTCATGACCGGGCCTTCCTAACAGGAAACCTGAAATAAGAACTCCTGCAAAAAGTAAAGGTAGGATTTGCTTTGAAAAAAACCAGGTTGAATACATCCACTCTTTAAGTTCCTCCCTTTTGAACCAGTTCCAGACCATCCAGGCCAAAACTAAAAGGAACCCACTTCCGATAAACCACTTGGCCTTGTATATGATGAGCAAGAGTTTAAAAGATGCCTCGTCAGATCTTCCCCAATTGATGAAAACAAGGAATCCAATCATAGAGGCAAAATAGAGAGCGTTTTTCCACAATGGCCTGGCTGTCTTTATCTCTTCCAAGGCTACAAATTCCTTATCTTTACGATTTTTCTCCTCTTCCTTACGAAAAATAAAATGCATCAGCAAACCAATGACTACAGCAAAAACCACAGCTCCAACGGCTCTTGCCAGGCCAATCTTGTAGCCTAGAACTTTGGCGGTTAGGATAATGGCCAGAACATTGATAGCTGGTCCGGAATAGAGGAAAGCTGTCGCGGGTCCTATACCAGCGCCTCGAGTATAGATTCCAGCGAAAAGAGGAAGCACCGTGCAGGAACAGACAGCCAATATTGTGCCTGAAACTGAAGCAACGCTGTAAGACAGGATTTTTTTTGCTTGAGCCCCAAAATATTTGATAACCGAAGACTTGCTAATAAACACGGCTAGAGCTCCCGCGATAAAAAAAGCGGGCACAAGACAGAGCAGGACATGGTCGCGAGCATATTCTTTTAGAAGCGCAAAGCCTTCGATGAGGCCATTCTGGAAACGGATGCTTCCCACAGGAAGCCAGAACACTACTAAAAAAATTCCTAAGAAGAGCAGGAATATTTTCCAATCTTTCATCTTCTATGTATCTTTCTTTTTACTCTTATAAACGAAACGAATCATCTGCATAATTCGACTCTATTGACTTTCTTTGCTTTTTCCCTATCGGCCAGAATCTCATGGTTGTCTCTTAAGGAACGACGAAGAATTTTCAACATCTCTGAAACAACAGGGATTGGACTTTTACTGGGCAAGGAATAATTAACCCATTTGCCTTCCTTCCTGTCCTCGATCAGTTCTGCTTCGTGAAGAAGACTGAGGTGCTTGGAAACTGTGGAAGGGGCAAGGTTCAGGACAGCCGTTATTTCACAGACACACATAGCCCTGGCTTCTAACATTTTCATAATTCGCAATCTATTCTTATCACTCAAGGCTTTAAATACTTTTAAATGATTTTTCATAACTTTTTCCTTTATTATTATATTTCGCCAATTGACGAAATATTATAACTCAAAATTTCCTTTTTTTCAATAAAAAACCGGGGTTATCTGAACAAAAAATAAATTATATGATTTGAGGGGATTAACTGGGTTTGAAGTTCGCGAGCAGGCTAAATAAAAGACATATAAAACGTTCTTTGAAAGCGCCTTTAAATGTCGTTTGCTTGCCTTTCTAGTCCATATCAAAAAGACAGGCTTTATCAAACTGAGGACAGAGGAGTTTTGTTCCTATTTTTTGTAAAACCTCAAGGGAGTCCTTGTAGATATAAATTTTTATCGGAAAAGCCCGTTCAGCACCCGGTTTGAGTTCCAATCCCCAGGATTGACACTCCAACTCTCCAAAAGCAAAAGGACCCTTTTCCAGGTGGCTGTAAAGCTGGATAGCATCTCCATTCGTCTCCTGCTCTGATTTTGGCCTGTCCACATATCGGGCCTCAGGCTTAACAGGAAAAACCATGAAAACCATGAAGAAATCCCCGCTCTTTGCCTTGGAAAGATAACAAATAATACCCTGTGAAGATTCTGGCCCAACGCCTACCTTATAGCGTTGGCTCCCGTCGATATAGAACGAGAAAGAATCCGCATTGGCCTTAACATACTTTGAAGGAATAGACTCAAAATAGGTGTCCCTCCAGGTTTCTCTTTTGACTTCGTGGACAGGCACAATCATAGTTCCCTTAGGAGGGATTTGGATCAAACACCAGAGTCCTAAAATACGGTCATGAATAGCTTCGCCGTTATTCTTGAGTTTATGAATAAAATCTAGGCCGAGATAATTATAGTCTAAACCCCTAAATTCAGGGTCATCCTTAAGCGGGTCTTCTTCATGTCTTACTTCCCTGGTCAATGTCATATCATAGTTCTCTTTGCCGTCGTTGGAGGCTGTCTTGAATGTATTAAAGAGAACAAGGCGTTCATTTTCCTTGAAAAAAGAAACTTTATAATTTCCAGGGTCCATCATCGAAAAATCTCTGTTTCCTTTCCAGTCAGCTCTGAAGATAAAACCTTTGGCCCCACCTTCGGGAGAAATCCACGAGCGCTGTCCTCCTTGTCCTTTAAGGATGTCAGGATGTGTCCAGAACAGATTTTCTCCTCCTACAGAGACAGCTAGGATCCTCGCTCCAAACTTGGGAACAACGAGGAATTGATTTTCCTGCTTGTTAGAAAAGACATAATGCACGATTTTATGGCTGTCAAGGACAGAGATTATTGATTTCATATCTGTTTTCTCCTGTGAAGTGTTTTCTGCGTTTAAAGACTGGAGTCCTCCAATAACAACCATAAGCATAAGCAAAAAGAAAAACGCCTGTTTCAACTCTTTTTCACTTCTTGGCTAGGAGCGAAAAGCTGCACGGTCTCTTCTTTCAGTAAAATGATAAAGGAATAAACTCCTAACGCCGTCCCCAAAGGAAAATTTACCAGGTTAAAAAAGGAAACAACCAAAACCAAGATCCGGCCCCACTCTTTCCTTTTAAGCAGGCCTATACCACCGATGATTTCTGGAGCTGAAAAAACTGCAAGAAATATGGATACCCAAGTAGCTACTAATCTAAGTATATAAGAAGCCTCGTACCCTATGTTTGGAATAAAAGTAATTCCCCACAAAATCCAGAAAATAAATATGGCTAAAAGAATTCCCAAAGATCCTGAAACAATCCATAATATTGAAATGACATCAACATGCTTATCCATTTCTCTCACCCTTCTTCATAAACGATCGCTGTTCCGCTAGCACTTACCATGAGCATTCTTCCTGCTTGACCGATGCTTATTGTTTCATAATCCAGATCAACTCCAACAATAGCATTGCAGCCTAAAGCTTTTGCCTCTTCTTTCATCTCGTTGAGGGCTATTTCTTTTGCTCTACGAAGCTCTTTTTCGTAAGCTGCTGACCTTCCGCCGACAATGTCCCTGATTCCCGCAAAAATATCCTTGAAGATGTTAGCACCAAGGATGGCTTCTCCTGAGACTAAGCCCTGGTACTTCACAATCTTCTTACCTTCGATGGTGGGTGTAGTGAGTACTAACATAGCTCCTCCTTTCAGAGTATTCATACGAAATTACTAATTTTTCGTTCCCTTATTTCCACTTTAGAGTATACGCTTCTTTAATCCTATGAATCAAATCTCTATTATGGGGTCAGGCCTTCTGGGGTCAAACCTTGCCATCAGGTAAAGATATTTTCCTGTGTCTTGTCCCTACGGCATTCCGTTGGATAAGGCCTGATCCCGAAGTGGATTTTCCTGCCTCTTGCCTCCGTGGCATTCCTTCTGATAAAGCCTGACTCCGTAAAGATCAAGATTTAAGCTAATTTCAGAAATAAAATATTCAGAAAATTTCTCTACCTTTGGCTCTCATATAAACAAAATGGTAAGAATAAAATAAATGGCAACAGTGAAAAGACCTGCGGCAGGGAGGGATATTACCCAGGCTGAGATGATTTTTTTTATCACATCCAGGTTAATGGCTGAAATTCCTCGAGCCAGACCGACCCCGATGATATTACCCACGGCAACGTGGGTAGTTGATACAGGCATGCCAAGACGTGAACAAAGAAGAACTGTTGTAGCCGTCCCAAATCCGGCCGAAAAACCCCGCGTCGGTGTAATGGATGTGATTTTTTTCCCAACAGTCTCCATAACACGGTATCCCCAGGTATAAACGCCGAAAGCTAGGCCTGCACCTCCTATAAGAAGCAACTCAATGGGGATAGAGACTGTCATTTCAACTTTCTGGGTCTTGACAACAGCCCAAATGGCTGCAACGGGGCCGATGGCGTTGGCCACATCATTAGCTCCCTGTGAAAATGCCTGAAAACCTGCTGATAGAATCTGTAATGGATTAGCCATTTTTTCAACTTGATAATAAGGATCTGTATCTCTTTCCTTGTATCGCCGAAGAAGAAAAGACCCAAGGAAAAAGCCCCCGGCACCTATGCACAATGAAACAAGAAGAGCCTCTATAAAAGGAAGGTCAAGATGGAGGTTTTTCGGTCCTTTAAAAATGACAGAAATAGAGAGGATAAAAACAACAATGCCAACAAAAAATGGACCTATTTTTTTTGTCTGTTCTATAGGCTCCGGTGAGCTTAGAATTAACTTTTTAATGATGGAAAAAATGATAAAAGCAATAATGGCTCCAAAAACTGGAGAAATAATCCAACTCAAAACCACAAAAAGGACCACTTTCCACTTTATTCCTGCGAATCCCACGCTTACCAGACCAAAACCCACCACGCCACCTATAATGGAATGAGTTGTTGAAACCGGAAGCTTAAAATATGTGGCTATGTTGACCCAGAGCGCTGAACCCAAAACAGCAGCCAGCATCCCGAAAAGGAAAAGAGTCTGTCTGTCGCTAAACTGCAAAGGATCAATGAGTCCTTTCCGAATTGTATTGGCCACATGACTTCCAACCAGAACAGCTCCAAGAACATTGCACACAGCCGCTGTAAAAACAGCCCCTTTTATTGTCAAAGCCCCAGAAGCAACAGAAGTAGCCATGGAATTAGCGACGTCATTGGCTCCAATGTTGATTGCGCTGTAAAGACCTATTAAAACTGCGGCTATAAGGATAAAGCTAGCATCCATAAAGATTCACCGTTCTAATCTCAAAACCCACAATCCTCAACAATCTTCACTTAACAGGAAAATAAAAAAAGAAATTCTAAGCTGTTGCGCTTCAGGTATTGTGGAGCATCATTCTCATCTGGTCCCCGGCATTCTCAGCATGATTGGCTAAAGTTCCAAGTTCCTTAAAAATGCTCATCCACATCACGACGGAAACCGGGTCTAATTTCTTCTCGATGGAAAACAATTTTTTGGCTGCTGTCATTTGGGCCTTGTCCGCCTCCCACTCCTTCAACTTAAGCTCCTCAATCAGCTCCATGACTTTGTGGGCCTCCTCACCTCCAAAAGAAGTCTCGGCAAGCAGCTTAATTTCACTCGAGACAGTCATTGCCAATTCAGATGTGTTAAGAACTTTATCAATAAAATCTTTTAATTCTTCTTTAAGCTCCTCTGGCACTGTGGTTTTTCTGAGTATGAGCAAAGCTGCCAAATCTTCTGCAGAATCAGCGATGTGGTCCTGCTCTTTAAGAAACCTCAGGATGTCTCCTCTTGCGACGGGCATAAATATAGTCTTGGGCAAATTATTCCTGATGTCTTTTTTCACTAAATCGGCATCATGCTCTGCCTTGAAGATTTTCTTGGCGACATCCTTAACTTTCTCCTCTTCTCCTTCAAGGAGAGCATCTATCAAAGGCCTGATTAAATCAACGCATGCTTTAACTTTCAACATATGCTGGTAGAGAGGTTCAAACGGGGATTTTCCGAATAATTTACTTATGATGCTCATCTTAACACCTCTTTTTTTATGGAAGGAATATCAAGTTAGGTTTCATTTTAATTATCCCCATAAAAGAAATCAATGAATTCTTGAAAAACTTTGGAAAAATTTTGGGATGGCAGCCTGGACAAGATTACTATTTTTTCTTTTCGCTGTCTTTCTGAGGTTTTTTAGCCTTTTTCTTCTCTCTCTTCTCTCTCTTTTTCAGGATTTCTTCAATCTTGAATTCCATGTCTTGGTGATGAGTCCCTTTCCAGAAAACGCGCACGCATCGGGGACAGATTGCAAAGGAAGTAGCCCGTTCGTAAACAAAAGGAGCCACTAAATTCTTGGCTCGCCTCTTTGGCAAATCCTTAAGCTCAATATTGCATTCGATGCAACGAGAATAAGGTCTGATATCTGGCCAGAGTTCAAACTCATCCAAAACCTGTTCTACCTGAGGGTTCCAATCTTCGCTTTCTATGAACAGGGTTTCAATATCTCGCGATTTTTCAATCAATCCGTTATCTCTGCTGAGAAGGATTCTGCCATCTTTTTGAGCCAAAGCCAAGAGCTCAGAATCTTCTATTTTGTTGAAATAGAGGGTATCAAACCCGAGGATTTTAAGCCATTTGGCTAACTTCCCAAGCATGCAGTCAACGATAAATTTCATGAAAAAGGCGCCTATCCAGGATAATAGAGAATAAAAGGGAACATTTCAACCGAGATTTTTTGTAAGGGCCTGATTTATTTGTAGGGGCCTGATTTATCAAATCCACAGGTTTATTTTTTAGGGGCTTGATTCATCAAGCCCACCTATCTTGTGTAGTAGATTGATATATCAACCCCACCTATTTCTTCTGTAGGGGCTTGATTCATCAAGCCCACCTGTTTATTTGGTAGAAAAATTTTTAAATAAACGAATTTGAAAGAGGATTGATTTCTACAAGCCAAGGAATTGAACACTCAATCCTGAGATAAATATCATCCCTCCTGCTAAGGCATGAGCATATCTCTCTAAGCGACCCAAGCGAAGAAATTTTACCCCCCAGGAAGAAACCGCGATAATGGTGAGCATCGTCAATATTGTCGTCAAACCAAAGGCAATTGTGACCAAAATGAGCCCAGAGATATTTTGCTTCATTCCAGGATACATGACCAGAGGGATTAATGGCTCGCAGGGTCCAAACACAAATATAATAAAAAGTATCCAGGGCGTAAGGCTGGGCCCTTTCTTATCCTCGTGCACGTGCGAATGCTCTACCTCGTGCGTGTGAATATGCTCATGTTTCTTGCCGTCAACATGCACATGAATATGCTTATGCGGCCTGTTCTTTATCGCCCTGTGCATTCCCCAGATAAAATAGGCGAAGCCAAAGCCGATGAGAAGCCAGGCCGCTGCTCCCCCTCGAAAAGATTCAACTGACGTCAAGCGAGAAACAGCGAGTCCCAGAGCAATCCCGACAAAGCCCAGCACCACAGAGCTCAGCACATGCCCCAGCCCGCAGAAAAAAGAGATGAGGAGGGTTTTGTGTAGAGACCATTTTCTGGCCCGGCTTATCACGATAAAGGGAAGGTAGTGGTCAGGCCCAAGAACTGTGTGGACAAGACCAAGAGTTGCTGCCGTCCCTATTAAAACTAATATCTCGCTGTCTATCATTTCTTCTTAAAATTCACACTGGTGGACGGTAGGGGATTTGAACCCCCGACCTCAGCG
>JGI24422J19971_10002087_pt1 | contig 12353 bp, 9 predicted proteins | sample DeeMarSWOR152_54_FD_19971 | JGI IMG/M metagenome (IMG submission 19971) | reverse complement strand
TCAGCCTCAACTTGCCTCGACGCAACTAAGTCCCGATACAGCTTGAGAAGAATCGTTTTCGACGGAAGCTCCATGGTTTCCTTACCTCCTTTTTGTCCTTTTTTTTGTTTCTCCATACTTAACTTCTTTCCTCCTTCCTGAACTTGAGTTCTATCCTGAGTCCTGTTACCCACTTTCCATAGTCTACTATCTTCTTAAATACTATCAACCATTGTCTGTGCTTCCATTCATAATCCCACCACCCTTGTTCAATATTTAACTGATCAGTTATTTAAACACTACAGTTTTTTTCTAGTAAATCTCGCCACAAATCCCGTAGCAATGCAAGAAGAGATGGTTCGAATTATCAAGAGATTGCTGGACGTATATCACCGTTGTACTTGCAAGAGACTGGTTTTTCCAAAATTAAAGGTTGTATTATATCACCCCCACGCGACACCGTCAAGGCGTAGAAATCTTGACCGAATAATGACAAAAGTAGTACAATCCAGAAATATTCAAATCACTGTTTAAAAACAGTCAAAAGTCATAACAGGAAAGGAGTGGCTATGGTGGACCAACCAAGATACTTTATAGTCGAGAAAGAAGGCCATATCATCATCTGGAAATACAACAACCCGCCAAAGAACCTTATGAATATTGAAGCAATGACGGAATATGCGCAACTGCTCGACGAGCTTGACAAGGATGATTCTCTACGTGCCGGTATATTTACTAGCGCCCTGCCGGATGTCTTCATTCAGCATTTTGATGTTTCACAGCTGGTAACAATGGGAGAGACTTTGAAACAGAACAAGGACGCTGTGCCTCAACCGGAACCCCGCCCTGCCTACCGACCCGGTCCCAAGGTCACCATCGCCGCCATTAATGCTCCACTGGCCGGTGGCGGACTTGAACTGGCGATGGCATGTGACTTCCGTTTTATGTCTCGAACTGCTTATGCGGCGCAGCCAGAAGTGTGGGCAGGCATTCTCGCCGGTGGCGGCGGCACACAGCGCATGCCCAGGCTAATCGGCATCAATAAAGCCCTGGAAATACAGCTTACCGGTAGAGTCATTTCCGCCGATGAAGCAGAGCGCATAGGCTTAATCACGAAGGCATGCGACCCACAGGACCTAATGCCGCAGGCAATTGCCCTGGCTAGCACGATATCTGCGTTGCCTCCTTTAGCCGTGGCATACATACGCAAAGCAATTTACGAAGGAATGAACATGCCTCTGGTTGACGGTCTGATGCTGGAATCACAACTGTTCTGGGAACTGGTTGCCAGCGAGGATGCAATGAGGCTGATGAAACAATATGTTGAAGGCGGGCAGGAGTCGGGACAGCTCTCGACAGATAACCAACCGGCTGCTTGACCTGTTATAATTTTCGCCAGATAGAATTAAAAATAGTAGGTGTAAACAGAGGCTCCGTTTCATAGCAGGTCAATCAGGCGAAAAGATGTGTATAATTTGTATTATTGACAGGCGATCGTGAGAGATATATCATAGGCATCAAATTCTAATCAGGAGGGAGGTATTATGGCATATCCAGATATTGACTTGAATTTAACTGATGCGCAGAAACAATTGCGGGACACGATGAGGAAATTCGGTGCGGAAGTCATGAGGCCCGCCGGTATCGAACTTGATAAAATCGCTGACCCGGCGGATGTCATCGCGAAAGGATCAGTTCTCTGGGACGTGTTCAGGCAGCACCGGGAACTCGGCCTGCATGCTATGAATTTTTCAAAATTCTTCGGAGGCACGCTTGAAGATATGGACCCCATGATGGGAATCCTCATGCTTGAGGAAATGGGCTATGCCGATTCAGGTTTGGCTATCAGTCTGGGAGTGGCAGGTATGCCTTTCGCCTTTTGCCAGCTTTTACCGGTGCCTGAACTACAGGACTTGGCGCGCCAGTATGTACAGGACAAAGAATGCGAGCTAATCGGGTGCTGGGGTATCACCGAACCGGACCATGGTGGGGATTGGTCTCTTGGCGGTAACAAACCGGAATGCGGACCTTCGCTAAGAGGTGTGCTGAAAGGGGATGAATATATTATCAATGGTCAGAAAGCTGCCTGGGTTAGCAACGGCACAATCGCTACTCATTCGTTGCTCCACGTTGGACTTGACCCATCCAGAGGCATGGAGGGACAGGGTATAGCTATATGTCCCCTGGACCTGCCGGGTATCACTAGAGGCAAACCCCTAGATAAAATCGGACAGAGACCTTTGAACCAGGGAGAAATCTTCTTTGATGACGTTCATCTACCCAAGCAATATATGTTCTACACTCCACGACCGATCGGGGAGGCAAGAGGTGAATTTTTCTCAGCTGGTGGAACCCCTATGGGCAGTATGGCTGTCATGTTCGGCGGTCTGGCCCGTGCCGCACTCGATGAAGGGATTAAATATGCCAAGCAAAGGATTCAGGGCGGTGTACCGATTTTCGAACATAAGAACATTAAGTTGAAGCTCTTTGAAATGTTCATGATGACCGAATCTGCCCGAAGTCTCGCTCGCAGACTTCAGTTGTACAATTCCTTGAGCGGGTCGGCTTCTATGCTTCATACAATGGCCGGGAAATGGCTGTGTACGGAAGCTGCATTCAAGGTAGCCAGTGAAGCAATTCAAATCTTCGGCGGTAACGGTCTCAGTAGAGAATATGCCATTGAAAAGATATTTCGCGACGCGCGAGCGGCTATGATTGAAGATGGGGTCAATGAAACATTGGCGCTAGGCGTAGTAGATAATTTGTAAGCCGGACCAGATGCTTCTATTTATAAGCCATATACGGTGATGGCGAGCCTTATCTTGATTCGATAAGGAGTATCAATCGTCAATATAAATATGCAGGCGTGAGCATGACACAACAGGAAAAAGAAGGCATGCTCAGCCCTTATCGAGTTCTGGACTTGACCGACGAAAAGGGGCTGATGTGTGGTAAAATAATGGGTGACCTCGGTGCCGATGTCATAAAGATTGAAAGGCCTGGTGGTGACCCATCTCGCAATATTGGTCCATTCTGGCATGACAAACCGGACCCGGAAAAGAGTCTTTTCTGGTTTGCCCTGAATGCTAACAAAAGGGGCATCACACTGAATATTAAGACCGCCGCCGGGCGGGAAATCTTTAAAAAGCTGGTTACCTCAGCCGATTTTGTCATTGAGTCCTTCAAGCCGGGATATCTTAATAAACTTAAACTGGGCTACCGGGAGTTGGAGAAACTCAATCCTGGCATCATTCTTGTTTCCATAACTCCCTTCGGGCAAACTGGTCCCTACAAGAACTTCAAAGCCCCGGACATTGTTGCCTGGGCTGCCGGTTCTGGACCCTACATGCGAACCTTTGGTGATGCTGACCGCCCACCATTCCGGATTAGCCACCATGCTCAGACTTATTATCATGCCGGGACTGAGGCGGTTGTGGGTGCGCTGGTTGCTCTGTATTACCGCCACATGTCCGATGTGGGACAGCATGTAGATGTCTCAATCCAGGAGTGCATGGCTTTCAATACCGGATGGGAGTGGGACTTGAATAAGATAAACAGAAAGCGGGGCGAAACCTTCATGCCGGTTACTGTACGGCACATGTGGCCTTGCAAAGATGGCTGGGTGATGTGGCGCCACATCGGTGGTCCTATGGCTAAACGGCAGAGCATTCCACTGGTCAAATGGATGGAAGAGGAGGGTATGGCTGAAGAGTTCATGAAGAATTTTGACTGGGAGAACTTCAATTATTTTCAAACAACCCAAGAGATAGTTAACCACATGGAAGAGCAAACTATAAAATTCTTCATGACTCACACCAAAGCAGAGCTGATGGCCGGTGCCATAAAATACCGCATCATGTTGTACCCTATCGCCACAATAGAAGATATTGTGGAAAGCCCCCAACTCAATGCCAGGGATTTCTGGCAGGAGGTTAAACATCCTGAATTGGATGCAGCTATTACCTACCCGGCAAAATGGGCTAATACTTCAGAGGTACCTCCTAAGATATGGCGGCGAGCCCCGTTAATTGGCGAACACAACGAAGAGATTTACGAAAAGGAAATGGGCTTTTCCAGAGATAAACTGATACTGCTGAAGCAAGCTGGAGTGATATAAGGTCGTAGAAGAATCGGAGATATAAAGATGGCAAAAAAACCACTTGAAGGCATAAAGGTTGCTGATTTCTGCTGGGTATGGACTGGCCCAACCACAACACGGGTGCTTTCTAACTTCGGTGCTACTGTTATCAAGATTGAGAGTACTAGGAGATTGGATGTCTGGCGGATACAACCTCCCTTCAAGGACAACACCCCCGGTCCGAATCGCGGCGGTGTTTTCAATACGCAGAACACAGGAAAACTCAGCGTGACCATCAATCTCGCCCACCCCAAGGGAATTGAACTGGCCAAGCGGCTGATAGCCTGGGCAGATATTGTTACTGACAATTATGCCGGCGGTTCGATGGCGAGAATGGGGTTTGGCTACGAGGAACTAAAGAAGATAAAGCCAGATATTATCATGCTCAGTTCCGCCTTGATGGGACAGACCGGTCCGTGGCATGACAGCCCTGGCTTCGGCGACCAGTTAACTGCAATATCCGGCTTAACACAAATTTCGGGCTATCCAGATCGGGAACCGGGCGAGATTGGTTATTATACTGACTACATTGCTCCTCGCTTCAATGCCATCATGATTCTTGCTGCTCTCGAGTACCGGCGCCGCACAGGAAAAGGAGTGTACTTGGATGTAGCCCAGCATCAGGCCAGTGTGGAATACGTAAGCCCTTTAATCCTTGACTACGTCGTCAACAAACGAGTCGCCAATCGGATGGGTAATAAATGCGATTACGCCGCTCCACACGGAACTTATCAGTGCCAGGGTGAAGACCGTTGGTGCGCTATAGCTGCCTTCACCGATGAAGAGTGGAATAGTTTCTGCAAAGTCGTCGGCAATCCACCATGGACAAAAGACACCATGTTCAGCACCATTCAAGCCCGAAAGAAAAACGAAGAAGAACTGGACAGACGAGTCAATGAGTGGACGATGCAGCACACTGACTACGAGGTTATGAGTTTGATGCAGGCGGCGGGAGTCGGGGCAGCCCTGGTAAGAACTGCTGAGGACCTTATGGATAAGGACCCCCATCTGAAACATCGGAAATATTACATGGAGTTAGACCATCCCGAAATAGGTAAATTACGGGCCCCCAGACAGCCTTGCGTGCTGTCGAAGACACCCGATGAAATAAGACGTGCGCCCTTGATCGGAGAACACAATGACTATGTCTTTAAAGAGATTCTCGGCATGCCTGATGATGAAATTGCTGACCTCGTTGCACAGGAAGTGATTATTTAGTCTACTCGCCAAAGTCCATCATCACAAAGCAATAGTGGAGTATAGTGCCAAAGCTAATGCATTGTCCAAGTGTTGCACGGAAAGTGAAAATATGCTAGTCTGCGAGAGGTCGGCCTAGCTGACGCAGCCAGTTTATAAGCTATACTACAATAATTGTGAGAAAGGAGAAGGACTGTGACCCAAGCCAAGCCTGAAAAAAAACAGGTGCCGTTGCGGCGTGGTTTTTTCAAGATACCCGAGGAACCAGGAAGTCAACCCTATCTTGTCAGCTCCAGATGCACTAACTGTGGTAAGTACTTCTTCCCAACCCGCGTGATTTGTCTCAACTGCGGTAAGCAATCTCTAGAAGAAGCCCCTCTCAAAGGTAAAGGGACTCTCTATACCTATACTATTGCCAGGCAACAACTCCCTGGTGCCCTGGTGACTCCACCATACGCCATTGCCGCTATTGCAATGGAGGAAGGCTGTCAGGTGCCCGCCGTCGTTACCGAGGATTGGGATTCCCTGGATATAAACATGGACATGGAAGTATATTTTGAGAAAATCCAGGAAGATGCCGAAGGCAACGAACAAATGGTCTATAAGTTCCGTCCGGTGAAAAAGTGACAATAAAAGCAAGGAGTCGCTGTGATCAAGAAGATACATCATGTGGGACTAGCAGTTCACAGTACTGAAGTGATGGCCGGCTTTCTGGAAGAAGTCTTTGGTGCTAAACTGATACCAGGCTATGCCTTGGAGACCAGCGAGTTTCTCTCGCGTATGGTCAAAGCAGGCGACAATTCTTTCGAACTGTTGGAGCCCAGAGGGAAGAATGGCCTCATCGAACGTTTTCTCGATACCCGAGGTGAAGGCATCCACCACGTTTCTCTGGAGGTGGATAACCTGGATGAATTATTGAAGATTTGCGAAGCCAAAGGCATGACTGTAATCGGGCGACGCTTCATTCACCCCAAGAGTACCCATGGTGTATTAATCGAACTGATAAGGCCAGACGAATCTCAGGGCTTATAGTTCTTCCCGTTGGTGTATTTCAAGCCTGCGCAAAGGTGATCACTATCACGTAGATTTCCGTGTATAACAGCGGATAACTCTCCTGTCTGGACTTTCTGGAATCCAGCCTCAGACTTTGAAGACAAGTACGTTGCAGCCGCCAACGCCGACATTATGTGTAAGGCCTGCTTTTGGATTGCCCGGGACCTGCCTTTGCCCAGCCTCACCTCTAAGCTGACGTACAATTTCCGTTATCTGAGCAATGCCGGTTGCGCCCATCGGGTGCCCCCGGCTCTCCAGACCGCCATCGGTATTAATTGGATGCTCGCCCCCAATCTCAGTTTTACCTTCCCAAGTATACCGACCGCCTTCACCAATAGGGCAAAAATCAAGCTCTTCGGCGGCAAATACCTCACCGGAGCTGAAAGCATCGTGGACCTGACAGACCTTGACGTCCTCAGGACCAACCCCAGCCCTTTCGTAAGCTTCCTTGGCTAACCTGGCAATGAAACCCTCTGCCACATCACCACCAACNCCAACAGGCGAGTATTCCGGTGTTCCACTGGCCCAGCCTGCGATGGTGACCGGCTTACCCCGGAAGCGGTGGGCGACTGAACCGGCACAGACGATGCACGCTGAAGCACCATCGGTAGTAGGTGAGCACTGATAGAGAGTTAGAGGGTCGCAAATCATACGCGAGTTCAGGACTTCTTCAGGGTCGCAAATCATACGCGAGTTCAGGACTTCTTCCAACGTCATCGCCTGCTGGTACTGGGCATACGGATTCATAGTAGCATTCCTGTGGCTTTTTACGGACACCTGGGCAAACTGTTCTCGTGTGGAACCGTATTCCTTCATGTGGCGCATGGCCCTCATAGCGTAGACGCCGGGCATGATAGCCATACCCATCAGTTGGACATAGCTCGCCTGTGACTGGTCCCAGACAGCTCCCAGGAGACCCCGTTGCATCTTTTCTACACCGACACAGAGAACGACATCGTAGAGGCCAGCGCCAACGACCCAGGTAGCAACACGAACAGCCGTTGATGAACTGGCACAGGCCTTTTCCACATTGTCAATAAGAATTCCAGTCTGGGCAATCTCTCCGACCACCTCCTGACCGGTGCCGGTGGGAAATTGGACACGACCACTAAATGCCGCCTCAATGTCCCTAATATCAGCTCCTGCGTCCTCTAAAGCTGCCAGGATCGCCTCCCGACCCATAGCGCGGATACTCTTATCCGGCCAACGGCCAAATTTGTGCAGCCCCACCCCCACAATGCAGACCTCGCGCATTTTCTTCCATGCTTCTAAAGTACTCACAGCTTTACCTCCTTAAAAATAAATTGTGAAACCCCAACTATGCGATTGTTCAATAGCATTCCTCTGTCATTATGAGCCCTTCGCTTCCTGTTATTCTGAGCGAAGCGAAGAATATAACCCTGATCAGATTAAACTCCTTGAAAATTCTCGGAGATTCTTCGTCCTCATAAATCGAAATTTATCTGGACTCCTCCGAATGACACCACTAAAAGCTCTTAATTATCCGTGTTACTGCTTAAGGATAACATACTGAAACCGGTGATTCAATAAAAATAATGTTTGAAAGCGATTATTAGTCGATTACAATTACCTTTTGACATTGGATTGCATTGTGTATAAGATTACAACGATATCCAACGAAGACCGATAAATAACGATAGAGGAGGTATCTTTATGAAGATTTTCGAGCCAATTGATATCAAAGGGATGCATTTGAAAAACCGTATCGGTATGCCGCCATTCCTCAATATGCCGGCGGATGAGGAGAATTTCATCAACGATGAGACGGTTCGTTGGTTCGAGGCCAGAGCCGAAGGCGGTGCCGGCTTAGTTATGACCGGCACGGTAATGCCGGTAGAACCGTCTTCTCAAGCACGACTATTGGGAATCCGTGGGGTTGGTATCTATGATGATAAATTTATCCCGGGTTTTGCCAGGGTGGCTAAGGCGCTTCATGCTCATGGCGCCAGCTTTGGCGTACAGATGGGGATGGGTGGGCCGATGGCCGGCATGTCACCTTCCCTACCGCCCTATCCTGATGAAGAAAGTGCTACTGACGAACTGTTCTTTGTCTTGATGGGATTCAGGATGCCCATTGTTGAAATATCACTAGAGCAAATTGAATTGTTCAAAGATGCCATCGCACAGGCGGCAGCCCGGGCTAAGGCGGCCGGGGCTGATTGCGTGGAATTGCATTGTGCCCATGGTGGGGCAACGCTAAACTGCTCTTTTATCTCGCCTTATTATAATCGGCGCGAGGATAAATATGGTGGGAGCTGGGAAAATCGACTTCGTTTTCCGGTAGAAACAATTCAGAAGATGAGGAAGGCGGTCGGTGATGACTTCCCTATATTCGTCCGGATTAGCGCCGACCAGTTATTGGGGAAAAGAGGTATTACTCTGAAAGACACCACGAATATCATTGTGCCGGCACTGGAGAAGGCCGGTGTTGATTGCATCGACGTTTCGCAGGGAGACATGATACGGAGTGGAGAGGGTATTACTATCCCTCTCTACTATCCCACCGGCTGTTATATACACCTGGCTGCTGCCGTTAAGAAGGTGACTAAGCTTCCAGTTATAGGTGTAGGAGCTATCTTCGACCTGGACATGACAGAAAAATACTTGCAAGAGGGCAAAGCTGATATCATCTATATGGGTCGGCAGCTAACAGCCGACCCAGAGACACCAAAGAAGTATCTTGAAGGAAGGCGAGAGGATATCCGAAAATGCATTGGCTGTCTGAGTGGCTGTGGACCTTGCCCTGTTAACTATGATATCCACAATGAGGGTATTCCACTGACCCCGGCTAAAAAACCAAAGAAGGTTCTTGTTATCGGTGGTGGAGTAGGTGGTATGGAAGCGGCACGCATAGCTGCCCTGAGAGGCCATCAAGTAACCCTCATCGAAAAAGACTATGAGCTTGGCGGCATGGTGGCGGCGTTAGCACAGGCTAAGTTGATGACCCAGTTCGGGAACATTGTGGACTACCTCGGTAATCAAATGCGAAGACTGAAAATAAATGTCAGAATATGCAAAGAAGCCAGTATTGCCGATGTCGAGGAACTCAAGCCTGATGTCGTTATCTTAGCCACCGGTGCGTCGGCAGTGATACCTGATGTAGCTCTGGGGAAACACGGGGTCATGACCCATAAAGAAGCTATGAAGAGGAAAAAGGAAATAGGACAGAAGGTTGTTATCTGGGGTACCTTCGGTGCCGAGTTAGCCCTCTCTCTAGCTGAAGAAGGCAAGGATGTAGTCCTTTTGACTCAAGCCGGAGAAAGTGCCCTGGCAAGCGACCTGACCGGTGTTAGGAGATTCTATATTCTTAGAAAGCTGACCGATGTTAATTTACCCCGGCCGACACCTGATACCGCCAGAGTAAGCAATCCTAAGGTTTTATTCGACGTTAACATGGAAGAGATTACCGCAAAGGGCATTAAGATAAAGGATAAAGATGGTAAGACAAAAGTCATTCCTTACGACACGCTCATTGTCTCTACGAGATTTGGCCAGATGAAGCGGAACGACTCCCTTTTCGATGAACTAGAGGGGAAGGTACCCGAGATTTACAAGATTGGCGATTGTGCAGACGTTAAGGGAATTCAAGACGCTATCTGGAGTGCTAACGAGGTAGCCAGGAAGATTTAGGGACGTTTCAAACCCATCGATAAGGGGGCCTTTGATTACAGGCCCCCTATCTTTTTAATGTTAACCGATTTGCTAAGTGTCCAGGACGCTTCCCGGATTAATCAGCCGAAAGTTCCCGTCTAGTCTATCCTTTTTGCGGGGCGTGAAGAACTTATCTCGAGCAAAGTTGAAGCGATGGAAGCTCTAGATTTTAATATTTTTCCCTTGCTTAACACACTCAAGGAAACTCAGTAATTCCCGGGCAGTCTCATCCGGGGCTTCAATTGCAGTCATGTGACCTACTCCCTTCATTATGACATGCCGGTTATTGGGTATTTCCTTAGCCATGATTTCACTGGGCTCAAGGAAGACAATATCATGCTCGCCTAATAGAATAAGGGTGGGGCATTTTATCTTTCTCAACTCTTCAACATATGGGTCAGGATCGGTATAGAAGGAAGGGAAAAAAACTGTATTAAGGCGATCGGTATTCTCTTTCAAACGGCGCTGCTCCCAACCTTGCATCATAATCCACATGCGAGTCCTCTCTGGCTCAGAGCGCTGAGCAATGGTGAAAGTAAACACATCCGGGTTCGAAATCCATCGTGCTTTTAACTCTTCCTCAGTTGGGTTCGGGTGGTCCTCATACCATTTCTGAATCTCTGCAAAGCGCTGTATCATTTGTTCTTCGTTTTCCATCCCGGGAACCAACGGCCGTGTGGCAGAACCTGTATCGGTGAGCATCAGACTCAGAAGTCGGTCCCAGTGTTTCATGCCATACCGGGCGGCAACCATACCACCAGTGGCATGACTTAGAAGATGGAATTTGTCCAGTTTCAAGTGATTCGCAAGGGCATTGATGTCCTCAGCCATGGTGTCAACATCAAATCCCCAGGGCTCATTCTCAACGATAGTGCTGCCATGACACCTCATATCCATAGAGATGACCCGGTACCTCTCAGCTAGAGCTGCGGTGACTCCCCCTACCTTCCAGTAACCACTATCCTCGCGGACCCCGTGGTTCGTAATGATAGGCTCTCCCTTGCCAATATCCTTGTAATAGATTTTTAAATCACCTTTTTCGAAGTAAGCCATAACGTTCCTCCTTTCGTTTCACTGTTTCTTCACTGTATATTCACGATAAAGTTATGCTAACAGCCCACCGTCAACAACCAGGATATGCCCGGTGATATAGCTTGCTGCATCTGAAGCTACAGCTTATATCTATTTCCTGTGCTAATATCCAGTAGGGCCCTTCGGGATACGGCCACTGACGATACTCTGTGACCGCAGGCGTTGCCCGAAAATTCGCTCTACGACCCTTCCGGTATTAAGCACCTTATCCACGTCCAACCCGTGCTCTATCCCCATCTCGTCGAGCATGACTACCAGGTCCTCAGTGGGAAGCATACCAGCTTGTCTGGGATCGGCATAATAATAGGAACCGGTTCCAAGTACCGGGGTGTCATCCAAGAAATTAGCCGGCTGGCCGCCGACTCCGCCGAAAGTGCTCTCGAAACGTACCACGCCAGCCTGTAAGGCCGCCAGGATATTGGCGTTGCCCCAGCCTCTTGTCATATGGTGGTGGAAGACGTGCTTTGATAAATCCGGCATACGCCCAAGGACCTCGCTGAAGTAGGTATAGACGCTATCGGGCGTTGCCTGACCGTCGTGGTCGGCATGTTCAATATCGTCCGCTCCCATCTCAAGGAATCTTTCAGCAAACTCCCAGCCAAGGTTCAGTGGCATGGGACCCTTGATGGGGCACCCCCAAATAGTGCTAACAGTGCCGTTGAACTTAATACCATTGTCATGTGCTAGCCGTATCCACTCGTCTATTCTTTTCCAGTGATCTTCGTGAGTGAGGCCGGCGTTCCTGAGATTATGTGCCTCACTAGTGGATATCATGTTCAGTATTCTATCCGGTCCATAACCATCCTGCCGTGCTTTGACAGCTTCATGAATACCACGGTCCGTTATCGTGACAGCCGTAATTTCAATGCCCTGTCTTGTCTCGGGGTCAATACGCTTCAAAACTTCGTGGGCATCACGGAACTGGGGAAGGCGGCGGGGGTTGGCAAAGTTGGTTGCCTCCAGCCGTTTGAAACCGCAGTCGATGACGGCATTTACCAGCCACACCTTGGCGTCGGTGGATACGAACTTCTCATGATGCTGAGGCCCTTCCCGTGGCGTGATATCAGACAGGTCTACTTTCTTCGACAGGCTCAGTCTCTTCATTGTCTCCTCCTCTCAGTCTCCGGTATACCATTTCCCGTCAAGTTGCTGCCAGCGCGGCTCCCTTTTTCCCAGAAATGCTCTTTGCCCCTCCATACCGTCATGACTGACAGCCAGCAGG
>JGI24422J19971_10002084_pt1 | contig 12369 bp, 10 predicted proteins | sample DeeMarSWOR152_54_FD_19971 | JGI IMG/M metagenome (IMG submission 19971) | reverse complement strand
AGTACCGTTTTCGTCTTCTAGGGGGCGCACTGTGAAAGGACTCGCCAAGGCTAGAACGAAACTGGTACCGTTTTCGTCTTCTAAGGGGCGCACTCTGGAAGAATTAGCGAGAACTGGAACGAAACTAGTAGGAGTTCAAACCTCTTCCGAAGAGGAGATAGATTTTCTCCGATCTAAGATCGTTAATAGACCTTCAGATGTAGGAGAAGTTATTGAAGAGATATTTGAAGTCAGTGAGCATGTTTTGATTTACTGCCCAATGTACCAACTTACATTTCGAAATGTAAAGAGTGGAAAAGACGTGATTGCCAAAATAGACGGCATCACCGGCAAGACGATTCTGAGCAGATTTGACAAGGCAATCTCAGGCAAATTCATAAGGAATTTTCTCAAAGTCCATAGTAAGAATTCGTCACGTTCAGAAGGAGAAATAGCTAAAGGTGAACTGGGACTCCAAAAATCACAACCCATACTGCAGTCAGGTGGTCTGAAAAAAATCGGAAGGAAAATAAAAAAAAAGACCATCGAACCTAAAGATTCAAGAATGTTAGAGATTGAAGAGAGGATTGAGTTTCCAGCGCAAGTCGCTGCAGAAGTGTTTCGTGTTGGAGACAACGTCACTGGAGTAGCAGGAAACGTAGAAATTCCCTCTGGAACTACCGTGTCCAAAGGTCTTAAGGTCAAAGGTCATCTAAAAATCGGGGCAGAATGTCGAATTTTTGGGAAAGTAAAAGCTTTGAGAGATGTTACAATAGGAGCTAACACAACGATTGACGGAGACGTTATTTCTGGCGGCAAAGTTGTGATAGGTTCAGACTCTGTCATACACGGGTCAGTAGAATCTGTCGAACACGTTGAAATCGGTGAAAACGCTGTCATTGAAGGCGGTCTGCATTCAAAATCCTCAGTTGCATTAAATCGATATGCCAGGGTTTACGGCGCGAATAACTAAGCTGCAGTACGTTGTTCATTCCTTAGAATTTTCTCTTCTCCTGGTCGAGCTTTTCAATTGTTTCACTTGATGTCCTTCTTGTTCTCTTTTCGCGCGCAACATAACAATCGCAATCTCTCATTATCGCCTGAAAAATCTTCTTAGGAGCAAGAAAAGATATGCCGCGGCTCCTACAATCGTGGCTCCCAGGCCGATGTGGTCGATCAAGGTTGAACCGCATTGTAAGGTGATGTCCGAACTGTCCGCTCCGTGAATCTCAATTTTCATTAGACCATTAGAGTCTTTTGTCAACATTACTTCACCTCTTGTAGAATGTATAGCCCACCCTGGATAGTAGTTCATCCTTATAACCAAGGTTACGTCTTCAGAGCAGTCCTGCACCCTGAGATGCAGTTCATCTGGGTTGAGATAGCTGTAGTTGACCGAAGCGTTGCCTTCAGTGACCTCTACGAAATTCAGCGTGTAATTGTCTCTTAACTTAAAGATGGTTAACCTATACATATCGTTTCGTTCGAAAAATGTCTGATTTTGATAGGCTGATGGTATTGCTGATCCTTGGTAAAAGACTATGTAACGACTGTTAGTTTCATTTAATGTCTTCAAGATAACATCTAAATTATCAACCGTCGTCAAGGTTATCCAATACTTGTAGTAGAAATCCACATTAATCTGACCCAAAACGTATCCTCCATCCAGTTGCCAGCTATCAGAGAGTACATTGAACACATAAGAAAACGTTCCGAATGAGGCAACTCTTTCACTAGGCTTCAGATTTTGACTATCAATCCATTTAGAGACTTCCATCGCGTTTGCATAAGCGCTCTTCATTGCGAACTTTTCTACATTAGAAGTGTGAACTAAGACAGAAAGTATCATAACAGTTAAAAGACAATATAAAACCAGCCGCTTAAGATTTCCACTTTTTCCAAAAAAAGACAAAACGCGATCCTCGATCCAATTCACAGCGAGACCAGCTAACATAGCCATAGGCATACAGACAAATTGGGCCAACCTACCTGGCCATCCGAAAACAAGCCCTATATAGGGTGAGACAATTGCAAATAGAAAGAAAGCTATCCACGATGCAAAGATGATTCCCCAGAACGTTCTCTTCGCATCAAGTTTTCTCTTTACAATAAGCCCTATGGCAAGAAGAAACAGGAGGATCAAGGGAAAACCAAGAAATTTGTTTTTAAGCCAAGGATTTTCCGCTTCAACGAAAAGACTCTCGATAGGATACATGGCTTTGAGTGCAGCCTCACTAGTCACACTAAGCGTTCCCAAGCCCTCTAGTAGAAATGGAAATAGCCAGAAACCAGCCAGAAATGCGCCTAAAACTCCTCCTAAAAAGAGCCCCAATGTATTTATCCATTCAATACTTGTCCATTCAAGTTCTTTTTTCCACAATCTAACAGTTAAAGAGAAGAAAATGTAGATTCCTAGCATGAATCCGAAACTTAAAGTGGTCTGCAAATGAGAGAGGAAGAGGAGTGAAAAAAGTGGTGTTGTAATCAAAGCCGTTCTCTTGATGTTATCTCCATATTTTACAATACAGAAAAGCGTCAATGGTATGAGGAATATTGAGAAATTGTGGGTAAAATGCCCTCCGAAGAAGCGCCCGTAGAGAGTCTGAGGGCTAAGCATATAAAGAATTGCTGAAGAAACGCCGGTGAAACGGCTGTTAGTCAACGCCTTCATAAAATGGTACATGAAAAGGCCTGCGAGATAGAAAGAAAAAAACTCAGTAAACTGGTAAGCCTCTAGGGGGGAAGTTTTAAGCAGCCAGCTTATTGATGACGGAACATAATAACTCAACGGTGGATAAAAACGTAATGTAGGAGTTCCACAGTACCACCAGGGAAACCATCGAGGGATCGAAGGAAAAAATTGGGAAAAAATTCTAATTTTAGAAAAATGCATAACGGAGTCGAACCCGTGTGGAACAGAAGAGGCTGAAAAGAGGGGAATAGAACCATACAATGCGACGGCATAAACTATCGTGTAGCACATGAGGTCTTTAGCTCTTCCTCTCAAATTTGAAGGTGCAGATTTGAGTGCGAGTTTCAAGTCAACCACGTATTTGCTCTCTGCGGGAGCATACGGTGAATATGCCGGAGTACTTGAAAAATCTCGGCAACCAACTGTCCGAGATTGCTTTCCTCGTTGTAACATGGAAGCAGAATGTTAACAGTCATTTTTATGAAGACCAAGCTTCCAATTCTAAGAAATTCCTATAAATTTTATGAATTACAAATAAGTGATCTTTGCTCGTGGGCGCGTGTACGCGGAAGCATTCATACGACTGGGTCACATATTTACGCTAACCTAGGCTTTGATATCTTCCATATAGTGGCGCGTCCAAACGAAGCTCACAAACTCAAATGGGTGAAAATAGATCCCAACAGCAACATAATCCGCATTGGCGAACATGAAAAGAAAAGCAACCCACGCCTGATCAAGATATCTCCGAAACTTGTAGCGATGCCAAACATGCTACCCATGCATGCATTGTTCGAAATATAGACAGTTGTTATATATTTCTGGAGGATAGAATTAGGTTTTGGTTCTTGGAGTAGTGATGCGTTAGAAGTGGTTGTTGCGAAATGCGGGCGCGCATAAGCGAAAGTGAAGAGAAAATGAGACGAAAAGTGCTAGTCATAGGCTTAGATGGCGCATCTTGGGAGTTACTCTCGCCTTGGATTAAGAGGGAAGAACTGCCTAATTTGAGGCGGTTGATTGAAAAAGGGTCTTCTGGGGATTTAAGAAGCTCGACCCCTGCTATGACTTTTCCAGCATGGAAGTGCTATTCCACTGGTAAGCAGCCAGGAAAACTTGGAGTATACAGCTCGGCGGCTATAGACTTTGAAAGAAGGAAGATAGAACCAAATAACTCCACATCGTTTAACGCCAAAGAAATCTGGGATTATTTGAGTGAAGAAGGGCTTAAAGTCTGCATAATAAATATGCCCACAACGTATCCGCCAAAGAAAGTCAATGGATTCCTGATTTCTGGACCTTTTTCGATAGAGAGAGAATATACTTTCCCTGAAAACCTTAGGAAAAAGCTTGAAGACAAATATGATTATAAAATAATTCCAGAATATTATATGACAAGGGACAAAAAAGATTTAGATGACGCAAAAAGAGTGATTTCTAGTAGATTTAGGTTTGCTAGGGATGTAATTATAGAGAAGCAGATAGACTTTATGCACATTACAATATTTTTCACCGACACAATCCAGCATTTCCTATGGGATAGCGTAGAAGTAAAAGACATTTGGAAATTTATTGACGAAGAAATAGGAATTTTAATCAGTGAGCTAGACAAAACTTGGGACATCATTGTAATGTCGGATCATGGCTTTACAAAAATGAAGGGTCGGCTTTATCTGAATACTTGGCTAGAAAGAAGAGGATACTTGAAATTGCAATCAAAATTAGATATTGGAGATCTATTGACGATTTTAGATAAAATCGGGATAAGGTTTGATATAATCTATCATATTTCAAAAAAGCTCAAAGTTTTTTCCGTATTGAAAAGGGTCTTACCTGAAGAAAAGCAGAGAAAACTCTTGAGAATGATTCCAGGAAAGACGTGGGGGAGAAAATTGGAAGGCATGGAAAGGAAAATAGATTGGAACCGTTCGAAGGTGATTCCTCTTGCACCTTTAATTTATTTCAATTCTAATGAAGATGACAGTCCTGAAATAGACATGCTTATTGAAAAGTTGAAAGAAGTAAAAAATCCTGAGACCGGTGAAGAGATTATCGAGAGTGTTTATTGTCGAGAGGATATCTATTGGGGCAAATATGTGGAAAAGGCTCCCGACTTGATCATTGTTCCCAAACAAGGCTATGAAACAAGTGATATTCTTAGAAGGAACGTTGAATTCAGCTTCGAAGGGAATGAATGGAAAGGAACTCACATGCAAACGGGAATCTTCATAGCTTACGGACCAGATATAAAGAGGGAGAAACAGGTTAAAGGCATAGAAATTTTCGATTTGGCTCCGACAATCCTTCATATAATGGATGTAGCTATCCCGCGAGACATGGATGGAAAGGTTCTTAGAGAGGTATTTGAAGAAGGGTCGGGTCCTGGCAAGAGACGCGCAAAACACCGAGGTTCTAGAAAGGAAAAGGAAGGGGCTATACAATTTGAATGGACCGAGGAAGATAAAGAGAAGGTTAAAGACAGGTTAAGAAAATTAGGATACATTGATTGAGAATAGACTTTAGGTGAAAATACAGAAATTTGTCATTAAACTTACCTTACCAAAATTGATTTGTCCAGACAATTCTCATTCCTTGCAATTGTTATGTTATTCACCCTTTATGCCACAGAACTTTTTCTGTTTAAGTTAAGAAGAAAATACGACTTTGTCATAAATACGCGTGTGCGTCAAGTATATGACTTTGTTAGTGGTTTATTCACGATTGGCAACCGAAGTGCTATATTAGTAAATTCGACGTTCACAAAAGAGCTTGTGGAGGGGTTTCTATGTCGCAACACAATCGTCGTGTATCCACAAGTGGATGTAAAGGCATATTGGTCCTTAGCCGAGAATCGAAAACGTAAATACGTGCGCACAGCTTTATATTCTGGCAAAAAGTTGAGTATGGGAGAAAAGAATGTATCCATATAACTGGGTTACCCGCAATTACAAGCTAAAACATCAACGAGACATCGAGAAACTGCAATCGAACTTGGGTAAAGCAACTAGTGCAACTGTCTACTCATGGATTAAGAAGCGAAATATAACAAAGGAACTTGCAGGCAACCCCAGAAGAGTTTTAGATGTCGGTTGCGGTTGGGGGAGAGAACTTATTCGTTTCAACAACGCGGTTGGAGTTGATGTTTCTCTACCTTTTTTAAAAACAGCTAAGAATTACACGAGTAACGAACTTGTTCTGTCAGATGCTAGCAGTTTGCCATTCAAAGATAACAGTTTCGATCTAGTGATAATGAGCGAAGTCATTGAGCATTTAAACAATCCGGATGAGGCCATAAAGAAGATAAAACAAGCATTAAAAGAGGAAGGAAAAATAATTGTTCAGACACCGAACAAGCTTTTAACGGGAGGGAAAGTAATATCAAAGGACCGTGGACATGTCCATGAATTCACTCCCTCGGAATTAATCAAATTCATCACCAAACATGGATTCAAGATCCTAAGGCACACCGGAAGCACAATACCGTACATCCCCACTTCCAGTAGATTCACCGGCCTAAATGCCAATAAATGCTTCTTTAAAGTTTGGAAGTTATTAGACGAATTTATTCCATTCAAATGGGATATAATAATTCTAGCGGAGCGCCGGAAATGAAGGGAATAATCTATAATCATACCCTCTCCGAATGAGGAAGAAGACATTGAGCGCCTACTAAGGTCATTGAAAGAACGAACCAGCTCCAATTTCAAGGTCATACTTGTGGAACTAAGCTTGGGCGAACAATTCTGATACTCCATCTGAGGAATACCGGTGGGCCTGTGGTGAGGGTAGACTTGGACCCTCGCGACGCTGGAGATATCTCCCGCAGACCTCTTTTTTTCTGTCCGATTAACTCGCTATAATTGCGGGCGCATCACATTTTGTTTTTAACGTCTTCGATAAAATTATTTGACCTTTACTTCGAATTCCTTTTCTCGTCTCTACAATACGCAAACATCCAAACATAAGCAGATCGTTATGTGAAATGTTGAAACCAGTCCTATCGAGTAAAAACCTTAATCTTCTTCTTGTGAAAGCTTTATGTCTGGTTTCTAGCATTTTCCTACGAATTCTTGTCCAAATTGCTTCAACAAAAGCCCAAAGTAATGAAATATTTGGCGCAGTAAGAACTAATTTACCCCTCGGACGAAGTACTCTATTGAATTCCTTCAAAGCTTTCTCTGGATTTTCCAAATGTTCTATAACTTCCGAACAAACTATTGTATCAAAACATTTATCCAAAAAAGGTAAGAATTGTGCGTCTGCCTCGCAAAAAACAGCATTCTTGTACCTAGAATGACAAAAACCAACAAACTTCTTTCCAATATCCATGCCAATTACTTTTTTCCCTTTCTTCAAAAGCCTTTTCACAATAGTTCCGGAACCACATCCAACATCTAGAATGTCCTCCCCTTCAACTCTTTTGACAACTTCCCTGTTCTTATGAACATGCCAAAACCTCCTGGGCAAAAACCAAGACTTACGTGCCTTTTCATATACATCACCCTCGATTGAATCGTAAAAATTTTTCAGATTTTTCGTTTCAACTTCCTTCTTTTTAGTTTCTAGCCAAACCATCAACAAATCTCTACCCATAGCGTAAATCTGACGTAAAGAATTAACTTTCGACCCTTTCTTGTACGACCAATCAATTGGGATTTCTAAGATTCTATAACCTCTCTTGTATGCTTTCACAACTAAATCCACATCAAAAGCAAACCCATCTACACTCAAATCATTTGACAAATCTTGAAAAACTTCTCTCCTCACAGCTTTGAAACCGCACTGTGTATCAAAAATTCTAATCTTGAACAATCTTCTGAATAGCCAATTAAATGCCTTCCCCAAAAGTATTCTGTAGATGGGAGGTTTGACTTTTATTGCCGAATCCTTTAGATTCCTCGAACCTAAAACGATATCTGCATTTCCCAATGCATCTACAATCTTCGGAATCTGGCTTGGAGACGCCGATAAATCTACATCAGTAATCACAATTGCTTCTCCCTCTGCCAGTCTTAGAGCATTCAAAATTCCTCCTCCTTTTCCTAGCCTTTCGCGAAATGTTGCAACCTTAACTGGGAAATGTTTTATTGTTTCAACAGTTCCGTCCGTACAACCGTCTGCAGAAACAATTATTTCATAATCTCCAGACAAAGATCGGAATAATTGATTTAGACAATCGTAGATTCTTTTTTCTTCGTTATAAACAGGAATGATTAACGACACTTTCATAGCTATGGCACTCCAAACGTCACACGTATTCACCAATCATAGCCGTGCGCGCACAAGATAGTAAAAACTTATGAAGCAAGAATACAAATCGCTAAACAATAATGTTGATGTAGATTAGCGAGCAGTTTCTTCAGTCGAACTTGCCTTCCTCTTTGCACGCGCGTGCTCCTTGAGAATTTTTTATGTGTGGCATTTGTTTTTGAGTGAGGTTTGTCTATACTAACGCCAGTCTTTTTTTCCTTCTACTGGAAACGGCAAGGTAAATAGCGAGAGTTACAAGTGGGATCAGGATCAGTGGTATTTCTGAGATGTTGTTTCTTAAGATGACGTAGGGTCCCTCCTCATCTTTTATGGCCCTGTCTTTTGTGGTAGTGTGAGCGAGGACGTTTATGTTCTGCGTGTCCAAACTTAGATTGTCCAAGTCAGTCCAAAGCACAATGCCCGTGCCGTCAACCCGGAAGTAGGTTGGGTATCCTGAGTTTATCCAATCCGTGCCATTCCACTCGTATAGGATGCCATCCGAACTGAGCATGTAGTCGTAATAATCGCTACCGATCTGCTGTCCACCAGGCTTTAGTGTCCAAGTACACGTTGTATAGGAAGGCCTGTGGGTCGGGCGTGTCCGCTTCAGCCATCCTGTAGAAGACGTGCGTCCCGTTGTTAGTATAGTACAGCGCCTTGACATCCACCTTTTTGGGACGCTGTTCTTCAGAAGGGAACACGGGGTCGGAGCCGAGTTGAATCCAGTTCGAAGGGTGTGGGAGGCCAGAGTTTATGGTTGTCATAACAGTCACGGAGTCTGAGGTGTCCAAGTCCGTGCTCACTGCTTCGATTGTCGTAGCATCCACTGTACCGTCAGTTGCATTTGATGGAACGGTTACCTTTACGATGAGTGTGGCTACCTCGCCCTCGTCGAGTGTTATTATAGATCCTTGAGGCGGTATTAGCTGAATATCACCGCCGCCGAGCTGATCATCGTCTCGCCAGACTTCCACATAATAGCCCTGGTTCGACAACGCGGTCAGCGTGTAGTTGGCCATCGAACTTCCTTTGTTCTTGATGTAAACATTGTATTCGATGGTTGACCCCGCGACGCCGGAAAAAGACTGGTCAGGATCCAAGTCGACTCCTTTTTTGCCACCACGTGCTCTTGTTAAACTCAAGCCTTGTATAGTTTTGGGTGAGATCACCATAATCAGTAGTGAGAAGGAGAAGGTGACCACGATCAAAGGTTGCAGCAATCTCATAGACCATTTCATGCGGCTTTCACTTCAATAGTTTGATTTCAGTTTTTCAGGAATTACTTCCCCAAGGGATCTGACTATACGAATCCCCTCCTTAGAATGGATTTTTAGAGGCCCCTCAGCTTTCTCCAAGTATACGGTGCTCGCGGAAGCAATCCCGCCTCCCTCCACGCCTACGCCAACCCTCGCGCCCTTCTTGATGAAGACGAGTCCCTCGCAGTCGATGCAGTTATGCACGATCACATCTTCCAAGAGGACGAGTTCTTTTTGACACACGATGGACTTTTTTATGCGGTTGCGCGCCCCTATTATGGCTCGTCCTTTTATCTTGAGCCCCCCTTGAAATGTTACGTTGTCCTGGGAAATGAGGTTCCCTTCCACTATCATGTTATAGGGAATGACCTCTCCCTTCAGGATTCTTACGTCACCTCGTACACGGACCGTCTCATTCATCTTAGGATTCCATCGAATGGGTTCACTCAGCTCAGGTACCTTCAATGCCTTTCTTGAGGAAGCAAATGGTATCAGTTTCATTCCAGCCTTCGCCAATTCTCCCATATGAGCGGAAGATTTAGGATCCGCGGCTTTGCTTATTCTGCGTGCGCGCTTTTCCGATCTCTCGTCGGTTGTCCTGTCTAGGTCGATGAATAGGGGGCCAGGATCCTTGGGATTCTTGTACTCCCAGGCTCCCCAGAGAAAGCAGAGGGCGATCATCCCGGCGAAGAGACCGAGAAGGAAAAGGTAACCAAAAGTGGCCAATCGATCAACCTCTCTTCTCATGATTCTTTTTGATTTCAGCATTTTTTGCATCGTTGTAATAGCGAATCCCGTTTCCAGATCGCTCTGTCTTGTCCCATCGGTGTGCGTTGTTGTTTCTGAAGTTGTTAAGCGCCTTATTGTAGTTGTCCTTTCCCACTCCTCTCTTCTGGGTCTTAGCCCATACAGGCGGCTTGGCTTGCGTACAACGCCGCTGACGCAAGAATATCGCTTGGAAGAATGCCTTGCTGCAAACCCAGACGTTGGCAAGCAAGTTTAAGAGCATCAATGGGAGAAGCCAGATGCCGCGCTTCCTCTTATCGAGGAAAAGGCTTCCTCCCGCTTCGGCAAAGACAGCGAAGCTCCCCATACTATTGTATGCGAAGATGAAGAGTATTGCTGGGAAGAAGGAACACCACCATGGTGCTCCTGCCAGGTAGGTGAATATTCCTGTCAACCACCCGATTAGTATGAGGAGCGGTGTGATGTAGACTCCAAGTAGGAGAATGCCATCAACTTTTTGCCAGAATGTCAGGAATGGAGATCTTAAGGTCTCAAAGAAGTATTCGAAGAAGCACTGGTCATGCCCGATCGCCCACCTTGTGAGCTGCTTTTTCCTCATGTTCCACGAGAGAACTGCTTCCTCGTAGCATTCGGCAGCGTTTACGTAGGCAACTTTCCAACCATGCAAGTAGAGCTTGTAGGTGAGGTCGGTGTCCTCTGCGAGTTTAGTCTCGTCGAATTCCCCGACAGCTTTAAGTGCACTCCTCCTGAAGCCTCCGACAGTCCCCCCGAACTGAGGGATAAGGTTCAGGTTGTACCTTGCCTGCTGGTTCATCTGGTAACCTCCAGCTCTCTCAATATCCATGATCCTAGTGACGAGAGACTCCGGGCTGTTGACTGGAACCACCCGCCCCATAACCCCACCGACCTCTACATCAGAGAAGGGAGCTACAAGTCTTCTAACGCAGTCCCGCGGGGGCAAGTAGTCGGCGTCGAAAGTGAGGACTATCTCGTTTGAGGCCACTTTGAGTCCAACGTTAAGGGCTTCTGGCTTGCCGTTCCCGCCATTTCCGGTCCGATGTATCGCCTTGATGAAGGAGAATTTCGAAGCGTAGTCATCAACAATCGACGGAGTGGCATCCGTCGACCCGTCGTCGATCGCAATCACCTCGTATCTCCCGCCGCCTTTTGGATAGTCCATCTCGACGAAACGCTCTAGGATGTTAGCGGCTACCTTCTCCTCCTTGTGCATGGGGATCAGGATTGAGATGCTTGGAGTGTACGCCGCTGCTAAATCTTGATGACACCTCCGTTGCTCTTTAAACATCCTATCCAAGAAGAATCGAAAGTGGCGCACGATGTAGAGGCACATGATCGCAGATAGAACGAGCAGAACGTAGTTCGCTAGGAGTCTGATGAGCGAGACAATTTGTGGGTCAAGCATCAAACTTCACCGCCCCGCTCAATTCATACTTTGAAAGGTGAGCTAGCGCAAGTGAGTAGAATGCGACAATGTAGACGAAATCGATGAAAGCACCAAGTATNTAGTGGAATAGCAGAAANACTANGCCGCCGAAGTAGTAGAGAGTCGCGGTCACGAGGGACATNCGCAGGAGGTTCCAGCCNATAGAGAACCCTACCGCTATGAAGAGCCAGAAAACCTTGACCCACAGAGGACCTTTGATAGTGAACAAGAAGGGAACGTAGATCAGAGTTATAAGGCACAGGTTGATCACTCCAGAGCATGACCAGTCAATAGTAACCCAGTGCAGGCTGTATGAGGGGATTGGAGACACTGTGGTTTGCCACAAAAGTGTTAAGATCGCGAGGATCGATGTAATTGACCAAACAGCCTTGACGGGAGAAGGTATTGTCCGGAGAATGTTCATGATCAGGATCGACGATGCTAGGAGGATTAGTAGAACGACGACCGTCATGGATGAGATTGGTCTGTAGTGGATAGGCATCTCAAAGGTCGGACCCGTAGAGACATATGATTGTAAAAGGGGTGGGAAGATAATGCCTTCAGCCAGACCGTCCGAGATGAGTAGCCTGTGAGATGTCCCGGCAAAGGAAAGGAGCCGGTCCATCACGTTCGCCTGCCATATCCAGAAGTTGAACCCATTAAACGCGATGAGTAACGTGAAGGCCAGCGAAATCGCTAGACCGACGAAGAAATGTAACTTTTGGACTCTTAGGCTCCTTGAATGTCTTCCTTCTCTCATGCGATCATCTAACCCTTTGGTCTAGCAATGACCCTATGCTTGTAATCGCAAAGTCCGAGTTGATTACAATCTAAGATAAAAATTATGACTTGAGAATTCAGATCCCGAATCCGATTTAGAATCTTGTTCTAGGAAGCTACGCACAGAGCGTAATTTTCTTTTCGGAGATTCTTATAGTCACACTGAAGAATTGTATGCATGCAATCTGCTATGTATTTCTGCTTAGAAATTGAGTGGAAAATCG
>JGI24422J19971_10002080_pt1 | contig 12388 bp, 15 predicted proteins | sample DeeMarSWOR152_54_FD_19971 | JGI IMG/M metagenome (IMG submission 19971) | reverse complement strand
CTCAATATGAAGATTACCTTTATTGGCGGGGGGAATATGGGGGAGGCAATGCTATCGGCTGTTTTGGGTAAGAGGCTGAGCCAGCCCCGGTCTATCTCGGTTAGTGATATTAGTCAGTCTCGCCGTCAGCACCTTGAGCAGAAATACGGGGTGGTGGTGATGAGCGATAATCGTCAGGCGGTCAAAAGAGGCGATGTGGTGGTGCTGGCGGTTAAACCTCAGAACCTAGCTGAGGTAATGGCTGAGCTTAAAGGTCAGCTTAAGCCGGCGCAACTGGTGTTGTCTATAGTTGCCGGGGCAAGGATTGATACCCTGTGCCGCGGACTGGACCACAGTTGTGTAGTCCGGGCGATGCCTAATACCCCGGCCCAGATTGGTCAGGGCATAAGTGTCTGGACAGCTACGGCTGGGGTAACCGGGCCGCAGAAGGGGTGGGCAGGCTCTATTCTGGGGGCTATGGGCAGAGAGATTTATGTTGATGATGAGAAGTATATTGATATGGCGACGGCGGTAAGTGGTAGCGGTCCGGCTTATATCTTCCTTTTTGCCGAGTCGCTGATTGAGGCGGCGAGGCATATCGGGCTGCCTCGTGATATGGCGCAGGAGCTGGTAGTGCAGACACTGCTGGGCTCGGCACACTTTCTTCAGAAGTCGGGCAAAGAGCCTTGGGAGCTACGGAGAATGGTTACCTCCCCCGGTGGCACCACCGCTGAGGCTTTAGCCCGGTTGGAGAAGGGGAAGTTTGCCGAGCTAGTTAAGCAGGCGGTTATTGCCGCCTATAATAAAGCCAAAAGGTTGGGGGAGTAGTAGCCCTCAATTATCCCCTCCTACCCCCATAGTAGATTTATTTCCTGGTTATTTGCAATTTTCCCTAAAAGTAATATAATTAGGAATAGTCAGAGATTTACTACTATTTGGACTAAGGAGGGTATCATGAGAATTAAGAATGTCTGGGGCGAGCCTAAATGCTTTGGCTCAGCTACGGTTGGGCCTAAGGGACAAATGGTCATACCGGTCAATGTTCGCAAAGAGTTAGGCATAGATACCGGGACTACACTCCTGTTGTTTACCGGCCCCCAAAGCAGAATGTTAGTATTACTCCCGGCTGATATTATGGAACACATGTTAGGCAGGATGAGTGAGCGGCTGGCCCACTTCGAGAAGCTAGTGAAGGATTATAAGGTCGCTCAAAGTAGCCAAGAGAAAGAAGAGGTTTGATCAGGTGAAACGCTGGAAAATTATAGTCGTTTTCCTTTTGTGTCTGGCTTTAACCGGTGCCGTGGCTTGTATGCCATTTGGGGGTGGAGGTGGTGACGAAGAGAGTACTACCCAGCTGTTTGAGGTGGTGCGGGGCGATTTAACCATTAGCGTTAGTGGCAGCGGCAGTATAGGTGTGGCTAATGAAGCGAAGTTAGCCTTTGACGGCGGCGGTAAGGTAGACAGGATATATGTTGACGAGGGTGATGAGGTCAGCCGGGGCGAGGTCCTGGCGGTGTTAGTCCCGGTAGATACTGATGCCCTGGAGCTAGCTTTAGCCCAGGCAGAGTTGAATTTAGCCCAGGCAGAGGTGGGCGTAGCTCAGGCAGATGCAAGTCTAGAGCAAGCCGAGGCAGCCCTGGAAGAGGCTAAATATCATCTACAGCAATTAGAAAGATACCACGCTACCTATGCGGAGCGGAGGATAGCCAAATTGCAGATTAGTGCTGCTGAATCGCAGGTTAAGGCGGCTGAGGCGCAGGTTCAAGCTGCTGAATTAGCGGTAGATGTGGCTAGGCAGGCTGTGGAGGAGGCTGAGGCTGCNCTAGAGGTAGAAAATATCACCGCTCCGTTTGATGGAGTAGTGACCAGCATTGATGTTGAGGAAGGGGATATTATCCCAGCCTCGGNTATGTCACAGGTAACGATTGTTCACTTAATTGACCCTACCAGTATGGAGTTAAGTGTGGACCTGGATGAGATAGATATTCCAGATGTAAGGTTGAATCAGAGAGCCATTATTGAGGTAGATGCCCTGCCCGATGTCCAGCTTGAGGGCAGGATTATCTCCATTTCTCCTCTGCCGACGATAGAGGCGGGGGTGGTGCTGTATAATGTTAAAATTGGCTTTGATGTCCCCGGGGGTTCTGGACTTAAGGTTGGTATGAGTGCTACGGCGGATATTATAACTGATGAGCGGAGTAGTGTTTTACTGGTGCCCGACCGGGCGATTAAGGAGGATGAGGAGGGCAATACCATAGTTTGGGTTATGGTTGATGAGGAGGTTGAAGCCAGGCCGGTAGTTATCGGTATCAGCGACGGTTTTCAGACTGAGATTATAGACGGGCTTGATGAGGGAGAAATGGTGGCTATGGAAATACAAGCCGAGCCAGAACCATCGGGCGGAGGGGGGTTTCTGTTTCGTTAAGAAGCACTAAGATTATTGACTATTGAGGTTAAAGGCATGATTGAGCTGGAAAACATCACCAAGGTTTACCGAATGGGGGAGGTAGGAGTTAATGCCCTCAGGGGGATAACCCTGTCTATCACTAAGGGAGAGATGGTGGCTATTATCGGTGCCTCGGGCTCAGGTAAATCAACCCTGCTCAATATAATAGGCTGCCTGGATAGACCTACTTCGGGTAGATATATCTTTGACGGGGCTGACGTTAGTCAGCTTAGTGATAACCAGCTAGCTGAGATGAGAAATAGAAAGTTTGGTTTTGTCTTTCAGGAGTATAACCTCTTGTCCCGTGCCACTGCCTTATCCAATGTAGAGCTTCCCCTTATCTATGGCGGTGGTGGTCGCCGGCGCGAGCAGGCTATGGAAGCACTGGAGAGGGTAGGGTTGGGGGCGAGGGCCAAGCATAAGCCCACCGAGTTATCGGGTGGTGAGCAGCAGCGGGTGGCTATAGCCCGGGCACTGGTCAATAATCCCGCCCTCATTCTGGCTGATGAGCCTACTGGTAATCTTGATAGTAAGACCACCGCTGAGATTGTGTCTATGTTTCAACAGCTTAATCAAGAGGGCATAACTGTAGTCATGGTTACCCATGAGGCAGATATAGCCTCTCAAGCCCAGCGTATCATTCGCCTTCATGACGGGGAGATTGTCAGCCAGTGAAGCTTGTAGACTTTTTGGTTACTGCCCTAAGGTCACTGTTGTCCAATAAACTGCGTTCCTCATTAACCATGCTGGGCATGATAATCGGGGTGGGGGCGGTAATAGGACTTATGTCGGTGGGCAGGGGCGCCCAGGCCATGATTACCTCTAGCTTTGAACAGTTGGGCACCAATGCTATCTATGTTATCCCTAGTTCGCCGGGGGCGGGGATAGCTGGGCTAGGTGCGGGTGCGCCCAGTCTCAGTTTGGATGATGCTGAGGCTCTGGCTAATCCGGCTCATGTTCCTTCGGCAGTAGCCGTAGCCCCGGTAAGCACTAACTATGCTGAAGTGATAGCTGGCAACGAAAGTGCCGTTACGTCAATAACTGGCGCGACTCCTGAATATCAGGGGGCGTTAAATTATTCTCTAGCCTCAGGGCAGTTTATTTCCAGGAGGAATGTGTCCCATAGGGACTCGGTGGCGGTGCTGGGGGATAAAGTGGCTGAAGACCTGTTTGGTTCTGACGACCCTATCGGGCAAAGGATTAAGATAAAGGAGCGTCGGTTTACCGTTATCGGGGTCCTGGAGGCTAAGGGTGGGGCGTTTATGGGAGTTAGCCAGGACGAGCTGGTTTTAGTACCAATAACTACCTTTCAGACCCGGTTATTTACCCAGCGCACGGCTGGGGGTGAAGACGCTGTTCAGACAATTGTGGTTCAGGTAGCCAGTGCCGAGGCGATAGATGGAACGATTTACGATATTGAGGAGGTTTTAAGGCAGCGCCATCGGTTAGCTCCGGGGGAGGAGGATGATTTTGCCGTCATCAGTCAGGAGCAGATAGTTGGTATGCTGCAGCAGGTAACCGGGATATTCACTATAGTTCTGGGGGCGATTGCCGGTATTTCCCTGCTGGTGGCGGGTATAGGTATTATGAATATTATGCTGGTTTCGGTAACCGAGCGCACTCGTGAGATAGGCATTCGTAAGGCGGTAGGAGCTAAACGGAGGGACATTTTAGGCCAGTTCCTGATGGAAGCGGCGATGCTCAGCCTGACCGGGGGTGGTATAGGTATAATGGGTGGCTGGATTATGTCACGCCTTATTTCTCGAATAGATATCGGGGGGGCGGCGCTCCCATCTGTGATATCGCCCGATATTATAATTCTGGCGATATCGGTCTCAATTTTTATTGGTCTTGTCTCCGGGATATACCCGGCGCTCAGAGCCGCCAGACTAAATCCCATTGATGCTCTCCACTACGGATGACCCAAACAGGGTAGATTGAAGGGGCTCTGCCCACTTCAAAAACTTCCCTTATCAAGGAGGCAAAATATTAAAGGAGAGTTTAAGAGGGGCGAGGTAGTTAAACAATGGCTATGAGCTGGCTTGATATAGTTATAGTGGTAGCTATCGGGGTTACTACCTTCATCGGGGTGAAGAAGGGGGTTATAAAGATAGCATTAACCCTGGCTGGCTTAATCGTGGGTATAGTCCTGGCCGGGCGTTACTATGCTCCCTTTTCCCAGCATCTAACCTTCATTTCCCAGCCTAGCCTGGCTAAGGTGGCTGCCTTCGCCATCATATTTATTGGAGTGATGCTAATTGCTACCTTGCTTGCCCGCCTGGTGAAGTGGGCGGCGTCGACGATAATGCTGGGTTGGGTCGATCGTCTTGCTGGCGGTATTTTGGGTTTTATCGTAGGCGCTATGTTCTGTGGTGCCTTTTTAGCTATGTGGGTCAAATTTCTCGGTATGCCGGGAGCTATTGCTAAATCAACTATAGCGCCTATACTATTAAACCAGTTCCCTCGGGTGCTGGCTCTGCTGCCTGAGGAGTTTGGAGCAATACGTTCCTTCTTTCAATAATTAGTTCTAGTAGGTCCCTGGGGCAGGCTCCTCACCCGGGTGCAACTTACGCCATTTTTCCAGAAGCTGCTCTTTAGCCTCGGGGTGCTCGGGGTCAGGTATGCAGACATTATCTACCGGGCAGACTTCAGCGCACTGAGATGATTCATGGCTACCAACGCACTCGGTGCACTTATCCGGGTCAATCACGTAGATTGTCTCCCCCTCGCTAATTGCCTCATTGGGGCATTCCGGTTCACAGGCTCCGCAGCTAATACACTCATCCGTAATCTTGTATGCCATATATCCCTCCTCAATTTACTCCTTAAGGAATTAGTTTATTTTGATGTAATGCGCCGTGTTGGTCAACAATGTCTACATTTTGCTTTGAACCTTCTTTCTTAGAGCTGTTGCCACGTGTTGGGGGACAAGGTCATCAATAACACCGCCCAGGCTGGCGGCTTCCTTGAGCAAGCTGGAGCTAAGGAATTGATATTTCAGGTCTGACATTAGACAGACCAGTTCTATCTCCGGGGACAACTTTTTGTTCATCATTGCCAGGTCGAATTCCCTCTCAAAGTCGGCACTCATCCTCAGCCCGCGCACTATAACTTGTGCCTTTACCTTCTTAGCAAATTCAACCGTCAGCCCGGTAAAAACTCTTACCTCAACATTGGGCAGGGTGGCTGTAGCCTGCTTTACCAGTTCGGCTCTCTCTTCGGTGGTGAAGAGAAGGTGCTTGTCCGGGGTATCATAGACCCCGATAATTAGCTTGTCAAAGAGCTTGGTGGCCCGGGTAATAATATCAAGGTGCCCGTTAGTTATGGGGTCGAAACTGCCTGGGTAGATAGCAATGGTCAAGGCGTGCCCTCCTTTTGGTATAGTTTAATGCAGCTATCCCCGTGGCGGCGCTCTTTGATGAGATTTAATGTAGCATAGGTTGAATCTAAGGGATGGTGGGGAGAATGGGTTACCACTACAATTGAGTTTGTCCCAACCAATTTGGAGGTTGCCAGTTGCGCCACCAGATTGCCTATAGAGGGGTTAGAATAGGGCGGGTCCATCAGTATTATGCCATACTCCTTATCAAGAAAGGAAAGTGCTTTGGCTACACCACAGCAATAAATATGCGCCTGGGCAGCCAGTTTTGTTTTTTCCAGGTTTTGCTTAATTATATCACAACATCGCGGCTCATGTTCAACAAAGTCAACCCAGCCTGCGCCCCGGCTTAACGCCTCAATGCCTAGGGCGCCGCTGCCAGCGAATAAATCAAGTACCCGTGTCCAGTTGCTGGTGATGGTTTCCAGAATGGAAAAAATCGCGCCTCGGACTAAATCTGTCGCCGGTCGAGTAGTAGTCCCCTTGGCTACTTTAAGTCGGTGTCCTTTGGCTTTACCTGCGATAACCCGCATTCTTATTGGCTGCTCTAGAATATATTATACCAGATAAATTATCAAAAGTTGATTATACCCTTGGTGGGGAAATCATTATGCCGGGACCAGTTCTGCCTCTTTTCTTGCCTTGGTGAAATCAGCCAGTGTATTCTGGGGACACACCTCAATACATTTAAGGCAGAGGGTGCATTTCTCCTGGTCAAATTCGGGTAGAGCCGTCTCCTTATTCCAGTCTATGGCTTCGTATTCACAAGCCTTGAAGCACTTTCGGCAGTGGATACAGCCGAAATCACACTTCTCCCTCCCTGGAATATCCCTTATCGGTTTATAGTTACAGAGAAAGGCGACCTTGGTTCCGGCTGGGACCAATTCGATGAGGTTCTGCGGGCATTCAGCGACGCAAAGTCCGCAACCGGTACACTTCTCGGTATCAACAATAGCCACATTCTTCTCGGGGTCTATGAATATTGCATTCTCAGGGCATACCTTCACGCAGTCACCGAGCCCCAGGCAGGCGTAGGGACATTTCTTATAGCCACTGAGAAGCTGGGCGGCGGCTTTACAGGTGTCAACCCCGGAGTAATGGTATATAGTCTCTGAGTTGCCATTACAGTGGATGAGAGCCTTTTTGAGCATCGCTGCCGCATCCAGGGTTATGCCGAGAGCCTTCTCCAGACGCTCCAGACTCTCCGAGTCTTGCAGTACAGTAGCGCACGGCTTCTTAGTTATTAGCTCCGGGTCGGCGGTCAGCGCCTGGGCGTAGGCAAAGCAGCCGGGATAGCCACAGGCACCGCAGTTCATCCCGGGCAGGATGGCGTTTAGCTCCTCCGTTTTTTCCAGCCCTTTTACCTTTTGTGGGACCTTAATATATACCAGGTATATTATTAAGCCGCAGGCTAAGCCTATGGCGGCAAGCACACCTATTATTGGTGCCATATCTCTTTAGTCCTCCGTTTTTATTATACCATCGGTTATATTATCCCCCCAAATCCAAGGAAGGCGAGCCCCAGGAGCATGGCGGTTAGAAAGGCTATGGGTACTCCTTTCATTGCCTTAGGGGAATTAGCCATCTCTAGCTTCTCCCGTATGCCTGACATCATAGCCAGGACGAGGGTAAAGCCTAGACCACCGCCGAGAGCCGCCGCCACGCTCCCCAGGAGGGAATAATTTTCAGCCGCCTCTATCAGGGTGACCCCGAGCACAGCGCAGTTAACGGTAATGAGCGGCAGGTAGATGCCAAACGCATTATAAAGGGCGAGGTTCGTCCTCTTTATGAATAGCTCTGTTATCTGGACTAACGTGGCTATTACCAGTATGTAGATGATGATATTCATATACTCAATGTTAAACGGGGTAAGGATGTAATGGCGGATGACCCAGGTGGCGATTGAGGCCAGGGTCATGACGAGGGTGACGGCTATGCCCATACTGACAGCACTGCCCAGTTTCTTAGACACGCCGAAGAAGGGGCAAAGACCCAGGAATCTCACCAGAACGAAGTTATTGATGAGGACCAGACCGAGGAATATGGTGATTAGTTCATTCACTCTTCATCGCCCCCGTCCGTCGGAACAGTGCCATCAAGAGGCCTATGACCAAGAACGCCCCGTAGGGAAGTATGAATATTGCTATCGGGTGTTCGCCGAGGATGGGCAGGGTAAAGAAGTGGAAGCCGAATACCGATAGGCTGCCGGTGCCGAACGTCTGTCTTAGGGACGAAATCATAAGCAGGGCTAGCATAAAACCGGTGGTAATTCCCAGGGCATCGGCAACGGCATAGGGTATTGGGTTCTTGGAGGCAAAAGCCTCGGCTCTGCCCAGTATTATGCAATTTACCACAATAAGGGGGAGGTATATGCCCAGCGATTTGTACATGTCAGGGAAATTGGCGTGGAATATGAGGTTCACGATGGTAACCATAGTGGCGATTATGACGATAAATATGGGAATCCTGACGATGTTGGGGATAATTCTCCTTATGGAGGCAATTATTACATTTGAGCCCATAAGGACAATGAAGACGGCCAGGGTCATGCCCAGGGCATTGTCAACCGAGGTGCTGATGGCTAGCGTTGGGCATAGACCGAGGACAAGGACAAAAACGGGGTTAGTAATAATTAGCCCCTTGATAAACTCTTTCCTGAATTTAGCCATCTTTACTCTCTGCCCTCGCTCTCCTTTAGCAATTCAACCTTTTCCATGGCTGTATTTCTAACGGCGTCAATCACCGCCCTGGAACTTATCGTTGACCCGGTTAGGGCGTCTATCTGTCCACCCTCCTGCCTGAGGGCAATATCAGCAATATTTAGCCCCCGGAACATATCGGTGAAGGAGCTTTCAGCTACTCTACTGCCCAACCCTGGGGTCTCGGTGTGTGAGATTATAGTTATCCCCTTTACCGTCGTCTCGTCCTCAAGCCCGACCAGGATATCAATATCCCCCCCATATCCCTTGCCGACAGCGAGAAAGGCATAGCCAATCTCAGTTCCGTCGGTGTATATGGTGTAGATATCGTCCTCAAAGGTATATCGGCTCATATTAGGGAACATTGCCGAGAGCATATGCTGTATTTTCTGCTCCTCCTGGGCTTCAATCTTGGCTCGGGTGAAGCTGTCGGTGAAAGTAAGCGCAGTGACACAGATGGCAACCACGGCCGTAAGTATGATTATGGGGAAGGCATTTTTAAAGGTGGTTTTAGCCGGCACTTGGCACCTTCTTTACCAGGCCGTATGGCCTTACCTTAATATAGCGGTCAATAAGGGGGGTAATAGCATTCCCGAAAAGGATTGAGAAACAGACCCCCTCGGGCATGCCAGCGAAACGTCTTATTATTACAGTTAGTACCCCCAGAGCAACACTAAATACTATTTTCCCCCGGTTGGTCAAGGGCGAGGTCACGTAGTCGGTGGCCATAAAGAAGGCGCCGAGCATTAGTCCCCCAGCCAGGATATTAAATAGAGGGTCTTGCCCTAAGGCGACCGCCATTAGGGCGACCATCCCGATGTAAATTGCCGGGATTCTCCAGTTTATTATGCCGAGTGCCAGCAGTAAAACGCCGCCAATCAGTATAAAAAGGGCTGAAGTCTCGCCCAGTGAGCCGGCGGTATTGCCCAGGAACAATGCCTTATATAGGGCGAGTTTATCGGCTGACCAGATAAAACTGTCACTCAGCGGGGTAGCTGAGGTTACGGCATCGGCGCCGAAACCCATGGGCAATACCCATGTCGTCATCTCCGCCGAGAAGCTGGCGGACATAAAAGCCCTGCCGCCTAGGGCGGGATTAAATATGTTGTGCCCCAGGCCACCAAAAGCCTCCTTGACAATAGCAATGGAGAAAATAGCCCCTATTGCCACCATCCACAGGGGTATCGTCGGCGGCAGGATTAAGCCCAGGAGGACCCCGGTGACCACGGCGCTCCCATCCATAACAAAGGCTTGGTTCCTTAACCTCTTGCATCCATACTCGGTGAGTAGGCATGTTCCCACACTCACGCCTATTACTGATATGGCATGATAACCAAAGAAATATATCGCCGCTCCGGTGGGAAACATAAGGGCAATCACTACCCGATACATTATCTTGCTTACGGAGAGCCCTTTCCACAGGTGCGGACCGGGTGAGATTAAGAATTTCCTCTCTGGTATCACTTCTTGACTGCCCTCTTAGCCAGTTCTCTCTTGGCTACCTTTATGTACTGCACTATCGGTATGTTGGCCGGGCAGGTGTAGGCGCAGGCCCCGCACTCAAAGCAGTCATCAATATAAGCCTCTTTGCACTCATCATACCTGCCAGCTTTGGCATATCTAGCCAGCAGGGTAGGCATGAGATACACCGGGCAGACGTCTATGCACTTACCACAGCTTATGCAGTCCTGCTCGTTTATCGGCGTGCTTTCTTTGACAATTACGCCGTTGGTCCCTTTAATCACGGGAAAATCAAGGTCAAACTGGGAGAAACCCATCATCGGTCCACCGAGGACAACCTCGTTGGCTTGGCCGTCTATCCCTCCACAGTAATCTATCAGACTCCGTAGCGGAGTGCCGAACCTGACCAGAAGGTTCTTCGGATGCTTAACCGCACCGGTGACGGTTACCACTCTCTCGACAAAGGGTTTGCCTTCAACGACGGCATCGTGAATTGCCTTGGCGGTACTTACATTGTGGACGACCACACCGACATGCAGGGGCAGCCCACCGATGGGAACTTCCCTGCCCAATATCATTTTGGTCAGAATTTTTTCCGCACCCATCGGGTATTTTGATTTTAGAGGAACTATCCTGAAATCCTCTTTGAACCCCATAGCCACTATCAGCTCTTCCATGTGGTCTATGGCATCTTCCTTGTTATCCTCAATGGCGATATAGATATTATCTGGAGAGAGCACCTTCTTTATGATACTTAGTCCCGAGAGCACCTTCTCCCCATATTCAAGCATTACCCTGTGGTCTGAGGTTATATAGGGCTCGCACTCGCAGCCGTTCAGAATGACGGTATCTATCCTGACGTCCTTAGGCGGCGACAGCTTAACATGAGTGGGGAAGGCGGCTCCGCCCAGTCCGACTAGACCAGCCTCTCTTACCCTGGCTAAAATCTCCTTCACTGAAAGGTCCTCAGGGTTCGGGGGTGGTTCAAGTTTTACCCATTCGTCTGCCCCATCGGAGGTCACCACCAGAGCCTGCATTAGCTGGGCGGTGGGGGGGTTTACCACCATAGTGGTACCGGATATCTCACCGGATATTGTGGCGTGAACGGGAGCATTGACATACTTTTCGGAATCACCTATCTTCTGGCCGGTCAGCACTTTATCTCCCTTCTTGACCACGGCCTCACACGGTGCCCCGATATTCTGGTGCAGAGGAATGATTGCCTTTTCCGGTAATGGTGCCGGCTCAATCTGGTTTTGGGCGGTAAACTTGCTCTCGGGCACTTTCACTCCATATGGTGTGCCCTTCTTTTTGAGCCTGATGCCCGGGTTTTTCATCTCACTACCTTTCGCTTAGATACGCAGATAATCCCGAAGAGCGATATATTATCCGGTCGGCATCTACTATGAGACACTCCACATCATCCAGCGATTCAACCAGCTCCAGGCCGTCATCAGGTCCCATGACAAAAACCCCGGTGGCCAGGGCGTCAGCCTGGGCGCAGGTTTCGGCTATTATGGTGACGCTGATGCAATCCTGGGCTGAATAGCCCGTCCTGGGGTTGAGTATGTGACCGGCTTCCTTCTCCGGGTCGAAGTATCGCTCGTAATTTCCCGATGTGGCTACAGCTTTATCCGAAAAACTGAAGGCGGCAAGGCACTGGCTGGTGTCATCGGGGTTGACCAGGGCAACATTCCATGGCTCTCGGTTTGGCTTGGAACCTAGCGTGCCCATGTCGCCGCCGGCATTTACCAGGGCATGTTTGATGCCCCAATTGCTCAGGATTTCTAACGCCTCATCTACGGCGTAGCCTTTGGCGATGCCACCGAGGGTGATTTCCATTCCCTCTACGGCGAAGTATACCTGGTTACCCTCAATCCCTATCTTATCCCAGCCGGTGAGCTCCAGCGTCTGGCTTATCCGGCTCTGCTGGACCTCCTCACTCTCCATCCATAAGCCAGCCGCCCACAGGTCTAATAGCGGTTGAACGGTTATATCGAAACAACCGTCAGTCATTTGGCTGTAATCTCGGGACATGGTTAGCAGTAGCAAAAGGTCATCGGAGGCGGCATCCAGATGCCCATCCCGGTTAAGCTGGAACGCCTCGGCTTGTTCATCAAATATTGAGGCTACTCTCTCTATTTCTTCCATTCGGGCAAAGGCAGCACTTATCGCCTCTTCCGCAGCCTTTTCATCCGAGTAAACGGTAATGGTGACAAAGGTATCCATCATCTCGCGGGTCTCTTCGAACTTCATCAGGGGCTGGCTGGCACAACTGGTGACGCCAAGGGCTACAGTGAGGAGTATTAAAAGACCGGCTATAACCTGGTGAGACTTCTTCATCTATCCTGCTACTAGCCTTTCGCTGGTATATGCCAATCAAAATAAAGCGCCTATAGCTTTGGGGGGAAGGCTATAAACGCT
>JGI24422J19971_10002079_pt1 | contig 12391 bp, 12 predicted proteins | sample DeeMarSWOR152_54_FD_19971 | JGI IMG/M metagenome (IMG submission 19971) | reverse complement strand
TCTTCGTCCGACACAGTAAACACCATATCAACAATATTTATGTCGAGCACATCGGGAACAAAACCGTCTCCTATCCCCTGAATCTGGTGTAGTCCTGGCTCTCTTCCCAGCAAGGCTGCACTGTTCTTAGGCTCCACAGCAACGATTTTGACACTGGGCTTTTTATCTTTTAAGAAGGTGCCTATTCCCTGGAGCGTTCCACCGCTTCCCACACCTGCTACGAAGATATCGATCTCACCGTTGGTCTCGTTCCATATTTCAGGACCAGTTTGATTGTAATGTATCTCGGGATTATGGGGATTCACAAACTGGTTGGCAATAAAATATTTTTCAGGATCATTCTGAATGATTTTCTTTAATTTGTCTATACAGCCCTTGAGGCTCTTTCCGGCAGGAGAGTAGATTATTTCTCCTCCAAAAGCTTTCACTATCTTTTTCCGCTCTTCACTCATATTCTCAGGCATTACACACACCACCCTGTATCCCTTTTGCACACCCACCAGACACAGGCCGATGCCAGTATTACCGGAAGTGGCTTCGATTATGGTCATCCCGGGTTTGAGCTTTCCTTCCTTTTCTGCAGATTCGATGATATGTTTTGCAACTCGGTCCTTGATACTCCCGCCGGGATTCAAAAACTCAGCCTTGGCGAACACATTGCCCGAAGAAATTTTGCTCAAGCGAAACAAAGGTGTATTTCCAACTGCCTGAAGAATAGACTCTATAAGCATGAAGGTCTCCTGGTATGATTAATAATATAATACTTATCAGAAAATCAAACTTCAATATATATTTTAGGGGATAGTTGAGGGGTGCTATTTGTTGGGCAGACTTATAGTAAGCTCATTGCCCTCTCTGTATATTCTGAAAACCACTTCTCGGCTGACTTTCCCGTTGATGGCTCGATAAAAATCCATCACGTTTTTCACCGTTTTTCCATTAATTTCCTTAATCACATCAGCAGGGCGAAATCCCGCGGTTGATGCGGTAGTACCGGGACTTACATTTCCCACTATAATTTCCCCCATCTTCCTGGGAAGATTCAGCTGTTTTTGAATGTCTTCGGTGATGTGTAAAACGGACATTCCCGGCCATATTGACTTTTTTTCTTTTTCTATTTCCCTTTCTTCTTTTCTTTCGGAGATTTTGACCTCTAGTGTCATGTTTTCAGCGTACCGGACAATTTCAAACTCCGCAATTCTACCGATTGGCAGATCTCCCACGGCGAAAACAAGGGAAGACCTGTCCTGGATCTTTTCTCCATTTATATGGGTTATAAAGTCGCCGGGAAGTAAACCGTCCCTGTCCGCAGGAGAATCCTTGAATACATCATAGACAAAGGCGCCATAAATATCAGCAATTTCCATATCTTTTTTTAGCTCAGAGGAGGGATCACCAACATTTATACCAAGCCAGCCATAATCGATCTTTCCTTTTGAGATAAAATCTTCAACAGCGGTCTTCGCATTGTTGACCGGGATTGTAAATCCCAGCCCAATACTCCCCCCCGTTGGTGAAGAGATCCAGGTGTTAATTCCAATAACCTCTCCTTTTATGTTAACTAGAGGTCCACCAGAGTTTCCCTGGTTGATGGCAGCATCTGTCTGAATGTAGTCTGTAAATCCTGCAATCTGAGAACCTGTAAGAGGTTTTCTCCCCACAGCACTCACGATTCCCATTGTGATCGATGACTCGAAGCCAAGCGGATTTCCCACAGCAAAGACAAGATCTCCTACCTGTACCAGATCTGAGTCCCCGAGTACTGCAACAGGAATGGATTCGTCGGTTTCAAAGACAACGAGAGCAAGATCTTTACGGGGATCTTTTCCCACCAACGTTGCTTTGAACTGTCTTTTGTCATGAAGCCGAACACTGATCTCCTCCGCCTCACCGACTACATGATTATTGGTGAGCACATACACCTGTTTTCCTGTGGTTTTTACAATAACTCCTGAACCAAGTCCCCAACGCCTAAACTCCCGCTCCTGGCGTGGGATTCCCTCCCGGGGCCCAAAGAAAAAGTCAAAGGGGGACTCGATGCTGGGATATGACCCTCTGATTACATCGACGGTATCTATTTCAACCACCACGGGGATTACTTTTTTCGCTACTTCTCTGAACGCATTCTGGATAATTTGCAGGGGATTCAGGTCAGATATATTTGGCGGGCCGTATGAAGATTCTCCTATTTCGGTATCCTGTGAGCCGCCTGCGAACACCGGAAGGGCGGTGCACATTAAGCTCAGAACGAATAGGAGGTATATGAATGTCGCGAATGTTTCTTTCCCTTTCATTTTTCTCTCCTAAAAGGAGTTTTTATCTTTTATTGAGTAATCAAACACGGTTCAAAAAAGAGAATACTCCAGAAAGATTTCAAGAACCTATCACCACCATTACAATTTCGAAAGGTTTGGTTTTTTCCAATCATTTGTAGGGACACCATGACAGGACTACACTTCTCTGTATAGGGCAAGGACAATTGTAAAATTCGACCCTTCACGTAGTTTACTTGTGGCCTCCACCTCCCCCCCATGGGCAAGAACAATGGCTTTCACAAAACTCAACCCGAGTCCAAGGCCTGAAGTTGATCTATGCTCTTTTCCCCTGTAGAGCCTTTCCCATATGTTGGGCAATTCATCTTCTTCGATTCCAACTCCATTGTCCTTTACGGAAATGACGGCTTTATTGTCCCTGGCGCTAGCGCCTATATCAACTCTTCCCCCTCTGGAAGTATACTTCACAGCATTGTCCAAGAGATTAAGAATAGCCCTCCTGATACGTCCCTTGTCTGCGAAAACTGAAATATCCTCCTGAACAGACGTATGTATAGAGATACCTTTTTCTTCAGCCACATAGCTGTATAGTTCTGCGCACTCCTCTATGAGAGTTGAAATCTTTACCTCTGCCCTGTCTAATTTCATCGTACCTGTTTCGGCTTCTGCGATATCCATGATTGTATTGAGCATTGTGATGATGTGCTCTGACTCTTCCATGCAATCCGCAAGGGCCTCACTGTAGGTCCGAGCATTTGGCGGGCCCTTCAGGGCCATCTCAGCGGTGCCGCGTAGCCTGGTCATTGGTGTTCGAAGGTCATGCGCGACACTGTCAAGTGCTCTTCTCATTCCCTCTACAAGGAGCTCTATTTTTTCAAGCATTCGGTTAAAAAGAACCACAAGATCACCGAGCTCATTTTTCGTGATCGACGGTGAAATCCTGGTGTTGATTTTTCCAGTATCGATTACAGACTTCACTGTGGAACTGAGGTTTGAAATCGGCTTGAGTGATCGGGCTGAAAGATATGAACCGATTAAAAAACTGAGCACAACAAGGGGTAGCAATGCAAATACAAAGGTTACTCGTACTCGTCTCAGGATACGATCCCGTGCGGTAATATCCATCCCTATTTGAAGTATATTACCGTCAGAGAGCTTGATTGATGCGATTTCCATCGTATATTTTGATCCGTCCATTTTAAGACGTACGAGCTGGCCATATTTTTTTGTTTCAATGAGCTTCAGTCTTTCCACATCCAGTCCTTGGAGTTGTACTGGTAACCAAAGGTAGAGTGTATTATTCCACCCGTCTGCTACTCTCACAATAAAAGATCTATTCTCATTCACCTCTCTCATCACACGTGAAACCCCGCCGGACTGGTAGTGAGCCCAGAACTCGAGAATTTTCAGCCGGAGAATTTGTGCATCTTCCCTCAATAGAAATGAAGCCAGGAGCGCATAAATAATCCCGAAAAGAAAAAGCGAGCTTAAAATGAATATCAACGAGAAAATAGCAGATAATCGGAAGTTAATTTTTTTACTGATTTTTCTGAGGATCCCTGAGAACATATCCGACCCCACGAATTGTGTATATCATCTTCTTATCAAAATCCCGGTCGATTTTGCTCCTTAGGCGGCTTACAAGCACATCAACTACATTTGTCTGCGGATCAAAATCATACCCCCACACATGTTCCATTATGACCGTCTTGGACAGCACGTTCCCGGCATTTCTCATAAGATATTCAAGCAGAGAAAACTCGCGGGGCATGAGCTCGATTTCGGTTTCTTCTCTCTTTACTTTCCGCGTAAGGAGGTCCATAGTAAGATCGCCAACAGTAAGCTTCACAGGCGATGATGTCATACTGGCACGCCTCATGAGGGCCTGTATTCGTACCAGGAGCTCGGAGAATGAAAAGGGCTTAGTGAGATAGTCATCACCTCCAGCACGAAGACCTTTGATCCTGTCATCTACAGAGCGTTTGGCGCTCAATATAATTACCGGAGTATTAATTTTTTCTTTCCGCAGTTTTTCAATGAGGCTCAGACCGTCCATTTTCGGAAGCAAAATGTCTACTACTGCAGCATCATAGGTGGATACCTGTGCCATCAGATAGGCTTCCTCACCTGTGGCCGCATGGTCGGCAGCATAGCCAGCCTGTTTCAAGCCTTTTATAATAAAAGAAGCTATTTTGCGATCATCTTCAACAACGAGTATTCTCATATGGTAAAAATACTACTTTTCTGAAAGATTGAATATCGGCTTTGCGCTGATTAAAAGGTATACATGAATACCATTTTCAATGCAACTTCTCTATCGCCACTTGACCAAATGACAACAAGGCTCTCCTTTTTCTCTGCTATGGTTCAGATTCCTTTCTCAGAGAGCTTCCTATTGTCCTACAATTTTTCATGTGACCTTTCCTTCAACTTTATAGAACAGATTTCACGGGTTATCTGCGAGATGATAATACGGTCACCCGCGACTCTTTCATTATTCTGTAATGTTTTTTCTAACTCTCCCAATAGAGATTTTAGAAAATTATTTCCATTTACGAGCTTATAAATAACCCACCTGCCATCCTTTTCATCCTCTATTAATCCGTAGTTTTTCATTAATTTTAGATGTGAAGAGAGTGTTGAAAGGGCGATGTTGAGAACCTCAAATATTTCACACACACAGAGCGGTCTTACCTTCAGCATTAAAAGAATACGTAATCTATTCTCGTCACTCAGAGCTTTGAAGATGTTTAAATAAAGCTTCATTGCATTATCCTGTGTTTATTTATTTAAATATAAAATAATAAGTTGACATGTTCAATATATTTCGATATTATTAGAAATATAGAAATAGAAATATTATTGCTGAAGGGTTTCTTTATGAAAGACAGGGCATACCCGATATTTCTCGTAACAGTTTTTATAGCATTCTATCTTATACCTTTTGCCAATGCCGCGGTCTCAAATGCCTTATTCGAGGCTTTCCTCATGCTGCAGGAATATGTACGGGAGCACGTTCTGCTCTGTCTGGTTCCTGCTCTCTTTATCGCAGGCGCAATTGCGAACTTTGTGAATCAGGGAATCGTCATAAAATTCTTTGGAGCCGAGTCCAAAAAGCTGATATCCTATGCCATTGCTTCTGTATCTGGAACTATCCTCGCTGTGTGCTCATGTACTGTGCTACCACTCTTTGCAGGTATATATCGGAAGGGCGCAGGAATTGGTCCTGCTACTGCATTTTTGTATTCTGGACCTGCAATAAATGTGCTCGCGATAATTTTCACAGCCCGTGTCCTCGGACCAGAAATTGGCACAGCACGTGCCATTGGAGCAATTGTGTTCTCGATTGTCATAGGTCTTCTCATGGAGCTCATTTTTATCAAGGATGAGAAACACAAGAAAGCAAATGCGGCATTTGTCCTCAAAGAAGAGGAAGAAGCCTCAAAACCGTTCTGGAAGACCGGTCTCTTTTTTTTCACCATGATCGCTATTGTAATATTTGTGAACTGGGGCAAAGATGAATACATGTACCTCTGGAATATGATTTACAAGCTTAAATATTTTATCACTGGTGGATTTCTCCTCTTTCTCCTCTACGTGATACTTGCATGGTTCAAGAAGGATGAGCTCAAGGATTGGACAGATGCCACCTGGGGTTTTGCCAAGCAGCTACTGCCACTCCTGTTTGCCGGGATAATGATCGCGGGATTCCTCCTCGGCCGGCCAGGGCATGAGGGTATAATACCTTCAAAATGGATTGCTATGGCCGTTGGGGGAAACAGTTTTCGATCAAATCTGTTTGCCGCGGTTGTTGGGGCTTTTATGTATTTCGCCACTTTAACAGAAGTTCCCATACTCCAGGGCCTTCTGGGAAGTGGAATGGGAAAGGGGCCTGCCCTGGCGCTTCTGCTTTCCGGTCCCGCCCTATCCTTGCCTAATATGCTTGTCATTAAAAGCATTCTAGGAACGAAAAAGACCATTGTATATATTGCACTCGTAATCGTCATGGCTACCTTCAGCGGGATGTTTTTTGGACATTTCATTACATGAATTTAAACGTTTTTAGGAAAAATGCTGAAGTATTTCCTATATTTTTTATTTCGAAATAATGTGCTGTTAAAATATTGAAACATGAGTAAAGGAACTTAGTTATTCTGGAGGACAATTATGATAATTAAGATTTTGGGAACAGGGTGTCCAAAGTGTAAAAAGCTCGAAGAAAATGCAAAAGAAGCGGTGAGGCAGACAGGCATCTTAGCGGAAGTGCAGAAAGTTTCGAACATTAATGACATCATGAAATATGATATAGCGTTGACTCCAGCGCTGGTAGTGGACGAAAAAGTAAAATCAAGTGGGAAGGTGCTCTCTATTGAGCGGATAAAGAACATTATTGCTGTTGAATGATTGGAAATACTTTTTCCCTCTTGTAGATGAGCATGTTTTTCACAAGTTTAGAAAGTCAAGATAATAAACTCTGCTCCTTTGATTATTTTTTAAGGAAAGGCTGATGCTTAAGGTAAAACCCCATTCTGATTATCCTCCCGAGGAGGGAGATATGTACGGGGAAATGGTTTTTCACCCGTCGCAGTTGTAATTATACTGAACTGCGATGAGGACAAGATTCCTCCTGAGATTGAAGAGCTCGTCCGTGTTGGAGTCGAAAGTGGGGCAGCTCTCTCCAGGACGTTACAAACGGAAAATGTCGGTTTTGAAAAAATCAGNTGAAAAAAAGAAAAAAANCACCGGTGACACTTATTCCGAAAGACTCCATATCGAATATTGGGCCGTCCTCTACATTGGCTATTTCTATCTCATATGCCCCCGCAAGTAAGACTTCTTTTCTGTCAGCACTAAATTCGCTGAGGGCGAAAAGTAGATTTTCGTTATTTGTAAATTTTTACTCCTTTCAAAGAAGATGATCACTGAGTTGTTTACTGCATATGTTAATGAAAACACCGGTTTTTAAGTAATAAATTAGAAAATAAGAAATGTACAGATTATTAATAAAATGTGTCGGGATGTTGAGGTATTACACAATTGTTAATAGTATATCTTTCTCATGATCACTTTACCGGTTTTCGAAAACTCAACCTCTTCTAGTATGAGTAGAGCTTTTTTCATCTTGGATCCACCCTGGTATCCTCCTATTGAGCCATCTGTTCTTACGGTTCTGTGACATGGAATGATGATCGGAAAGGGGTTATTTGAGAGTGCAGCTCCCACTGCTCGCGCTCCACCTGCCAAGCCGAGATGCAAAGCGATCCTTCTATAGGTACTTACCCAGCCGCGAGGTATCTTTGATTCAGCCAGTAGAACCCTTTTTTGAAAATCTGTNCACCTGTCAAACGAGAGAATATGGAGATCAAAATCAATCTCTAAACCGCTGAGAAANTCCTGTATTTGTTTCCCAAGTTTGCTTATTTCAGGGCATNAGTGCAGCTTCGCTTCAGGAAAGTNACCTTTTATTAGTTTTTCAATGGCTTTTTCATTCTGCGNAAGTAATATTCGATACACCCTCACTCTCACACCATCTTTTCCCCAGATGATACCTGTAGATCCAAAGNCGGTTTTGATCGTCATATAAAAACAGTTTCTCATAAGAAAACTATTCATTTTAAATGAACTAAAACTCTCGTCTTGTTATTTTTTCCATTAGTTTCATAGGACCCCCTTTCAGTAAAGACCCTAATATCAACAGCTCATAGAGGCAATAGGACGTGTGTGTTATCATCGCGATTCGGCGCATACAATTCGCTTGACATACTAACGCACAACATATATTAGTAATAACTAACGCTGATATCTTATTGAATTACGGTAAAAATGCAATACTATTAGATTATTTAAGAGCGCAACTATGGATACGGTAAATAACGTTTCTAATTTTTTGTTGAAGCCCTTTTTTATCGGACTGTATATAGGACTTGCGGGCTGTCTTATTATCTTCATCCGTTCGAAGTTCAAAGAGAGAAAGCTGAAAAAGGAGATAACAAACTTGAAGCACCACCTGCAGATGAAACTGGAAATTGAGGCGGAAGAGATCGAAAGAAGGAAAATGGAGATTGAAAATCTGAAAAAGGAAAATGAAAATCTACGAATCACCCTTCAGTCCTACTATCAAAAACCTGGCCGTAGGGAAATGCGACAGCTTCATGTGTACCAGAAGGCGGTTGAGATTCTCACCGATAAGGCTCCCGGGTTTGCCCCTTCATGGCAGAGTGCATTGAGGGAAGGAGAGGAAGAAATGAGGAAAGCAGAAAGGGGGGTCATCCCTTTCCTTAGAAAATTGCTTCNAGGAAAGCCTACTGATTCCTCAGCTCTGGAAGATCCTCAATAAACAACGCCTCCGGGCGAGCTTACTATCTATAGCGATTAAATGTATTTTCCAAATCGGATAAAAAAATATTTATTGACAAAAAATTACATATGGTGTAGATTTGCGTATCTTATTTGTAAGATTCAATTTTGTTTTTGGAGGATTTTTTTCACATGCCAGAAGGAAGAGTTAAGTGGTTTAATGACAAGAAGGGTTTTGGTTTTATTAGCACAGAAGATGGAAGCGATATTTTCGTCCATTATTCTGAGATTGAGTCGGATGGGTTTAAAACGCTTACGCAAGACCAAAGAGTATCGTTTGAAATAAAAGAGGGTCCTAAGGGACTTCAAGCGATACACGTAAAGCCTCTGTAATGTAGTAGGCCTCATACCCTGTCTTAGCACATAAGACAGGGTATTTATTTCTCCTCTTGCATATTTTAAAAAAAAGTAAATCAGAAGTAGGGGTTGTCTTTTTCCTATGAATCCCTTAATTTTGCTTTGATTTGTTTTTCTCGTTATACCAAAGGTGTTTGGGGGAGGTAATGAAGGAACGGGTTTTCAGCGGAATACAACCTTCAGGGGTGATCCATATTGGGAACTACCTCGGAGCTATAAAGAACTGGGTCAGCATCTTGGATGAGTACGAATGCATATTTTGTATCGTTGACTACCACGCAATAACCGTGAGTTACGATCCCCGGGAGCTCTGGGACCGAATAATAGAAGGAACGAAAACCCTCATATGTGCCGGACTTGATCCAAAAAGATGTATAATTTTTATTCAGTCACAGGTGCCTGAGCATACTGAGCTTGCGTGGATTCTGAGTACAATAACTCCGGTTTCGGATTTGGAACGGATGACTCAATATAAAGATAAAAAAACACAGAACCTTGATAATGTAAACACTGGGCTTTTGACGTATCCTGTACTCATGGCAAGCGACATACTTCTATATAAAACTGATGCGGTACCCGTCGGAGAAGATCAGGTTCAGCATTTAGAGCTTGCAAGGGTGATAGCAAGGAAGTTCAACAATCGGTTTGGGGATACATTTCCCGAGCCCCGAACACTCCTTGGTGAAGCACCCCGGATTAAGGGATTAGACGGCAACGTAAAGATGAGCAAGAGTATGAATAACTATATCGCTCTTCTTGAAGAAGAAGATGAGCTGTGGAACAAGCTCAGAGTAGCGGTAACTGATCCTGCGAGAAAAAGAAGAACAGATCCTGGNAACCCGTGGATCTGTAATATTTTCACACTACACAGGAATTTTTCTTCAGAGGAAGAAACTCAACATGTTGAAAANGGATGTAAAACNGCAGAGATTGGATGCATAGATTGTAAGAAGATATTGTTTAAAAATATCAATAGTTTTATTGCNCCNTTACGTGAGAAAAAGANCCAGNTCGATAGAAATCCTGATTATGTTATCAATGTCCTTGAAAAGGGTAGACAGTGGTGCAGTACNCGGGCACAGGAAACAATGCAAGAGGTNCGGGAAAAAATCGGNGTAAAGGAGTAAAATAGTTGTTTTTTTTGAGTGATTTGATTATCTTGATGGAGAAATATAGGTAGTNTGGCCAGGAGAGGGGGTGAGTGAAATTGGCCACNGTGAAAGTCGAAGAAGGTGAGAGCATTGACAAAGCATTGAAGAGATTCAAACGTGAATGCGAAAGAGACGGAATTTTAAGGGAGTGGAAGAAAAGGGCATACTATGAAAAACCCGCTACTCTGAGAAAAAATAAAAAGAAGGCAGCAGAGCGGAGACAGCTCAAAAAGCTCCGCAAGATGCAGATGAGGATGAATAAAAGATATTAATATATGTGTGCAATAGAATTTGTAGAAAGACCCCCTTATGATTACCATTAAGGGGGTTTTTATTTATACTTTTCTCACAGGTTATTTCTTGGAATGTTTAATAACAAGACAGTCTTGATAATGGGATTGGGATTGCATGGAGGTGGGATTGGAGCAGCCAATTACTTTGCTTCAAAGGGAGCCAGGGTCATTGTGACAGATTTGAAGCAGGCTCGTGAGCTTAAAGAAAGCGTAGAAAAGCTTGGACATAGAGAACGCATGCGGTTTGTATTTGGAAGACACGAGTATGATGATTTTGCCAGTGCAGACATCATTATTAAGAACCCCGGTGTTCGTGCAGATTCCCCCTATATAAAATTTGCTGTTGATCATGGAGCGGTTGTTGAAACTGATATAGGAATATTTCTCCATGAAATCAGAAATATTACTGCCAACATAGTAGGTGTAACAGGGACAAAGGGTAAATCCACAACTGCATCAATTGTATACAGTATTATTAAATCTCGTTATCCGGACACCTTTGTCAGTGGTAATATCACCGGCTCGGTATTTGATATTATTGATAAAGTAAAAAAGGACTCTTATGTTGTGCTCGAGCTTTCAAGTTTTCAGTTAGGAGGAATTGCAGACAAGGGATATAGCCCCCGCATTGGAATATTCACCAATTTAATGGAAGATCATTTAAATTTCTATACCAGTATGGAGGATTATTTCAATGATAAATCAGTTATTTATAGGTTTCAGGGAAAGGGCGATATATTAGTGGTTAACAGGGACAATATTGCATTTAATTTCATTAAACCTGCAGAAGGAGCTGAGTTGGTCACTTTTGGAATGGGAGAGGGTTTTGAAGGCGAGGGGAGTTTTAAAAGGGCAGGCAAGATCTATTACAGAGAGCTAAAAAAGACCCATTTCATAATGGATACTAGCAGCATTAAATTGCTAGGCACACACAATCTCTACAACATACTTGCAGGGGTAGCTGCAGCCTTTAGGGAAGGTTTTACACCAGAAGAAATCAAAACTGCAGTGAGCGAATTTCATGGGATAGATCACCGACTTGAATATGTGGGAAGCTGTAGAAACATAGACTTCTATAATGATTCAGCCGCCACAATGCCCCAGGCGGCAATTCATGGTATATCAAGCTTTAGAGGAGACCTCACGCTTATTGCAGGAGGATCTGATAAAAATCTCGACCTTTCGGACTTTGCACGGGTGATCGATAGCAGGGTAAACCTGCTTGTTCTTCTTGCGGGCACCGGCACAGACCGGCTCGTAAGGTGTTTAAAAAAAGAATATACCATCCACGGCAATCTTGAGTCCGCTGTGGAATATGCTTTTCATAACACTCGGGCTCCTGGGACTGTACTGCTATCCCCTGGTTTTGCGAGCTTTGGAATGTTCAAGAATGAGTTTCATAGGGGAAACGAGTTCAGGAAAATTGTTTTAGGAATTATTGATAGGGGTTATTGATAAGGAGGAGCACAATGCTTAAGGGTCGAGACACCGAAGAACAACGTCTCATAAACAGGGTGCAGGAGCTGAATCAGGGGCATCTCTTTCATTTCTGGAAAGGATTGAGTGAAAATGAGAAGGATCAGCTTATTGCTGAAGTAAAGAATATCGATTTTAATATCATCACCGAGGCAAAAAAACTCATTGGAGGACTCGAGCATGATAGGGGAGAGATTAAACTTCCTGAGGTGATTTCTATTCCAGCCTTAAGTGATGAGATTGACCGTGAAAAAACTGCCCGTCATGCTGGAGAGGAGCATATCAGGGCCGAAAAAGTCGCAGCTTTCACTGCTGCCGGAGGGCAGAGTTCCCGTCTTGGGCTTGACATTCCAAAGGGAGCCTTTCCCGTTACCCCAGTAAAGAATAAAAGTCTTTTCCAGGTGCATGCGGAAAAGATCCTCTTTATAGAGCGTAAATACTCCGTTCGCATTCCATGGGTCATTATGGTGAGTGGAGCGAACAG
>JGI24422J19971_10002078_pt1 | contig 12392 bp, 11 predicted proteins | sample DeeMarSWOR152_54_FD_19971 | JGI IMG/M metagenome (IMG submission 19971) | reverse complement strand
TTTCCCTCAGATTTGAGCACGTTGAATTTTTTGGAGAGAAGGCAGGACGTAAACTCCTTGGTCGTTGTTTTACCGATGCTCCCTGTTATGCCGACGACCTTTAAGGAATGCTCTCGAAGAACTTTTGCAGCCAGTTTTTGGAGGGCATCAAGGGTATCCTTGACCTGGATGAGAGCGAATCCTGTGTTGTCGACAGTCACATTTTGAGAGATAACAGCACCTGAAGCTCCCCTCTGTAGAGCGGACGGGACAAAATTGTGGCCGTTCCTATCAGCGGTTATGGCAAAAAAAAGTTCGCCCGGCTCTGTCAGCCGGGTATCTATGTTGAATTTGTTAAAAGAGAGGGATTCTGGACCCTGAAGGATGGTTCCCTCGATCTTTTCGGCTATTTCCTTCAAGTTAAGGCTGACCAAATTCAAATCCCTCCCTTTTTGTGCAAGATTTCTTGAATGACTTCAGCGTCGTCGAAATGCAGAACCTTGTCTTTGATGATCTGATAATCCTCATGCCCTTTTCCGGCGACAAGGATGTAGTCTCCCCTGGCGCCGAGAGAAAGAGCCTTTTCAATGGCTTCTCTCCGGTCGGGGATGATCTGGTAATTTTGAGTTCCCGTTTTTTTTATCCCGGCTTCAATATCCGAGATAATGGCCAACGGGTCTTCGGAGCGGGGATTGTCAGAGGTTATGATCGTCCAGTCAGCGAGCCTGCCGGCAGCTTCGCCCATCCTCGGCCTTTTTGTTTTGTCCCGGTCTCCCCCTGCGCCGAAGACCAGGATGATGCGTCTGGGATTGAACTCGCGGACGGTTTCCAGCAGGTTTTTGAGAGCGTCGTCAGTGTGAGCATAGTCGACGAATACATGAAGCCCAAGGGAATTCTCGATTTTTTCAAACCGGCCCGGTACGCCTTTGAGTGAGGCGATCCCTTCTTTTATCGCTGAGACCGGAATGTTCAGGGTCAGGGCAACGGCTGTTGAAGCCAGGATGTTGTAGAGATTAGGCTTTCCCAGAAGCGGAGAGGAGAGAGTGATCTGGCCGGCAGGATACTTCACCACAGCCTCTATTCCTTTCTCAGACAGGTTGATATTTTCCGCTGCGACCATTGCTCCTGGCTCAATGCCGAAGGTTATCGCTCCGGCTGGAAGCTGGGCTATCAATTTTTGCCCCCACGGATCATCCCGGTTGACCACAGCCATTCGTTTTTTATGATTGAGAAAGAACAGCTTTTTCTTGGCTTCGAAATATCTGTCCATGGATTGGTGATAATCCAAATGGTCGCCGCTTAAATTGGCGAAAACCACCACATCGAACCCTATCCCGATTACTCTCTTGAGTTCCAGTGCATGGGAAGAGACCTCCATGATGCAGTGAGTGGCTCCTTTGGCCAGCATCTCGCTCATTAACCTCTGGAGGTCAGGAGCCTCGGGGGTCGTTAACCTGGCAGTCATATTCATGCCCGGTCCTTTGTAGGATATGGTTCCGATGATTCCTGGGACATACTTTGTCTTTTTTAAAATTTCTTCCAGCAGGTAGGTGATTGTGGTCTTCCCTTTGGTGCCGGTGATGCCCACAACCTTCATTTTCTGGGACGGATGAGAATAGAAGTTGGCAGAACACAGGGCCAGCGCTTCCCGTGTGTCTGAGACTTGAACCCAGGCTTTAGCCAGGTTCCCGGGCTTTGGCTGGTCAGAAAGGATGACGGCAGCCCCGTTTTTGAGGGCTTCCCCGACAAACTCAAAACCGTCTTTCTTCACTCCTTTTAGGGCGGCGAACAGGTCACCCGGCTTTATGCTTTTTGAAGAGTAGGCAATGCCTTGAATTTCTTCAGCCTCATTGCCGTTGAGCTTCTTTAGCGGCATCCCGGCGAGAATGTCCTTGAGTTTCATCTGTCGACTGACCTCCAGCGGTTGTCCACGATGACCGTTTTCGGGGATGTTTTCTGGCGGGGAATGCGCAGGTACTGAAGGACATGTCGTGCGACCTCCCTGAACACGGGAGCCGCCACATCGCCACCGAAGTAGGGGCCGACGGGCTCGTCGATGATGACGATCATAGAGAAAACCGGATTATCCGCGGGGACAAACCCGACAAAAGAAGCAATATGGGATTCAGATGTGTAGCTTCCTGCGGACGTATCGTATTTCTGGGCTGTTCCGGTCTTTCCGGCCACCCTGTATCCTGGGATTCGAGCGGAGATGCCCGTCCCCTCTCCGACAACTTCTTCGAAAATCGAGGTTAATGTCGTGGCGGTCTCCTGAGATATGATCCTGATATTGGGAAGAGGACTTTTGGGGGATTCATCAGAGGAGTTAAGGACTCTTTTCACAACCCTGGGAGGAACAAGGATCCCTCTGTTGGCGATGACGTTAATGGCCTGGAGCATTTGAATAGCTGTCACCGAGATTTCATAGCCGATGGATAAAGAAGCCGTGGACATTCGGCTCCACTCGTCGACAGGCCTGAAAATACCTCTTTCTTCTGCGGGGAGGTCGATCCCGGTCTTTTTCCCGAAGCCGAAGTTTTTAATCGTCTTGTAGAAATCATCTTTTTCCAGGTTCTGGCTGAACTGGATCGTGCCCACATTGGAAGAATGGATAATGACTTCAGGAAAAGTGAGCATACCGTAGCGCTGGTGGTCTCTGATGGCTTTTCCGGAGACGAAAATGAATCCCCGGCTGCAGTCGAAAGAATCGGCCAGCCTGACCGTATGGGTCTCCAGAGCGGCTGAAGCGGTGACAACCTTAAAGGTGGAACCTGGTTCAAAGGTATGATGGATGGCTTTGTTCCTGTCCACGACCGTAGGGTCGGAGGGAAGTTTATTCAGATTGTACGAGGGATAGCTGGCCATGGCCAGGATCTCTCCTGTGGAAGGCTGGGAGATAATGGCTGTCCCCCATTTCGCCCGGGATTTTTGGACAGCTTTTTCCAGCTCTTTTTCTGTATAGAACTGGATTGTCTCATCCAAGGTCAGGACCAGGTCCCGGCCTTCTTCCGGCTCCTTCAGGATCTCGAATTGGTATTCTCTTCTCTTGGCGTCTTTAAGAATGAGATGTTCTCCCTTGATTCCTGCCAGGACTGAGTTGTAGCTGTACTCGATGCCACTGGCGCCCTCTTCGTCGATGTCGACTCTTCCCAGGAGATAAGCGGCGCGCTTTCCGTGGGGGTAGTACCTCTTGTTTTCTTCGGCGAAATGAATCCCCTCAAGAGAGAGCTTTTTCAGTTTCTCTTCCAGGTCAGGACGGATCTTTCTTTCTATCCAGATAAAGGAAGCAGATCTATCCATCCTGCTCTTGATCTTTTGGAATTCGCTGTTGGACAGGTTGAGGACCTCCTTCAGTTTCCTGATTTTTTCGAGCTTGGCTGGGTAAGGCTCGTTCTCGAAAGGCGTGTAGAAGACCGAGCGTGCGGGCAGGCTTTGGGCGAGAATGCTGCCCGTGCGGTCATAGATGGCCCCCCTCTTGGGGATGATCGCTTCTCTGTTCTGGTTGTGCTCGGTGACCTGGGCTTTAAGGTAGGGATGCTCTATGACCTGAAGCTGAAGGAGGCGGATGACAAGAAAGATCAACCAGAGCATGAAGAAAAAGGCCAGCATGATGATTCTTTTGCCCGCTTTTCTCTGGTTTATGACGCTCATTTCTTTTTTTGACCCTGGCTTGAGAAGTCCTCATAGACTTTCTGTTCATCCCGGGTGTCGACCATTTTCAACTTTTCCCGGGCGATTTTTTCGACATTCTCGAGTGAAAGAAAGGAGGCTTTTTGAGCTTCCAGTTCTTCGACCTCTTTCTCCAGCTTGAGCATCTTTTCTTCCAGCTGGTTTATCTCATAGCCAAGCCTGACCGCCTCCGCCTGATGCCAGATATAGAAGGTCAGAATGGAAATGATAAAGATGGTGCAGAGCACGATCAGCATCATTTCTTTTTTCGTGAATTTCCTTCTTACCATTCAAATTTTCTCGGCGGCTCTCAGCTTGGCTGACCTGGATCTGGTATTGTTGGCGATTTCTTCATCTGTGGGGACCACAGGTTTTTTCGTCAGGATGAGGAGGAGAGGATGCGAATCAGGCTCAACGGCAAGACGGGCGAAGGTGTGCTTGATGATGCGGTCCTCCAGGGAATGAAAGGAAATCGCCGCTATACGCGCTTTTTTGGGAAGTATCTCAACGACCCTCTCCAGAAAGTCGGAAAGGCCCTTCAGTTCCTGGTTGACCTCGATCCGGATGGCTTGAAAGACTTTGGCCGCAGGATGGATCTTTCCTTTTTGCGGCCTCCAGCGGCAGATCTCTTCCACGGTGCAGCAGAGCTGGGTCGTGGTCTCGAATCTTTTTTGCTTTCTTCTGCTGACGATCTCCCTGGCCAGTCTTCTTGACTGTCTGAGCTCGCCGTATTCCCAGAATATCTGGACAAGTTTTTGCTCTGGGTATTTATTGATTATCTTATCAGCCGTGGTCTTGTTCCTGAGGTCCATCCGCATATCCAGGGGACCTTCCCGGTTGAAGCTGAATCCCCTTTGAGGAGAATCGAGCTGATAAGAAGAGATTCCAAGGTCCAGGAGCAAGCCTCTGATATCCGAAAAATCAACGGAGAGGTCAGGAAGATACCTGAAATCAGAGTGGAACAGCTCCACTCGGTCGGCAAACGGCTGGAGCCTTTTTTTGGCTTTGAGAAGGGAATGCTCGTCTATATCAAACCCGATGAGCGACGCCTTGGGATTTCTCTTTAATATTTCGTAAGCATGACCTCCCAGTCCGATTGTGCAGTCAACATAAATTCCCTCTCTGCTGATATTCAGATATTCTAAGACCTCCTCCAGCAGAACTGGGATGTGCCCGTTCCCGTTCATTCGATTTTTCCCTGAGGCAATAATGCGGCGATGTTCTCAAAGTCTTCATTAGTCAAAGGATTTTTTTCGAGTATGGTATCGAGCTTCTCCCTGTTCCAGATTTCCAGATGATCGGAGAGGCCGAGGACGACCACCTCTTCGTTGAGTTCGGCATTTTCCCTGAGAGCCTGACTGACCAGGACCCGTCCCTTGGAATCGATCCTGTAGTGGTTTCCTTTTCTGTTGACCCGAATCATGAAGCTCCTCACAGAAGGTCTGAGCTGAATAGTCCCTTCCATCGAAGACCCGGACAGTTTTTCCCAGACAGGGAGAGGGTAGATCTGGACCGATTCGTCAGACAGAGAGGTGATGAATAAGTCCTTACCGTACTGTTCTTCGATGGTGATACGGAATTTTTCGGGAATCTTTATCCGGTTGCTTCTGTCGAATCGCGCTATGTAACTTCCAAGTAATGTGCTTCCCATTTTGTCCCGTTCCGTCCCGTTTTTTTACAATATAGGGGAGAAAATTACCATTGTCAAGGAAAAACTGCAAAAAATAACAATTATTTTTACTGCCTTTCTACATGTTGTATGGGATTGAACGGTGCTACTATATAAAGGATACACTCTTTCGGATAAAATTACGGATAATCCGCAACAAAACGGGATAGGAAAGGGAGGGGAAAAACAAAGGAAAATTAAAAAGCCAGGTCTTTTATTATTGGACTGTCCCTTTCAGTGCTTGAAAAAAAATAAGAGGGACTGTCTCTTTTTATATGTCTATCTTGTTCTTGAGCAGTTCTTTGGCGGCCTTATAATCTTTCTTCGAGACAAAAATCTTTATCTCTCCCAGGCCATCAGCCGAGAAGGGATGAACGGATTGGACCACCTGACCCCTGAGGATGCAGGAGATCCCGTTGCTCTCGAGGTAGCTCTTGAGAACCTCAGCCTCTACAGGCCCCCAGACTTTATGGAGTTCCTTCAGCTCCTTTTCTTCCTCCGGACCTGCCTTTTTTGTCTTGTTGTCATCCATGCCTGTTTCCTTTCACTCTGTTCTTGGCAGAGCGAGCCAACACTCTCTATATTATAAACCTGGATTATTCACGAGTCGAGGTTGCCAGATTGCCACGCTTCGCTCGCAACAACAATTTATTTAAATAAAGGTCGTTGGACGCGAGGTGCGGAGGGATTCCTTCGCTTTGCTCGGAACAGGCGTGGCAATCTCATTATCGTGTGCATAAACATGGGATCGCTGAGCTCAGCCCGCATGACATTTTAATAATTTAAAAATCGTCAGCCCGGCCCGCGCTCAATCTTTCTCTTCTTCGATCTCTGTGATCTTTCCTTTTGAGAAAAGATAAGTTTTGAGCTCTTCATCCATGGCTTCATCCTTCCTTCTTATCCATTCCAGAACCATGGCTGCATGCTCTTTTTCTTCATCCCGGTTGTGAGCCAGAATTTCCCTCAATTCATCATCCTCGGTGGCATCCACTCTCTGCTGGTACCAGTCGATCGCTTCGAGTTCCTCGATGAGAGACTGGATAGCGCGGTGTAGCTCCTTGGATTTTTTGGACAGCTTTTCCAGGGATTCGTGGTAAGCGCCTCCCCCCATTTTTTCCTCCTTCCTGGATTATTTCATATATTCCTTTGTTTTTTCCTCTCGAAATAGTCATTGATTATCAGACTGTGGTCAAAGGTGAGAGGAAAATCGATCTCTTCTCTGGTGAAAACCCCGATTTCCCGGGCGTCGTCCGCAGCTTTCGGCTTTCCTTGAGCCCTAGCTACGAAGACCGTTGAGATCGTGTGCTGACGCGGGTCACGCTTGGGGTCGGAGTAGGTGTGGAGCTGTTTCTGAAGCTGGACCTCAAGGCTTGTTTCTTCTCTGGCCTCGCGCACAGCCGCATCTTCCAGAGATTCACCGTAGTCCACAAACCCTCCTGGCAGAGCCCATCCGTAAGGAGGATTCTTTCTCTGGATAAGCACGATTCCTTCCTGGCCGTCTTCTCTTTGGATTTCAATGATGATATCCACGGTCGGGACAGGATTCCTGTGCTTTTTCATGACGGTTTGAGATAATTTATCAGCCTGGGCTCTTTTTCCCTGGTTGCTTCAGCTAAAAGCTTATGGATTCGGATTTTTTTAGTCGACGAGCTTGAATTTCTTTTCCAGCTTTTCCAGCTTTTCGACGATGCCGCCGTACTCGAGTTCGCTGTAAGGAAGCATTGCGGCTCCTGAGAATCCCTGGCGTCGGATGGCTGTCGCTTTTTCAGAAATCTGGCCTCTGATATGATCCCAGTAAGGATGGTCGAAGACATCGGCGTGTTCGGTCAGTTTTCCATCGCTCACGCAGAAGGCTGCGCCAGTGACAAGCGGAGGGCCGTCGAAGAAGGAAATCGTGGAGTTGATCTTACAGGGCATGAGAGGACCATTATGACTGCCCCTCATGAAGCCGGCGACGAAGTGTCCGATTTGGAAAGGAGCCAGCAGCTCTCCGGTTGCGGGGAATTCTCCCTGGACACGGACCAGGGCTACGGGGTCATCCTTACCCGTGTATTTTCCAGCGATGTTATGGAGACGGGTGGTAGAGACAACTGCGGCCTGATTTCCGCTGGCCCTGGAGTAGATGCTCTCGATGACATACCTCTCGTTGTCCCGAAGCAGGGCAGCGATATCGTAGATCTCATCAGGGGCGTTGAGCTCGATAATCTTGTCTTTCTCGGTGTATCCAACGTCGATGATGCGAAAAGTGAAACCGTCGCTCATTTTGGGGCTGAGGATGAGTCCGGCATTGTACATGGGATCTGTGAAGGCCAGATAGAAAGGCAGGTTATAGGCACCGGGATCGGTCTTGTCCGCGGCAAAAAAGACAAAGGGTTCGTTGGGCCGCTCTTCGAATTCCATCTCCGCCACAGCAGGCCCCATTCCTTTTATGTTGCCGCTGAACGCATCTTTGAGCAAATCTTGCCCGGCGCCGTAGAGTCCCTGCTTTTTGGCGACAGCTGTTCCGGCCGTGAAGGCATCCCAGGCCATTTTATGTATTTTTTCGTCTGCTACACCTTTTTCGTGCGTGCACAGGATGGCAATATCGTCTCCAGTATAGCTGATGTAGAAATCGATCAGCATATTCTTGCTGCTCTCCTTGACAAAGTTCCTGACTTCATCAACGATCGCTTTGCTGGGAGTGATATGGCCGCCGATGCTGCCTATATCCGCTTTCAAGACGCTAAGGGTGACTTTCATGAAAACCTCCTTGAAGTATGAGTGTCAAACGGAAAACACAATTCTAATGATTTTAGGCAAGAATTGTCAACAATAATCCCTGTCCCGGTGTCATGAATGAGCTACACCTGGCTTTTTTAGAGGACAGAAGTCCTCTTCATAAGCTTTCGTTCCCCTGAGGAAAGATTGGCACAAAGTTTGCTTAAAATAAAGTGTGAGAAACATGTATTGGGATAGGAGAAGGACAATGATACAGAAAAAATCAATTTCCCTCTTTTCAATCCTAGTCTTTGCCTTGATCGTTTCCTCTGGCACTCTGGGAGCGGAGTCCCATTACACGTATATTCATTCACCCAAGAGTGATGTGTATTTCGGCTATATCACCTACACTGAGGTCCAGCACGACGGAAAGGACCCGATGGTGATCCGGGAAGGGGATGAATCCCCCCAGGTCGCGGTGTTGAATTTTCCGCTGCTTCCCGGAGATACCATCCGCACCACTGCCAGCAGGAGATGCGAGGTTCAACTGGATACAGGAACCATAATCCGCCTTGACTTGGATACCGAGCTGAAGATCGAGACGATCATGGCTAAAAGCCTCAGCACTTCCCGGAAAGTCACGAATTTTCTCCTCTTGAGAGGCCAGGTCTACATCATGTACAAGCGGTATTCCTACCCGGAGATCTTTCAGGTCATAACGCCCAACGCCTCGGTCAAACTGAACCACAAAACAGTGGCTCTGATAGCCGCGAGAGACGACGGCAGCAGCGGTATCCAGGTCAGACTGGGAAAGGCTTTTGTCCTCTACGGTCCTGACGGAGATAACTTGAAGCAAGAAATCCTCAGAAAATCCGAGAAATTGACCATCTCCAAAAGCCACCGCGTCCTTATCGGAGAGTACAAACAGGATGCGGACTTTGAATTGTGGAATGAATCCATCAACAAGAACTTTAAGGAACTTCATAGGGGAATAGCCGTTATCCCTGAACCCATCCACAGGTATCCGCCAGCGGTCATCTATTTTGCCCAGAAGTATTCGTCTATATACGGCGAGTGGGTCTGGGACAACCTCTACGGCTATGTCTGGCGGCCTCACTTCAATGATTATTACCCTTACGGGAGCTGGTATCCCTATTATCACGGACAGTGGAGAGAGGTGGACAGTCAGCTCTTCTGGGTGGCGGAAGAACCCTGGGGCTGGGTACCCTACCACCTGGGCCTCTGGATCTGGAATAAGAAGCATGGCTGGTTGTGGATACCCGGGTCAGCGTTCGCTCCAGCCTGGGTGGCTTGGAGTTATCACATGGGCTACTGCGGCTGGAGACCGTGGTCGTGGTGGGATTGGTATTTATACGGCGGGCTTTATAACTTCTATCCCTCTTATTATTATACTGAACCGTTACTCTACGACATGCTTTATGATCCTCTCGCCGATAACTCCTCGGGCAATAGTATTGACTGGAAAAAAGTCAACCATAAGATCAGCAAAGCCCAACTGAAGAAGCCGTCTTCCACTTATACGGTGCCCAAGGAGCTAAAAGGGGTATATAAGAAGGTTGTTTTGGCCCTCAAACAGGGAGATAGCGGGATTATGGCTTCCCTCCGGAAAAATATAGAGCAGACCGTTTTAGTAAAGAAGGAAGATTTGAATGCGGCCAGGATTCAGAAGAGAGCTATTCTCTTCCGTGAGCTTCCTCGGCCGTTGCTCGAGAATGCTCAGCCTCAAAGGACAGTTGTCAATCCCTACCTAGAGGCGGTCAAAGCCTACAGGGAAAATGAGGCCAAGGCCTTCACCAAAATGAAAGCCAGCCCTGCCCTTTCCGGAATTGTGGGAAAAGAGGGAGCTTCTTCTTCGAATGCCGCGCGTTCAAAGTCTGCAAGAAAGATTGATCCCGCGAGAAGTACGCCTTCCGAGCGGGCCGTCATGCTCAGGAAGAGAGATGCTCGCCTTGTTCCGTCCACAGTTGGGAGGAAAAGCATATCCACAACCATAACCTCCCGGGAACGGTTTGTACCCGTCCGCTTCAGGGATTGGAATCCCGATGCCATCGTTGCCCGCCGGGCAGGAGTCTCCTTGAAGTATTCCAGCCGCGACAACCAGATCAAGTGCCCTGAACTGGCCCTGACTTCAAGTACAGTGAGGCGAAGCACGAACATGGTCAGCCTGACAGGTGTTTCCCCCTCTGGCGGAGGCTCGTATTATTCTGGCTCGGACAGAGGCCACTCCTCGTCGTCTTCAAGCTCGGTGCGGGGAACGCGCTCATCGGCTTCTCGAAGTTCGGGAGCCGTCTCTAGAAGCTCAGGTTCTCGCGGCAACACAGAGAAGAAGTAATAAAGGAGCAGGTTTTTTGGGGGGACTTTCCCGCTCAAAGAAAAGGGGACTGTCCCCTCGTTTTAAAGAAAGAAGGAGAGTCCTTTTTTATTAAAAATAAGGACTGAATAGTAACGTCCCCAAAAAATTCCTGTCACTTTTGTATTAAAAGCTGCTGAGGCAGGAAGTGGCCATCAGGGAAGCATCGAAACAAAGAAGATAGTTTTCGGCGAGCTTCTTGAAATCCTCCAGGAATTCTTTCCTCAGAGGTTTAACGGGCTCTGGCTTAAAGGTGAGGGGATTGATGAATTTTCCGTCCTTTTTGATCCTGTAATCCAGGTGGGGGCCGGTGGATTCCCCTGATGAACCCACATACCCGATGACCTGCCCTTCCTTGACTTTGGCTCCTTTTTTAATCCCTTTGGCAAAATCCCGGAGATGAAGGTACATGGTTTCATACCTGTTTTTGTGCCGGAGCCTGACCATGCGGCCCGAAGCCCCTTGATTCCCGAAAGAAATGACTGTCCCGTCTGCGGTTGCCTGGACAGGGGTCCCGATGGCCGCCGCATAGTCCACTCCCAGATGGGGGCGGTAGACCTTGCGGATCGGATGGAGTCTCCTGTAGCTGAAACGGGAGGTGATTCGGGTGTACCGGATAGGGGATATCCGGAACGATTTTCTCAGAGAATCGCCTTCGAGGTTGAAATAATCGACTTCTTTGGTGTCAGGGTATGAGTAGCGAAAAGCGTAAAAAGTCTTGCCCTGGGTGGTGAATTCAGCGGCCAGGATGTTCCTGTATCCGACGAGCTCTCCGTTCAGGTATTTTTTTTCGAAGATGATTTTAAAGGAGTCGCCTTTGCGCAGGTCTGCATAGAAGTCTATATCCCAAGCAAAAATGTCAGCCAGGTCCAGAGCCAGTTGCACTCCTTCACCTTTTTCATTGACTGCAGAAATGGGATTATCTTCGATGGTCCCCCAGATCGTGTTGACTCTGATCTCGTATGGTATGTTCTTAATCTCGGCCGTGTAGGCTTCCATTTTTTTCTGGACGCAGAGGTACTCCTTGTCGTCGATATCGTATTCCAGGGAGACCAATTCTCCCGGTGGAGCGGTGTAGACCCTGATCTGCTGGCCGGCCTTTATCCTTGCCAGGTCGTAGACCGGCTTCACGTCCCTTCTCAGGTTGTTTATCTCAGCCGGAGGAAGGCCATATTCAGCCAGGATATCCGAAAGGGTCATTCCTCTGCGGATGGTCTTCTTGTTTTCCTCCAGGACAGTCGGAGCGCTCGGGTTTTCCTCAGGAAGCGGGACGGTGATCTCTTCAATCAAAGGGTCATCTTTGGGCATGAAACTCAGGATGATGAACAGGGAGAAGGAGAGGAAAACAAAGGAGAGAACATGTATGCGGCGGGCTTCGTCCCTTTTCTTACGTGTCCTAATCCTGACTTTCATAAATCCTGCGCTTGAAGAAGAAAGTCATAGATAACAAAATAAACGATTTCCTCACCTGAGTCAACCTCTCCTATTGAATGTCATTGCGAACGGAGTGTGGCAATCTCTTAAGAAAAATCTTTTTCCTTAACATTTCTGACTCGTGACAGGTATATTAATGTGGATGAAGAATGAAGACGAACTGGTTGGCGAAGTCCTTCAAGGAGACCATGCCTCCTTCGAGCAGCTTCTCCGGCCGTACCGTCAGGGACTTTTGAACATGGCCTATCGGATGACAGGAAACAGGGAAGAGGCAAAGGAGATATGCCAAGATGCTCTGATCAAGGTCTATAAATATCTCCATCGGTTCAAAAGGGGAAAAAGCTTCAAGAGCTGGGCCTATAAAATAGCCATAAATTCGGCTTATGATTTCCTGAGAAAGAAAAAGAGGTTTGAGGATACCGTGCAGACGCATAAGGACCTGGAATGGAGCCACAGCCCTGACCCGGAGCAACAGTACCGGAATAAAGAGATAAAAGACAGGATCGAGGTCTGTCTCCAGAAATTAAGCTCCAGGGAAAAAGCCGTTTTTCTCCTCCGGGATGGAGACGGCTT
>JGI24422J19971_10002077_pt1 | contig 12394 bp, 12 predicted proteins | sample DeeMarSWOR152_54_FD_19971 | JGI IMG/M metagenome (IMG submission 19971) | reverse complement strand
CGTGTTTCGTGCTCGTATCCGTGTAGTTCGTGCTCGTGGTCCGTGTCCGTGCTCGTGGTTCGGATCCCGTCATTTGACATTTGGATTTTCTGATTAAACCAATTAAACCAATTCAACCAATGTAACCAATCAAACCAACCAACTAATTGACTTTGTCATTTGACATTTGGCATTCTCTATATTTGGATTTTGAACTTTGACATTTGACATTTTGCCTCCAGCCTCTTTCCCCCTTTCCGACCGCACCGCAGCACTGGAAACCTCCTTACGGTTCCTCGATAAGGGAGATCAACTTCTCGTATGTCTTCTCGAGATATTCAGGCATGACTTTTGTTTCGAAGAGAACGGGCATGAAATTGGTATCGCCATTCCATCGCGGAACGATATGGAAATGAATATGACCCTCAATTCCAGCTCCTGCTACCCTTCCGATATTCATTCCCACATTAAATCCATCCGGGTTTAACGCCTTCTTCAGAAGGTGCGTGGATTTCTTCAACAATGCCATCAAGTCAACCATCTCCCCTTCTTCGAGTTCATCGAGGGAGGCGACATGTCTGCTGGGTGAGGCCATGAGGTGACCATTTGTGTACGGAAACCGGTTCATGACAAGAAAGGACCGACTGCTCCGATATAAGACCAGATTCCCCTTGTCCTCCTTCTCCTTTAGTAGAGAACAGAGCGGGCATCCCTGCTCTCTATCTCCCGTTATATATGTCATACGCCATGGAGCCCAAAGAACTTCCATCCTTTTCTCCTTTTTTCGCGGACTTACTGCTTCCCTTCCTACCATCCAGCCCCCGGATTGTCAAGGGAGCATCTCCGTTCTCCCCTACGAATTCCACCGTTATCTAAATAATGATGATCTCGTAAAAGGTCTTAATTCGATGGCAAAGCAAAAAGCTCCAAATTCAAGGCGCGCAAATCCTGAGGAATGAAGAGTACTTACAGTACGCTGCAGTGACCAAGGATGCAGTGCAACGCAGAAGTTGGACTTTTTACAAAGCCATCAAAAATGGAAATGGGCCCCCCAAGGAAGGACCCATTCGCCCCTTCGCCAAGAAGGTGGGCTATGCTTCCAAGGCAACGCTCCAGTAGAGATAGGGACGCCATGATACCGGGGTCTCTTGAAACCCTATGGTTATGGTTAGAATCGGCGGCCAGCGAGGTTCTCGGGGCAGCCTGATTAACCGCATCCCCGCCTCTTTTGGGGTCCTCCCTCCCTTTTTGCGATTGCATGGCCTACAACAGGTCACGATATTCGCCCAATCCGTCAATCCGCCCTTGGATCTCGGGACAACGTGGTCATACGTCACCAGCTCACGAGGATAATGCTTGCCACAATACTGGCACACGCCCTTGTCCCTCAGGTATATGTTCTGCCTTGAGAATTTAATTGCGGAGGGCCTCCTCTTGATGAATTTGATGAGGCGTATAACTGATGGAAGTTTGATGGAGAATGAAACTCCGTGGATTATCCGGTCGTATGTCTCGACAACTTCCACCTTGCCCAAGGTGAGCATCACGATGGCCTTTTTCCACGACACTACGTTAAGAGGTTCATAGGTCGCATTGAGAAGTAACGCCCGTTCCATCCCTTCAGGTCCTCGAGGCTTCAACTCGCCATGGTATAGACTAATATCTTTAGGAATTTTAAAGGCTTATACCGATTTTTCGGCGTGCTGTCAAGGGCTTTCTCGTTAATTCGCTGGAGTTTCGTGTTCGTGCTCGTGATACGTGCTCGTGATCCTTTGCACTTACTCATCAGCCATTTGGTATTTGTCATTTGGATTTTCCCTTTTGCCTCCCGCCTCCACCCTCTCCCTTGAGGTCTCGAAAAAACTCGCTCCTCGCCACTCAAACATATTTTTTCGACGATTCAAGCGTCCCATAGGGTTCAACTCTCCCTCAGAGCTCCTTTTCCGAATTCCCAGGTATCTAAATTCCGGCCACAAACAACGCTGTTCTCGAGAAAATTGAGGAAACTCCGGTCATCAGTCATTTGTCATTTGACGTTTCGCCTCAAACCTCCAACCTCTAACCTCCAGCTTTCTTTCCCTTTTTGGCATTTGAACTTTGACATTTGTCATTTTGCCTTCCGCCTCCAACCTCTAACCTCTGTTCCCTTTCCGACTGCAGCACCGCACCACTACAGCACTTTACGATTTCCCCCTCAGGAGCCTCTTCTCACCCACCCTGATGGTTACCTTGCTATTATCGAAATACTCAATGAGGGGAATGGCGTATTTCCGCGAAACTTTGGTCAATTCCTTGAACTCGGCGGTTGTTATCTCATGATGCGCGCGGAGAAACTGGATCAATTCCGCCTTGAGCTTTTCAACGGCCTGCGCGTGGAAATACAAATCCTCCTTTGCCTTGATCATCACCCCCTCCTCCACCAACAGACGAACCACATTTCTCACCTCGGACTCATCTGTTGAAAGTTTTGAGGCGAGTTCCTTAATCGACGGAGACTGGAGCCCCGCTTCGGCGAAGAGCCTCTCAACCTTATTCTTCACCCTCTCTTGATCATCCCTCAGGGATACGCGATGGGTGGATAGCCGCAACTTATCCTTCTCTACCAATACCTCCTTTAGATCCACCAATTCCTTCAGAATGTGCTGAAATAGTTTCGTCTCAACGGTTTTGGGCAATTTCGACTTTACCTCTTCCTTCGATGGGCCAGGCCTGAGGGGATACTTTTCATGAAATTCGAGGATATAGGACAGGGCCTCTTTCTTCAGCTTCTCATATCCCGAGTGATGAAGGAACCTACCATCATCTCCGTCGACGGCTACAATCTCTCCCTTCATCATCAATCCCCCGAGGAGTTTCGATAATCGATCGGGTGGGATGTTCACCCTTTCCCTCAGCTCCTTAAGGACCATACCCCTCACTCCTGAACTCGCCAGATGGTGAATAAGAACCTCCTCTTCCTCCCCGTCCCTTAGGATCGCGAGTCCCGCTAAGACATCCCGCGCAAGCCTTTTGTGTTTATCCGGATGGGAATCGATTACAACACCTCCTCCCAGAGTCTGAATAGCGGAGGACCCCCTGATAACGAATCGATCTTGGGGGAAGGCCACCACGGGTTTCTCGAACCTCAATTGTACGAACCCGCTCTCCCCCGGGGCCAACTCCTCCCTGTCTAATAGGACGACGGTGGACAGAGTTGAGCTGGTGCCGATATGAAATCGCTGCTTTCTTCTGTTACGCAATGGACGAGGCGAATTGGGGAGATGTTCGAGGTAGACATCCACCATATAGGTGGGGGTTATAGTGTGAGGGTGGATAAGAACATCGCCTCGATTTAAATGGGATTTCCCTATCCCCTGCAGATTAACCGCCGTCCGTTGCCCCGCCCTTGCCGTCTGGACGATTTCATTGTGAACCTGGATACCGCGAACCTTGCCTTCCCTCACCGAGGGGATTATTTGAACCGTATCGCCAACGGAAACGCTCCCAGAAACGAGGGTGCCGGTAACAACCGTCCCGAATCCCCTCATGGTGAATACGCGATCGATGGGCAGACGAAGGAGACCCTCGGATGTCCTTCCCTGGATTTCATTGCCCAATTCATCCAAGGTGGTCAGCAGCTGGGGAATCCCCTCGCCGGTAAGCGCTGAAACGTTAACAACGGGAGCCCCCTCCAGAAACGTTCCCGCGACCAACTCCCCCACTTCTTCAGCGATCAGTAGCACCAGTTCAGGGTCTGCCAAATCGATCTTACTCACTACCACCAAACCCTTTTTGACCCCCAACAACTTGCAGATGTCCAAATGTTCCCTCGTCTGGGGCATAATTCCCTCATCGGCCGCCACAACTAAGGCAACCAGATCGATGCCCCACGCACCAGCAACCATGTGTTTAACGAATTTCTCATGGCCCGGCACATCCACGATTCCCATCCTCAAGCCGCTGGGAAGCACGAGGAAGGCAAATCCCAATTCAATGGTAATCCCCCTCTCTTTCTCTTCCTTCAATCGATCCGTATCAATACCCGTTAGTGCCTTGATCAGGGCAGTCTTACCATGATCGATGTGCCCTGCCGTTCCCAAAACGATCTGTTTCATTGCCTTGCCTCAAAACTAGTCCTTTGTGTTTCACCCCATCTTCCCCAACTTCCTCCCTTTAAAAAAAAGGGGGAGAACCGAAGTCCTCCCCTTCTCAACAGAGAGCCGTTATTTCACAGTGTCCCTCAGTTTATTGCCCGGCTTGAACTTGGCGACCTTGGTGGCGGGTATCTTGATCTCTTTTCCCGTTCTGGGATTGCGCCCTGACCTCGCCTTCCTCTTTGCAACCATGAAGGTGCCGAAGCCGGTAAGGGTCAATTTATCCCCTTTTTTCAGCGCCTTTGTCACGTTGCCCGTAAACGAGTTCAACGCCTTTTCAGCCGCCGCCTTCGTAATCTTGGCTTCCTTCGCGATACTCGCGATGAGTTCCGCCTTGGTCATTCCCTTTCACCTCCTTTTTCTTTAAATCATTCCTGAGAGCCCGATACAAGGGCTTTAGTAATGCAGTGGCCCTATAGTAAATAGTTTTCACGGTAAATGTCAAGCATAAATCTCGCTTTTTTCATTTTTTTCTCCATTTTTTGGCCTTTTCTCTGGCTTTTCCCGTTCTCGTCGGCTTTGAGGGTCACCCTCCAGTGGTTTAACGGGAGCGGAAAGACCATGAAATTATATATACCTTTCCATAAAACCTGCAATGCTCTCCTCGACCTTGTGCGGTGATGCGGCCCCTACCTTGTCAAGGAAAGCCTGTATCTGTTGAAAGAGGAGGGGGTTTTTGAGGTCATCCAATTTTCGATAGACGCCAGCGCGCCTCCCCAGGCGATAATTGAGCCTCTCTTCTTCCGGAAGGGCTAAGTATCGATCGATTACTCCTATCATCTTCGGTTTGTCCCCCGGCAATTGCCCCTCAACCTCTTCCAAGAGGTTGAGAATGTGATCGCTGGCAAAGTAACTCTCAATGCCATGGAGCTCATCGATGAGCAACCTCTCCTCCCTGACAATTTCGTCATCCGAGGACAGGAAGAATTCATTCGCTTCGATTTTTCCGTACAGCGGCATATCCTTGAGAACCTTAAGGGTTCTGACCCGAATGAAATGGGGATCTATTTGGTTCAGAGTCTTGGCCGTCTCAATGGCGTGGGGTTTCCACATCCTCTTTCCCCCCAGCCCCAAGATAACGTATTCGGAAAGCTCCAAACCTGATGTCTTCACCTTCTTCCCCGCCTCGACATGTTCCCTGGCCGTAACCCCCTTTTTCATGAATGCCAGAAGGGGATCATATCCCGACTCCAAGCCGATATGAACTCTTGATAATCCCGCTTCGCGAAGTGCCTTCAGCTTCTCGAGCTGGGTCCCATAAACGGTCTTCGACCTGGCATACGTCGTGATCCTCTCGACATCCGGAAGGACCTCCTTCAAAAAGGTAATGATCGCCGCCAGGTCATCGGTCGGCATCCTCAGGTTATCCCCGTCTTGGAGAAAGACGTTTTTCCCTCCGCCGTAAAGCCAGAGGGCCACCCTCCTGAATGCCTCATTGTAAAGATCAGGCCGGTCAAAGATGGTCTGAAGCACTGAGGCATCGATCTTCCCCCCCAAACCCCCGTTCCATGAGATTGCCTTTATTTCCTTGCTGATCTCCTTGACGGTTCCGATATCCCCCTTAACCTCATCTACCGACCTCACGCTAAAACGCTCCCCCTTGTAGGTTCGGCAAAATGCACATCGATTCCATGGACAGTTGCGGGTTACCCGGATAAGGAGGCTATAAGCCTCGTTGGGAGGCCTGATGGGGCCCTGTTCAAAGCTCAATTCCATCTGCCGTCAATTCCCCCTTAATGAACATCCGCTGGCTCTCTGCCCAATTTCGAGAAGATCCTCTTCTCGATGCGATTACTGAGCGATTCCATCCGATCCATCCACTTCCTTCCCTTTTCATCCCTGCAATATCGCTCCCTGAGATCTTGAAACCGTTCTTTCAGGGTTACGACCTGATCGTGACGGACCCTCTTATCCGAGTAGTTGACTACCTCCTCCTCCGAAATCCATGAGTTATCCGAATCCCCCAGCAGGAAAACGTGTTGCCGCACGATCTCCGCAATTCGATCATACCCGAGCTTCCTCAATAATCGGTAAGCTGTAATGCTATGATCCTCACCCGTGTCAAGGCTCTCAGCCTTGGTGATATCATGAAGCAGCGCAGCGGCCTCCACCTCATCCAGGTTCAAGTTCTCCCCCTTTCGGTTCAGGGCGATCGAAATGGAAAGGGCGACCTCGGCCACCTTGATACAATGTTGGACTATGTGTTCCCCGGCATTGTACCGTCTCATGAGGTCCAAACATTCTCTTTTCGAGGGAACCCTCGTTTCCCGATTCCGCCCTTTTCCCAACGGGACCTACCTCATCCTTGAATAACAGGGATCTTTTGATTAAAAGCATATAATTCCCTCTGAGCCCTGTCAAGATAAACGCCTGAGGGGCCTTTGAACTATGACATTGACCCTCGTGCTCGTGCCCGTGTCCGTTTTTCGTGTTCGTGAAACGTGTTCGTGTCCGTGATCATTACGACCGAAGACCGCGGACGGCAGACCGCGTAAACCAGACCGCTGACCGACGACCGAAGACCGCGGAACGCAAAGACCGGACCGATGACGGCCAACAGCGCTCGTGCTTGTGTTCATTTGTCATTTGGGTTTTGAGCTTTGAAATTTGGATTTCATTTGGCATTTGAACTTTGACATTTGACATTTTCCTTGCCTCAAACCTCTTTCGCCTTTCCGACTGCGGCACCGCAGCACCAATTGCCTCCAACCTCAAACCTCTAACCTTGAACGTCTTTCTCCTTTCCCCTTGAATCATCCGGGGGAAGGGGTGTATATTGGCCCCGACGAACAAGGAAATTGTCTAGGGGGAAATCCCTATGAAAAAGGTCATTGATCTGCGGAGTGATACGGTAACCAAACCAACATCCGACATGAGAAAGGCCATGATGGATGCGGAGGTGGGAGACGATGTCTTCGGTGAAGATCCGATGGCCAATGCCCTCCAGGCAAAAGTGGCCAAGCTTTTAAAAAAGGAGGCGGCGCTTTTTGTTTGTTCGGGCACCATGGCCAATCAACTTGCCATCAGAGCCCATACGGACCATGGAGACGAGGTCATCATCGAGTCCGAGGCCCACAGCTTCAACTACGAGAGTGGAGGAGGTGCTGCCCTCTCCGGCGTTCAATTGCACCCCCTAAGGGGGGATAGGGGGGTTTTGGACCCCTCGCAGATCGAGGAGGCCATCAGGCCCCATGACCATCACTTCGCGCCTACTCGCCTGGTTTGCTTGGAGAATACCCACAACCGGGCGGGAGGAAGGATCTATCCCATTGGAAAGATAAGGGAGACCTCCCAGCTAGCGAAACGAGAGGGGCTCGCCATGCACCTGGATGGTGCCAGACTTCTCAACGCCAGCCTCGCATCGGGAATTCCCCCGGATATCTATGCTCAATATTTCGACTCCGTAAGTATATGCCTCTCAAAGGGTCTAGGAGCTCCTATAGGATCGGTAATCGCGGGATCTGGTGAGTTCATCGACCGGGCCCACCGTTTCAGGAAGATGTTTGGTGGGGGGATGCGCCAGGTAGGTATTATCGCTGCTGCCGGAATCTACGCCCTCGATCACCATATCGATCGGTTGAGCGTGGACCACACTAACGCTAAGAGGCTAGCTCAAGGACTCTCTCAGATCGACGGAGTTGGGATCGATCCCAACTCCGTCGAGACCAACATCGTGGTTTTCGACGTATCCGAGACGGGAACCGATCCTCACCAGGTAGGAGAACAGCTGAGGGAGCGGGGGATCCTGATGCTACCCTTTGGGAAGACCCTCATCCGAGCGGTGACCCATCTCGATGTGACTTCCCAAGATATCGAAAGGGCCCTGGAGATCACAGCCAACGTCTTCTCAAGCCTCGAACGGAGAGCTCACCCCCCTATGAAAAGTCCATCCGCGCGATCCTCAACGTGAGATACAGATCACCCGGTTTCCCATCGGAGGATTTCAGGCCCATGCCCCGAAGCCTGATTTGCGCCCCATCCTTCATCTCGGGGGTGATTGTGACAACAACCGTCTTCCTCCGATACGGAATGGTGATGACTTTGCGGGCTCCATAAAGGGCTTCCCTCGGCGTAACAAAAATGGTCCCATGGGTGTCTAACTCCCTCTCCAACTGGGGACGGATGTGTTGAAGCCGAGGCGTACTTCGCCTTTGCAGGGAACGGGCGAGCCTCTGGCTCACCCCGGTTCTCGGCAGGACTAAGAAGAGCTTTATGGTAGCCAAGCCAAAGATGAATCCCCCTATGTGAGCCCACCAAGCGACTCCCCCCGCCTGTCCATGGCTAACCGATGCGTAGAGAAATTGGATAAGAACCCAATAACCGAGGAAAAAGACGGCCGGCAACTCAAAGAGAAAGGGAAAGAAGAATATGGGGATCATTGTGAGAATTCTCGAACGGGGGAACAGAAGGAAATATGCTCCCATAACCCCGGCAATAGCCCCGCTCGCTCCTATGGTCGGGAGACGGGAATGCCAGTTGGTCACGAGATGGATCAAAACGGCGGCAATACCACTCAGGATGTAGAATGCAATGAAACGGGATGACCCGAGCCTGTCCTCAACGTTGTCCCCAAAAATGTAGAGGAACCACATGTTCCCGAGCAGGTGGAGGAAACCGCCATGGAGGAACATGTAGCTGAAAAATGGAACCAGCTGCTCAATAAGGGTAAATTGTCCCGAGATCCCTGGCTCCGAGTATCGAACCGGAACCATACCATACAGGTCGAAGATTCCCTTGAGATATTGCCCCTGGCCCGATTGCCAGAGGAAAACGAGGACATTGATGCCGATGATGGCGTTTCTGACGATGGGATACGTCTTTGATTGAACCGTATCGCGTAAGGGAATCATGCGCCCCTCCCCTGCAGCGGAATCAAAATAGGACACCACCCCGGCCTTGTCAAGGGGATAGCCGGCTAGAATATTGGAATAATGGAATACTGGAATGATGGGTTCATGGATCGGTATTACCCTGAAAGAGGTTGGAGGAGCGTCCGCCTGTGGCGGACTTGAGGCTGAAGGCCAAGAATTTTTTGCCTCTTGCCTCAGCGAAGCGATCCTCAAGCGAAGCGCTCCTGAACCAAAAGGACCACTCTCTCCGCTTTCGACACCCAATATTCCAACATTCCATCGTTCCATAGGGTTTAACTCTCCCTCAGAGCTCCTTTTCCGAATTCCCATGTATCTAAATTCTGCTCATGAACAACGGTGTTCTCGAATAAATTGAGGAAACTCCGATTGTCTTCTCCTTGAATCCCCTGACGTAACATGGTAAGCAACGATCAATGCGAGAGGGATGAAATCGCTCGCATGGGGGGAAATGCCATGGGGAAAAGGATAAACCAAGGGGAGTTCGCGCTCGTTCTCGTGACGACCGGCTCACAAGAAGAAGCGGAGCGTATGGCTCGGGCTTTGGTGGATTCGAGCCTGGCCGCCTGTGTTAACGTCGTCCCCGGCCTTCGGTCCATCTACCGCTGGGAGGGAAAGATCTGGGACGAGGGGGAATTCCTCTTGTTCATCAAGACCCGGATGGCGCTATTTCGGCAGGTGGAAGGCACGATCAAGGAAATCCATAGCTATGAACTCCCCGAAATTATTGCCATTCCCATAATCCAGGGATCGGAAACGTACCTCAATTGGCTGAGGGAATCCACCAATTCGTAAGCGGTGAAGCCTGCGGAAGCGAGGATACCCACAGTCCCCAACATCTAAGCCCTTGTCCGTCCTCATTTTTTAATTGGCCGGGTTGAAATGGGCATCGTACAGGCATAACGCCAGGTATTAAACCGCAGCACGACACGACTGCAGCACCGCAACACCAGTTGGACGGAGTATCAACCGAGTTGTGGGCGTTTGAGGTGCCAATCGGTGCGCTGTTCATACGTGTAAGCTACCCGCAGGATCTTCTCCTCATCGAAATGCTTTCCGATAATTTGAAGCCCTATGGGGAGTCCCTCGCAACTAAAGCCACAGGGAATGGAAATTGCCGGAATGCCCGCCAGATTAACGGGGATGGTAAAGATATCCGAAAGATACATCTGGAGGGGATCCTTCACCTTTTCCCCGATCAGGAAAGCGGGTGTAGGTGATGTTGGAGTTATAAGGGCGTCGTACTCCTCAAAGGCCCGGTCGAAATCCCCCTTGATCAGCGTCCTCACCTGCTGGGCCTTCCGGTAATAGGCATCATAATATCCGGCCGATAAGACGTAGGTCCCAATCATGACCCTCCGTTTCACCTCGGGCCCAAACCCCTCGGCCCGGGTTTTTGCGTACATGTCGATTAAACCGTCGTAGCCCCCAGCGCGGTGGCCGTATTTCACCCCATCGTAGCGAGCCAAATTGGAGCTCGCCTCGGCCGTGCAAATGATATAGTAGGTGGCAACAGCATACTCCGTATGGGGAAGGGATACCTCCTTTATTGAAGCACCTCCTTTCTCCAAGAGCTTAATGGCTTCCCATACCGCCCTTTCGACATCTCGGTCCATTCCCTCCACGAAATACTCCTTGGGAATGCCCAGCCTCATCCCCCTTACATCATTGACTAAAGATCTCTTATAGTTAGGGACCTCGACGTCCACGGAGGTAGAATCGTTGGGATCATGCCCATTGATGGCATTCATCAGTAGAGCGCAATCGGTTACGTCTTTTGTTATGGGTCCAATTTGATCCAGAGAAGAGGCGAAGGCGACAAGGCCAAACCGGGAAACCCTGCCATAGGTGGGCTTCATGCCCACAACCCCACAGCACGCTGCCGGTTGTCTCACGGAACCGCCAGTGTCAGATCCCAGCGAGGCTATACACTCATCAGCGGCAACAGCTGCCGCGGACCCACCACTCGATCCGCCGGGAATTCGACTGAAATCCCAGGGATTACGTGTAATGCCGAACCCTGAGTTCTCCGTAGAGGATCCCATGGCAAACTCATCCATATTTACCTTCCCCAAAAAGACCGCGCCCCTGTCCCTCAGACTCCGAACCACCGTTGCATCATAAGGAGGACGAAAGTGCTCCAGGATTTTGGATGCGCACGTGGTCTCCGCAGATTTCGTGCAAAGGATATCCTTCAGGGCAATGGGGATTCCGGTTAACTCATCTACTCCCTCCCCCTTGGCAATCCTCTCATCGGCCCGTTGAGCTTGCTCGTAGGCCTTCTCTTCGGTCAGGGTGAGGTAAGCCCCCACTTTGCAATCCACCTTCTTGATCCATTGGTAAAGGGATTGGGTCAGCTCTAGAGACGAAAAAGATTTCTCCACCAATTTTTTATGGGCATCGTGTACCGTTAATCGAGTCCACTCCATGATCTTCGCCTCGCTGAAGTGCACCTCCCCTATTCGATGATCCTCGGAACCTTATAAAAACCCTTTTCCCTCTCCGGTGCATTCCCCAGGGAAGTCTCAGGGGAGAGGGACTGGCGGGCTTCATCCGGCCTGAGGACGTTCTTAACGGGAATAACATGAGAAGTAGCCTCCACATCTCTCGTATCGAGCTCATTTAACTTATCCATATAGGTCAATATGTCATTCAACTGAAGCGCAAACTCATTCTTCTCCTCGTCTGATAGCGTCAACCTGGCCAATCTGGCGACATACTCCACGTCTTTCACCCCTATCTTCATATCTCCCGCTCCCGTCCGTTGAGATGACTGGGCGCGCAGACGCACATCCTTAACGTGATCGCTTCCCTCTGCGAGCGAAGCAGCGTCAAGTCATCTCATTTCAAAAAAATAGGCAAAAGTTGATGAAGGTTCTTAACGGAACGATCTTCCGAAAAATCCCTATGGACGGATACCGTGAAGGTAGCCAAAATCCACCATCTAATTTAGTCATCAAGACTGAAATCAGCATGTTATGGAGTATTCCTGATCACCAGCGAGGTATTAGATGCAAGGCGCCGAGGAGCGACGACTGAGGCGTATGGAGCAATACGCCGCAAGGAGGAGCGATCGAAGGCAACGCCGCAGATGATGCCTTGATCGTGGATCAGGGTATCCATCACACAAAGAAACCAACGTTCTTATTCGATCAATATCAGCCCTACATATGCATAGGGAGAATCCTCCGCTTTCACCACCTGAAGTTCAAACCCGCAGTTCCTTACGGTCTGATAAACATCAATCCCGCATGCCTCCATTGACGGTCGAGCCATATAGGGATACTTACAATGACCCTTAGTATCGCATGTTTTGCACAACCTACATGGACCTGCGGCTAGGCCAAAGGCCTTGTGATAACCGTCCAAAAAGATCTCTCTCTCAAGGTCAGCCACAATCCTTCTTAATTCGGA
>JGI24422J19971_10002076_pt1 | contig 12398 bp, 9 predicted proteins | sample DeeMarSWOR152_54_FD_19971 | JGI IMG/M metagenome (IMG submission 19971) | reverse complement strand
TCAGGGGATTTCGCCTCCATATCAGTAGAGTTCCTATCAAACATGGGCAGTACCATCTTTCTCCACTCACGCGTCTCGCGATAGACGACACCAGCTATTATTATGCCCACGATGATGAAAAAAATCCCTACAATCAGGACCAATGTTCCTACATCAAGGCCGAGTATCCCGGCTGTGTCCATTTTCAGCTCCTTTTTTCGTCAAGTCCGTCTGATGGTCCTTTTTGTCATTTCGAGCCCCGACCTATCGAAGAAGAACATCAATTTAACTCAGGCCCGGCTGACAATTGGACGCTTCCCTATCAAACCAGCCTCAATCGATTCTAGCCTAGCATAGCTACTGCAGGGTGTCAATAGTTCTCTTTCGCGGGGAGAGTTATGCTAAAATCCAGCAAGGGTTCATATGGTAAGTGCTGACGAACTAAGATACTGGGTAGCTTTTTCCGGCATACCCGGGATTGGTCGGGTGCGAATTTCCCAGCTAAAAGATTACTTTGGCAGTCTACAGGATGCCTGGAAAGCTCCCGAAGGCAAGCTGAAGCAAGCAGGACTGGATTCACGAAGCATAAGTGGCCTGGTGACCGTGCGCCCGAGGATGTCCCTGGACGCTGAGATGGAGAAACTGGAACGCTACAGGGTAAATGTAGTGACCTGTGAGGATTCTGATTATCCACCGAGATTAAAAGAGATTTATGATTATCCGCCCGTGCTCTATGTAAGGGGTGGCCTGCCAGCCGAGGATGAGCCTTGCCTGGCCATAGTCGGCACCCGTCGTCCCACCATCTACGGGAGGCAGGTAACTGAGGAGATTGTGACTGACCTGGCCGGAAGCAAAATCACTATCATCAGCGGATTAGCCCGGGGAATTGATTCTGCAGCTCACCGGGCTGCTCTAGAGGCGGGAGGCAAAACCGTGGCTGTGTTTGGCTCCGGTTTGGATATCGTTTATCCCGGGGAGAATGCCAGACTGGCTCAAGCTATTGTGGAGCACGGCGCTGTGCTCAGTGAGTATCCTTTGGGCGTTAAGCCTAAGGCTGAGAACTTCCCACTCCGCAATCGAATTATGAGTGGTTTGAGCTTGGGGGTGTTGGTGGTGGAAGCCGGAGAAAGGAGCGGGGCTTTGATCACGGCCCATCAGGCGGTGGAACAGAATCGAGAGGTCTTCGCTATTCCAGGCAGCATCCTCTCCCCAGCCAGTCAGGGAACTAACCGTCTCATTCAAGAAGGAGCTAAGCTGGTTCGCAACTATACTGATATTCTTCAGGAACTAAACCTGACCATCGTAGTGCAGCAAGCAGAAATTAAGGAATTTTCGCCAGCTAACGAGGTTGAGTCTGCTATACTGAAACAGTTGAGCTCTGAGCCCAATCATATAGATGAAGTCTGTCGCTGCAGCGGTCTGACTATGCCAGAAGTGAGCAGCGCTCTGGCGATGCTAGAGCTCAAGGGAATCGCCAGGCAAGTAGGAAACATGAACTACGTGCTGGCACGAAAAGCCCCGTGAAAAATGCGAAAATTCGGCGGGTGGGTACAAGACCCGCCCCCAGGGATTGGCATTTGGATATGGAAAGAGGGTGGCGGGCTTCATCCTCGCCTGAATGCGAAATGGCGAAGGTGAATTATCAACGGTTTTATGGTCAACTGTAATTGCAGGGGATGATTTATGGCAAGTAAACTGGTTATCGTCGAATCTCCCGCCAAAGCCAGGACGTTAAATAGGATTCTGGGACGCAGCTATAGCGTCAGAGCGTCTCTGGGGCACGTACGTGATTTGCCCAAGGCCAGTCTCGGCGTAGATATAGAGAAGGACTTCGTTCCCAAGTATGTTGTTCCCCCGGAGAAGAAGAAAATAGTCGGCGAAATCAAAGAGGCAGCCAGAAAGGCTAGCTCTGTCTATTTGGCCACCGATCCTGACCGCGAGGGAGAGGCAATCTCCTGGCACTTAACACAAGCAACCAATCTGGACAAGGACAAGATATCCGTTAATCGCGTGGCTTTTCATGAAATAACGAAGGACGCAGTTCAAAAGGCTTTCCAGAGCCCCCGCTCTATTGATATGAACCTGGTAGATGCCCAGCAGGCCCGGCGTATCCTGGATAGACTTGTAGGCTACAAGCTGAGCCCGCTTCTGTGGCGGAAGGTGCAGAGGGGACTTTCCGCAGGCAGGGTCCAATCGGTGGCTGTGAGGATGATTGTTGACCGCGAGCAAGAGATTCAAAATTTCGTTCCCCAGGAGTACTGGATTATAGAAGTTGAGCTTGCTCCGGTTGAAGAAAAGAAGGCAGCTTTTAGAGCCAGGTTGTTTGCACTAGCCGATGGCACCAAGCTGGACATTGGGAATCAAGATGAAGCAAAAAGAGTCACCGCTGACTTAGAGAAGGCAGAGTATTTAGTTAGGGCAGTGGTAAGCAAGCAGGTAGCTCGTCAGCCGGCCCCACCTTTCATCACCAGCACCCTACAACAGGAGGCCTGGCAGAGGCTGCGCTTCACAGCCGGGCGGACTATGGCTGTTGCCCAGCAACTCTACGAAGGCTTGCCGCTGGGCAAAGAAGGCTCGGTGGGACTCATCACCTATATGCGCACCGATTCTACCCACGTGGCTGCCTCCGCGATAAGCGAGGCGAGAGAGTTTATCGGTGAGAAATACGGTTCGAAATTCCTGCCACCGAANCCACGCGCTTTCGCCAGGAAAGCGAAGTGGGCACAGGAAGCTCACGAGGCAATCCGACCGACCAGAATTCACCGACAGCCGGAGCAACTCAAGCCATTTCTTAATCCGGCTCAGTTGAAGCTCTACGAGCTTATCTGGAAGCGCATGGTGGCCAGCCAAATGTCAGCAGCTTTGTACAACATAACCAACGTAGAAATCGAAGCAAGCAGTGCCGAGAAAGAAACTCAAGGGTATCTGCTCAGAGCCAGTAGCTCTGTGGTCAAATTCCCTGGTTTCATAACCGTTTACAGCGAAAGTAGGGATGAAGACGAACGAAGCGAAAGCTTTGTTTTCCTGCCCAAGCTGAGAATGGGAGATAAGCTGATTTACCTGGGAACATTTCCCGAGCAACGCTTTACCCAGCCACCACCCCGCTACACTGAGGCCACATTGATAAAAGCACTTGAGCAGAAGGGAATCGGGCGCCCCAGTACCTACGCCCCCATCCTGTCCACAATTCAGGGGAGGGATTACGTTAACAAGACCGATGGCAAATTCCACCCCACGGAGCTGGGGATGACTGTCAACAAAATCCTGACCGCGCATTTCCCCAAAATCGTTGACCCTGGTTTCACGGCTAAGATGGAAGAACAACTGGATGAAATAGCCGAGGGTAAATATGAATGGATAGCAGCCTTGCAGGAATTCTATCCGCCCTTCCAGGATACGTTGGACAAAGCCTGGATAAACCTGGAAAAGGTCAGCATGACTCAGATGAGCGGGGAGATATGCCCCAAATGCGGCCGCCCCATGGTCATAAAGGTCGGGCGTTTCGGCAAATTTCTCGCCTGCAGCGGCTATCCTGCCTGTAAAACCACCATGCCTTACGTGATTAGAACCGGGGTCCCTTGCCCCAAGTGTGGCGGCGATCTCGTCCAAAGAATCAGTAAGAAAAAAAAGGTATTCTATGGATGTAGCAACTTTCCGAAATGCCAGTTCACCGTAAATCGCAAGCCAGTAGCTCAGCATTGCCCTTACTGCGGTGGTCTTTTGGTACAATACAGAGGTGATTGGGCTAAGTGCGTGGCATGTCAACGTAAGGTAGGACTATCCGAGCCGGAGAAACAGAAAGAGGAGGTAGCCTTATGAGAATTCTAGTCATCCATGGACCAAATTTGAATATGCTGGGCAAAAGAGACAAGGCCGTTTACGGAGAAAAGACCCTGGACGAAATCAATACCCTGCTGAAGAAGGAAGCTAAGGCTTTAAAGGCTGAAGTAGTGACATTCCAGTCTAATCATGAAGGGGCACTCATAGATTTTATTCAAGAGCACGCTGGTTCTGCCCAGGGCATAATAATTAACCCTGCTGCCCTTACCCACTATGGATTTTCCCTGTTCGATGCTCTGGTTGACAGCAAATTGCCGGTAATCGAAGTCCATTTATCCAACATCTACCAGCGCGAGGAATGGCGAGCCACGTCTGTAATTGCCCCCACCGCCAAAGGGCAGATAAGCGGCCTGGGATGGAAGGGATATACTGCTGCCCTCCAGATCCTGGTTAGCGAAGTGAAAGCAAAGCCTTCACGCTAGGACTTTGAGCTTCGTTTATTTGCCTGATCGACTGCCGGGCAATAGTCCGTTGGCGCGACAAATGAGTCTTTATCTGAGAGTGGCAAAATGGCCACTTTTGTTGGCATTTTCAGGATTGGCGTTTCTTGAAATCTTCCAAATCAAGCGTATTTATGAAATCCTTATATGCTGACAGCCCTTTCATCTCTTGTTCGTCCACTTTGCCTTCAGAGACAGCTTTGGTCGTTTCCTCTTCAAGTATAATGCCCGCTTTTTCCAACACGGACTCCTCAACATATATTGGTGCCCCGACTCTTACAGCCAATGCCAACGCATCGCTAGGCCGAGAATCAACATCCAGTTGTACACCATCAACGGTCAGAGCAAGTCTGGCATAGAAGGTATCTTCCTTAAGCCCGTTTACTACTATATACTCGACCGACGCCCCCAGTGTAGAAAGCACAGATTGCAGCAAATCATGCGTCAAGGGGCGAGACAATTCCACATTTTGCAGCTTTACGGCAATAGCATCTGCTTCCGCAGGACCAATCCAAATGGGCAGATAACGATTAGTCCCCTTCTCCTTAAGAATCACCACCCTTTGGTAATTCATCAAGCTAACCCTGATGCTGTCAATCGTCATCTCTACCATGCTACGCCTCCTTTCCAGTGTTTATTTTACACCGACAACCCCAACTAATCAATCAGCACAAGGCAAGCATCCCAGTTCAGAAAGTTGAGTTGCTTTCCAGATTGTTATAAAGTCTCGGACATCGGATAATTAGTGCCGAGGAGACATGGCGGAACTTATCCTGGCCAGACACGGACAAACCGCGTGGAATGTGGAAAAGGTATTCCGTGGTAGAGCGGATGTAAATCTCGATGAAGTGGGCATTGAACAGGCGGCTCTGTTGGGGCAGTATCTAAGCAATTGCAGACTAGAGGCTATTTATTCCAGCCCGTTAAGGAGAGCTCTAGACACAGCAAATATCGTTGCCCGTGACCACAAAACTGCCGTGAAACTTGCCCAGGGCCTTATAGATTTTGATTACGGGGATTGGCAATCTCTGCCAGAGCAAGAAGTGAAGAGGCTATATCCGGACATCCTCAAGGAGTGGCACAATAATCCACGCAAGGCAAGAATGCCCGGCGGAGAGAGCCTGGAGGATGTAAGATGGAGAGCCGTTCAGGTAGTCAATAATGTTCTCTCCAGGCACCAAGGCAGCGTGTTATTGGTATCGCATAGAGTTGTGATCAAAGTCTTGATATGTTATTTGCTGGGACTGGACAACTCACACTTCTGGAATATCAAGCAGGATGTTGGCGGAATCACCATTTTCAGTTACGCGGACGGGCGTTTCGTCCTGACCAGGCATAACGACACCTGCCATCTGGAAGAGCTGCAAAAAGCCGGACTTGATGATTTCTAGGCGCAGCTCAGGGGACTTAGACCACACCCATCGTCCCCTCTATAGCTGTTCACACCAATGACTACTGCTTCAGGCCGTTTTCAGTTCTGAAGTGCAGTTCGGGCAGCGACTGGCATTGATGGGAATCGAGGTGAAGCAGTAAGGGCATTCTTTTGTCGTCGGTGCAGCCGGTTCCTCTTTTTTTCTGCGAGCTTGCATCCTGGCAACTGGACGCACGATGAAAAAGAAGACAACCGCTGCTATTATCAGCAAGTAAACAACAGTATTTACAAATACGCCGTAGTTAATGGTAACCGCCCCGGCAGCCTGCGCATCAGCCAGAGAAGCGTATGGCCCGGGAGTCAAGCCTTCCTTAACGACAGCAAAAAGGTTGGCGAAATCAACGTCACCCAGAGCAAGACCTATGGGTGGCATAATGATGTCGTTAACGAGTGACCTTATGACTGTACCAAAAGCGATGCCGATGATGATGCCCACGGCCATATCAATCACGTTGCCTCTTGTTATGAATGCCTTGAAGTCTTGTAACATTCTTGTTCCCTCCTCTTTCTTTGCACGCATCTTACAATGTCCTTGGCTCGTTATCAACGCCTTTCCCCGTTTTTCAGGGACTCCCTAGGTGGTCCCTGGCATCTCCAGGTTTCAATGAACTCCACCCAGACCAAGCGAAGATTCTGTCAGGCACGGAAGCTCGAAGCGAATTTCCTATGGAAGCACGGGATAGACCTGCGTTATGAGCGCGTGCCTAGAGGGGTTTGAGCCCACCACCCGTGGTTCTCAAGGTTGGTGTATGATGTCGCAAAGGATGGTTTAGCCATGGAACAGAACTCCTGTGTCAGCTGTCAAGACCCTGTTCTGTTCGTGAAGCGCCATCAAATCACAAGCTGTTTGAGCAGTCTATCAGCCAAATTACTAGCAGAATTTCAGCTTTGTCCTATATGTATTGCAGTGGTAGATTCCTGTCACAACAAGGGAAGCCCAAGTGAGCAAAGCCCCGTGTCCCTAGTTAATCTCTTTCCTGATATTTGCGCTCATATCTCCAACTAACAAACGTCAACCTCAGAGTGTCCCAGGCTATCCTAGATTGGGATCTCCGCACTCACGGTTGTCCCCTTGCCTAGCTCTGACTCTATCGTTAGCTTGCCTCCAACGAGTCGGGCTCGCTCTTGCATCCCAGCAAGCCCGAGCTTGCCAACAGCGGCCAGGTCTTCTACCCTATTGGGCAACCTAAAGCCCTTACCATTGTCTTCAATAGTCAAGACGACCTTATCATCGCTGAATTCCACCATGATCCAGGCTCTTGATGCCTCGGAATGCCTACACACGTTCCTTAGTCCCTCTTGAGCAATACGGAACAGTATCAATTCTGTCTCGGGAGATAAACGCCGCACAGGGCCAGCGCTAGCCATGGTAATAGACACTCCAAAGTGTTTGCTTAGCTCAGAGGTCAGCGATTGCAGTGCTGGCAGGAGACCTAGGTCATCTAGTACCGAGGGCCGCAGGTCTTGGCAGAAGCGATGCAGTCCATCCAATATCTCATCAGTCTGTTCTCTGACCCTCTCCAGGAACCCAATATCCTGCTCAGATAAACGTTCAGCATTACAGAGAAGGTTGTCCAACTTACGCCCAAGTATCACCAATTGTTGAGCTGTATCATCATGAAGCTCCCCGGCTATACGCCTGCGCTCTTCCTCCTGAGCCTTGGTGATCTGCTGCAAATAATAGCGTAGATTCTCTTGCATTCGCTTCTCTTCAGTGACGTCTCTAGCAATACTCTGAAAACCCTTTGGCTCACCATTACTGGAAATCAAGCTGGTGGCGAGCAGACATATTGCCTCTGAGCCATCTTTCTTAATTATCCTTTGTTCGTAAGGCATGGCTGTTGGTTCATGTCTAGTTAACTTATCCTGCACCTCGCTTGCCAAGTGTAAGCTTTCGGCAGTCAGAAATGATTTTATGTTCATCCCCAGCAGTTCTTCCACCGGGTAACCGTTTAGTCTAGCAGCTGCCTTGTTTGCTGATTGAATATTACCCTCCAAGTCATAAACCCAAATCGCGTCATAGGCACCTTCGAACAAGCCCTTATAGCTTTCCTGCGACTCTCGAACTTCCTGGTTGGCTGTTTCTAATGCTGAAAGGGCTTCTTGGTAGCGCTTCCTTTCCTTTCGAAACGCATAGAACAACAAGTTCACAACGGCACCAATGGCAACAACACCAGCGCTTTCAAGCAAAGCATCGCCAGGGTGGGGAGAAATTAAAATGGCCCGGGGCAACATAATGGCACACACCACCGCCAAACTAGCTATCCCTGCCCTGGTACCAAGAAAAAAACTGGCATAAGTTACAGGAGCGAGGAGAAGAACTCGTTCTACAGCATGTCGACTCAGACCCTGGAATGGCAAATCTGCGCCTAGCGTCTGTTGCGAGTAGTGGAAGACTGTGACAATGGCAAACATTGCCGCCACAGCCCAGAAATGGGGATTACGCATGACGTTTAGCATCCGGGCTGTTAGGTATTGACCCATGTGCGCAACACCCCCTGCATTCAAACAGGGCTCATGTTAGGGAAGGTCTTCAAGCACCAACCAGCCTCTTCTCAGGCCGTATAATACGGCCTCAGTGCGCGAAGCAACACCCAGCTTGTTAAAGATGTGCCCCAGATGGGCCTGAACTGTGCGTGGGCTAAGGAACAGCTGATCAGCGATATCCTTATTGCTTATGCCCTTGGCGGCTAACTTCAATATATCCAACTCACGCCCGCTCAGGGGCTCGCTTGTCTGTGTCTCGCTGCGACTGGAAGCCGGCGATATTAGTCGTTCTATAACCCTGCGCGCAATTGTAGGATCAAGCACTGACTCGCCACTATTTACTGCCCGAATAGCATCAATAAATTGGCTCCCCCGCACGTTCTTCAACAAGTAGCCGGCTGCCCCTGCCTCCAAGAGAGCAAAGATGTATTCCTCGTTAGAATAGGCAGTGAGTACTAGCACCGCTACGGCCGGGTTAAGCTGCTTTATCTGCCTGGTAGCTTCTATGCCATTAAGCTTGGGCATGGCGACGTCCATTATCACCACATTTGGGCGCAGCTTGGCAGTCAGCGCAACCGCCTCCTCCCCGTCGCTGGCTTCACCAACAACTTCCATATCCGGTTGACGCTGTATAAGCTCACGAGTGCCTTCTCGCACTACGATATGATCCTCAGCGAGCACAACTTTGGTCTTAGCCACGACGTCCCCACATATTTCCAGTGCTAATTGTAACCTATTCCTCTCACAACTTCAAACGAGCATCCCGACCATAAGTCGTGGTTAGATCTATACGTTTCATCTGAATCCCCTGACCATTACGGGCTCCAACTTATATTCCTATCAACACTCCAACAGTGCCTCTATTTGTGCCATAATCTGTTCAGTTTTGAAGTGGTTCATTGATATTGCCCCTGAAGGACAGGAGGCTGCACAGGTCCCACAACCCTTACATAGCGCAGTAATTACGCTCGAAACCTTTCTATCGGTATCTGCCTTTAACTCGATTGCATTGTATGGACACAAACCAACGCAAGTTCCACATCCCGCACAGAGTTCCCTATCCACGCAAGCAGTTATGGCCTCGGGTTTCACACAGCCCATTCTCATAGGTATCGCTGCCTTTGCCGCAGCAGCACAACCTTGGAAGATAGCCTCACTCACTTCTACTGGCCAGCGGGCCGAACCACATACAAAAAAACCATCGGTAGCAAACTCCACGGGACGTAATTTGAGATGTGCCTCCATGAAGAAACCCTCTTGGCCCAAGGGGACCTTGAGCATCTTGGATATCTCATCATTATCGCTACGCGGAACGAGCGGCGTCGTGAGAACAACCATGCCGCAAGGCAGCTCTAGCTCGTTTTGCCTCAGTTGGTGGTATACTCTTACTCCTTCGACATGTCCATTTCCAATAACCTCAGGGGGCCTTGCCAGGTCATAACGGATGAACCTGACGCCTATTTCTTGAGCCTTGCGGTAGTAATCTTCGAAGTCCGCACCATAAGTCATCAAATCACGATACAGGATCCACACGTTTGCCGTCGGGTTGTTTTCCTTGATGAGAGCAGCATTCTTCATAGCAGTCACGCAACAAAATCGGCTGCAGTATGGTCTTTCCTCAATGCGGGCCCCAACACAATTTATCATCACGATATTCTGTTCATTGACATTGCCTTCTCTTATCTGCTTTTCTAGCTCCAGCTGAGTGAGTACTCCCTTCATTTCCCCATAACCATATTGCCCAGTCGGTTTGAATTCCTGAGCGCCGACGGCAACTATGATTATGCCCGCTTTAAGCTCGCTTCCCTCACCTTTATGGTCTAAGGTAACATCGTAATTACCTATAAAGCCGCTTACTTCTTTGACTTTTGCACCGAGGTAGACTCTTATCTTGTCATGCTCCTTCACGTGGCGCACAAGGGGGCTAATCAAGTCGCTTGCATCGTTGTTGGCAGGGAAGAGCTTATAGATGGCTAGTAGGTTGCCGCCAAGCTCTGTTTCCTTTTCCACCAGGCTAACATGGAAACCTTGATTTGCCAGGTTCAAAGCCGCGGTCATTCCGGCTATTCCGCCACCGATTACCAGACACGATGGCAGCACCTCTATCTCAATCTCTTCCAATGGCTCAAGTAGTCGAGCCTTGGCAACCGCCGAGGCAACAAGTCTCTCGGCTTTTTCCGTGGCTTCGCCACGGCAGTCCATATGTACCCAAGAGCATTGGTCTCTTATGTTGGCCATCTCGAATAAGTATTTATTTAGTCCGGCCTCCTCACAGATAGATCTNAAGAGCGACTCATGTGTTCTGGGAGTGCATGAGGCTACCACCACCCGGTTAAGATTGTGCTCCTTTATTGCCTTCTTTATTGCTGATGTTCCCTCCACAGAACACGTGAACAGGTTGTGCTCAGCATGCACCACATCTGGCAGCCCCTTGGCATACTCAACTACCTGGGGGACATCTATATACCCACCGATATTGTGGCCACAGTGACACACAAAGACACCGATGCGAACCTCAGCCATGTCGAACACCTCCTTCTACCAAGCTAGACACCCTGGCTGCCGTAGCTTCAGCAGATCGGGCTGCCGCCGCCGAACCCTGAACGACAGAATCAGGGATGTCTCTAGGGCTATGCGCATAGCCACAGACAAAGATACCCGGTCTTGTGGTGTCGAGGGGATAGAACAGCTTATCTGGGATCTCAGGGAAGCCGTACTTGTCTAGACTTATGCCCAATATGCTGGCTAGCTTTTCAATGCCTATAGACGGAACCAAAGCCTGGGAAAGAATCACCATTTCTGCCTCAAAGGTCTTCGTCTCCCCGGCAGTAGTATCCTCATACCAGATAATCGGGTTGCCGTTAAGGGTGTTGACATCGATCTTTCCCGGACGGCCTCTGATATATGTTACGTTGTAGTCGTCCCTGGCTCTGGCAACATATTCTTGGAATCGCTTTCCCACCGCCCTCAAGTCCATATAAAAGATGGTAGATTTCGTTCCGGGGCGATGTTCATAGGCTAGTATGGCTTCCTTAGTAGCATGCATACAGCATACGCTGGAGCAATATGGCAAGTTCTTGAAGTCTCGGGAGCCAACACACTGAATGAAGGCTATGTTGGATGGGATCTTGCCGTCGGCGGGTCGCTTCAGTTCGCCACATGTAGGCCCTGAAGCCGAGGTTAACCTTTCATATTCAATAGCGGTAATCACATTGGCTATCTTCCCATAGCCATATTCTCCAAGTTTTGAAACGTCGTAGAAGTCGAAACCAGAAGCCAGGATCACAGCACCGACATTCAGGGTAAGGGATTCCTCCCTCATTTCGTGGTTTATAGCCTTAGCCTGGCAAACCTTTTCGCATTCCCGGCATCCAGAACAGCCGCCACAGTTGAGACATCTTTTGGCTTCCTCTATAGCCATCTCCTTGCTGAGGCCAAGGTTCACCTCTCTGAAATCGGCCAACCTCTCATCAGGGGCTGCGGTAGGCATTGTCACGCGATTTCTCCTCTCTTTGCCCCTCAAGTCTACATCCTCAATGCTGACAGTCGGCAGTGGTTCTTGTTCAGGTGGAATCGTGTCGCGTCTCAGATAGCTGTCGATGCCGATGGCTGCTCTATGCCCTGCTTCCATAGCTTGCACTACGGTGGCTGGCCCAAGCACAGCATCTCCACCAGCGAATACCCCGGGCATACTGGTAGCCAGGCTCTTACTATCAACAACCAATGTCCCTCTGGGCGATACCTGAAATCCGCTATCCTTAGAAAGCAACGCAAGGTCGGGGCTCTGACCCAGGGCCAGGATAACCATATCCACGTCCATAGCAAACTGTGAGCCCTCTATGGCTATGGGGCGCCTCCTACCGCTGGCGTCAGGTTCCCCGAGTTCCATCCGAATACACTCCATGCCCGAGACTCTCCCATCCTCTCCCAAAATTCTCACCGGGTTAACTAGGTATTGAATCTTGACACCCTCATGCTCCGCCTCAGCTATTTCCTCATCATTTGCGGGCATCTCTCTTCTGGATCTGCGATATACGATAGTCACTTCTCGCGAGCCGAGTCGGAGAGCTGTTCGGGCGGCATCAATAGCTACATTTCCGCCGCCGACTACTGCTATCTTTCTCCCCGGTGTAACCTTCTCCCCAAGGTTGACATCTCTCAAGAAGGAGACACCGTGATAGACGCCTTCAAAATCCTCGCCGGGAATATCAAGCTTGGCA
>JGI24422J19971_10002075_pt1 | contig 12400 bp, 15 predicted proteins | sample DeeMarSWOR152_54_FD_19971 | JGI IMG/M metagenome (IMG submission 19971) | reverse complement strand
CTCCTAACCATAGAATATAGGAATGAGTAGTTAAAAGCAGTCGGAAATGGGAATGTGTGACGAGGCTTAGCCTTTTGCCACCGCTATCGGAAGCAGCCTCACCACTCGAGTTGCTATTCCCAATTTGTCGCTGACTTCTGCCACTTTGTCCACATCTTTGTATGCTGGATCAGCTTCTTCAGCCAAAACTACAGCGCTCGCCGCCCGCACAACTATGCCTCTGCTCTCTAATTCTTTCTTGATTTCTCCGCCCCAGTACCTGCGTTTGGCTGCAGCCCTGCTCATCATGCGGCCTGCACCGTGCGCTGTGGAGCCGAAGGAAACGTCCATGCCTTTGTGTGTGCCAACTAGCACCCAGCTGCTTGTGCCCATGCTGCCAGGAATCAACACAGGCTGCCCATAGGGTCGGTAGTCAGCTGGAACTTCAGGTCGGTCTGGTCCGAATGCTCTGGTGGCGCCTTTTCGGTGAATCCAGACTTTTTTTGTGCCACCATCTACCTTGTGCTCTTCAATTTTGGCTATGTTGTGCGCAACATCGTACACTAGCTTCAGGCCAAAGGTTTCAGCAGGCTGTTTGAACACTTGTTCAAAGCTTTGGCGCACCCAGTGGGTTATGGCTTGACGATTGGAGAAGGCATAGTTCACAGCGCAGGACATAGCTTGATAATAGTCTTGAGCTTCATTGCTTGTTCCAGGCGCGCAAGCTAATTCTCTGTCTGGCAACGCTATCTTGTATTTCTGAACGGCCCTTTCCATGACGCGTAGATAGTCAGAGCAGATCTGGTGTCCGTAGCCCCGTGAGCCGCAGTGAATCATAACAGTAACCTGGTCTACTTCGTTTATTCCGAAGGCTTTGGCGATTCTGGGATCGTAGATTTTGTCTACTCGTTGGATTTCCAGGAAGTGGTTGCCTGAGCCTAGTGTGCCGATTTGGGTTAGCCCGCGCCTCTTGGCGTTTGTTGACACTTTGTCGGGATTTGCGTTTTCCATGTGTCCGTTTTCTTCGCAGTGTTCGGCGTCTTCAGGCCAGCCCAAGCCGCGTTCAATTATGTATGGCACACCTTCGGCTGCTATGCGGTCGAGTTCATTTAAGGGTATGTGGAAGTTCTTGCGTCTGCTGCCCAAGCCGCTTGGCACGTTGTTGAAAATGGTGTTTGTCAACTCGGCGAGTTTTGGACGAATGTCTTTCTCCATCAGGTTAGTGGTTAATAGGCGCACACCGCAGTTGATGTCGTAGCCTACGCCTCCTGGGCTTACTACGCCCTCGGTGTAGTCAGTGGCTGCGACTCCGCCTATTGGAAAGCCGTATCCTTCGTGTCCGTCTGGCAAGGTTATTGCATACTTGTAAATGCCCGGCAGGTGGGCAACGTTTGCGCACTGGTCTAAAGTGCGGTCTGTCTTCATCTTATCAAGCAAATCTTCATCAGCGAGCACCAAGCCCGGAACTCTCATTCCGGGCTTGTATTTTTGGGGAATTCGCCAACTGTAACTGTCTATTCTTTCTAGTGGAACCCTAGGTGTCGATCGGCGGAATTCTCTTCCTTCTTCTCCCATGAAAAATCTCCTTTGCTTATAAGAGACGAGTGAACACAACAATATAAGTGATTTTGGTGTTTAAGCCAATAATTTTCTCTTGAAGTACTCAACATAGCCGTGAACGTTCTGCATGACTACACCTTTACGGATTACTAGATGCCTGTTGATGAAGTCAATTGCAGCTTTCATTTGCGGGTCCTTTTGTAGAATCTGCTCATGAACACTTTCGATGGTGTCACCTCGTTTCACGGCTTCCGAGACCACGCTTGCCCAAAGGTGCAGTTGCGCCTCATATCGTTTTAGTCTTTCAACTCCGTTTTCCACAGATCCATAATGCGTGTAGTAGAGACGTTTGGGCTGCAGCTGAGCAAGTTTCTCAAGCGACGCCAGTGTCATTTCTAGGTTAAAAGGCGCTGGAGCTGTAGGTATCGTTACGTTTAGTTGTGGGAAATATATCCCTGCGGCGTCGCCCTGAAATATACCTTGGCTGTCGCTGTCGAAATATGCCAAGTGATGGGATGCATGCCCAAGTGTTTCCAAAACCTTCACTTGAACAGAGCCGCCTAAGTCAAAGCTAGTCATGTCTGAAGCTGTGATAACCCTTTTTTCTGGCACAGATTCAATCTCTCCGTATGCTATGGCAACTTCCCCTAAGACCAGTTTGGATTGTTCCCAGAGTTTTTCTGGGCTAATTATGTGCGGCGCGCCTCTGACGTGCACGACTAGTTTGGCGTTGGGCAGATGCTTCATCAGCGTGCCTGCTCCGCCCCCGTGGTCTATATGAATATGGGAAACCATGACGTAGTCGACGTCTTCGTTCCTAACTCCGATTTCTCTCAAACCTGACAACAAGTTTGGGATGGAGCATGTTGGTCCAGTTTCGATTATGGCTGTGGCTTTTTCTCCTTTTAGTACGTAGGAGGCGATGAAGTTCTCTACGCCTGTGGGCTTCAGGTCTATGATGTGTAGGTGTTTGCTGAGTTTTTTGGTGTGCATGAGTTTTCACGTTGGAGTATGCAATAGCTGTGAGGTGATATTTATTCTGTGCCACGGCAGTCCTCTGCGCAGACGCTGTGTGCTTATTGATGATAAGTATCCCCTAGTGCCGTCATCACCTATGATCTTACATGCCTATGATTTATGGGTGTTTGAACCAAAGAAACTTTATTGGAAGCCTGAGAGTTTCATTTGCTGGATAGTCATGTTGGTTCGTGTGGTTCGGCAGTTAACGCTTGATGAGGTGCAAGCGCGCATCCGAAACTACGAGAAAGAATATGGCATGCCTTTTGATGAGTTTGAAGAATTGTTTTGGAAGAAGCAGCTTGATAGGCGCCTTATGAACGAGTATTCTGAGTGGGCTGGTTTGGTTCACGCTTATCGCGGCTATGTTGAAGGCGGTGAACTCGACTATGTTATCGAAGAAGTGCGCGACCTGAAGTCTAAAGAAGCTTCTCTTCTAACGCCCAAAAGACTAGAGCTTCTTTACAGCCTCGCAAGCTTGCGACCAGAGTCGATCAATGACTTGGCGCAGAAAACCAAGCGAGATGTTAAAAATGTCTACCAAGACCTGAAGGCTCTGAAGACATTAGGTTTTGTGTCATTCAAAAAACGCGGTAAAAGAAATATCATTCCTGAGACATTGATAGAAGAAATCAGTTTGCTGATTCGTTAGTTGCAGGCCTTTCTACTTCGACATAAAGTTCTTCCGCAATTGAAAGAAGACTTGGTGCAGCGTCTGGATGTTTAAGGGCTTCACATGCGACCACATTCTTCATAGACGAATCAGTTTTTCCAGCCATTCAATTTTCTGGGTCTTCCTCTTCCAGAAAAGGTCTTCAAAGATGTAATGCATGGCTAAAGTTCTCCACTTGCCGTATCGCTTTTCAATCTCGTCTAGAAGTCTTTCTGCTGACACGAGTTCCTTGTTGAATAATAGACGCGAGTAAATCTTCTGCTCCCATGGACCGATCTTTTTAATCGTGTCATAATGATGGAGTGCTTGGAAAAGCAGTGCGCAGGCTGAAACTGGACCCACGCCATACAACTTGTCCAATTCTTTCTTTGCCTCTTCCATGCCCATGTGACGCAGCTGGATCTCGTCGACAACTCCATTCACAAAGTCTTCTGAAGTTTTCTTCAGATATTTAGCCCGGTATCCAACCTTCAACTCACGAAGCTCGTGCTCAGTAGCCTCATGTAGCTTTTCAGGTTCCCAGAAGGTGTACAGCTCTTTCCTGTCAAATCTCACTCTAGTTCCATATTTGTGCAGTAACGCCTCGGTCATTTGAATTGTGCGCCTAACGGTGGCGTTCTGCAGCAAAATCATGACGATGAGCAATTCGTAAAGCGAGCCGTCGTTGCTAACTCGCATGCCGCGCCACTTGACTAGAAGTGGACCCAAGAGGTTGTCATGCTTAAGAGACTCGTAGAATTCTGTAAGGTCGCTGTCAAAGTCGAATCTCCAACGTATCTCACTCACTAGATCAGTTTGTTCTCTCTTTAGCAGAGGCTTCTTCGAGTAAAAAGTGAGGCTTACGAGAGGGCTGTCAGTTGAGCCTCTGTCCGTCATCTTTAAACCCAGAGGCTTACGGCCGGATCGCATAGTCTGCCAGTAAATGCCTTTTTCGTAGTCTGAGACTGGAGCCGGATAGTACGATGGTTTGTGCACAGTTGCGTCGAAGTTGAAGGGCGCCTTTGGCTTAACATCAACGCTGAACTTAGCGTTCAATTCAACGGTCTTCTTGCTCATAGGCTGAGGTTTTCCTAGATGTCTAGAATGAACTTGACTGTTACGCCGCCTTTCTTGTTCTTAAGGACTTCCATCTGATGATACGTAACCGCCTTGACTCCGACTTTCGACAAGTGTCGCTCTGGATTAAAGGGTTCGCCCCAGATTTTTGCCCTTAGCTTCAGGCCAGAAGGCGTCTTTTCGATAGAGGCTATTTTGAACCGAGAGTAAAGGCGCCCTATGATATCAAGCTTCACCAACAGTGCCTCTAGCCAGTTGTAGAGCAGTGCTTGCTCATCGTGTCCTTCAACGTCTACGCTCTCTTCAATCTTAGGGTTAACCTTGCCTAGATCGGTCATTCCTTCGAACATTGCAGCTGCGGCGTTCTCAAAAGCCTCTTCCAAGCTCTTGCCATAGGCGGCGATGTAAAGATCAGCCGTGTGCTCTAGAAACTCAAATCGTTTCTGCAGAATCTGTCACTGCTCCAAACATTGATGGATGAAGCTGAAAATATAAGCCATTTTGGTGTTTAGACCATTACCGGTTCGTAACAGATAATAAAACATGAAAGCTGAGCGTCAGCTGCTTTTCTTCGTCAGATATTCGTGTATAGCTCGTGCTGCTTTTTTGCCTGCACCCATGGCGCTGATGACTGTTGCCTCGCCGGTCACGATGTCGCCGCCTGCGTAGACGCCTTCCAAGCTGGTTTTCCCCGATTCATCCTTAACCACAATAGTGCCCCACTTGGTTGTCTCCAAGCCTTCAGTTGTACGCTGAATAATCGGGTTGGGAGTGCGTCCAATAGCCACAATTACAGTGTCGACATCCATGATGAATTCAGAACCTTCGACACGGCAAGGTCTTCGCCTGCCAGACTCGTCGGGCTGACCGAGTTCCATGCAGATGCATTCCATGGCTTTAACCCAGCCCTTTTCATCGCCAATATATCGCACAGGCGCAGCGAGAAACTTGCAGACTATGCCTTCCTCCTCCGCGTTTGCTATCTCTTCTTCTCTAGCAGGCAGCTCCTCACGACTGCGACGGTAAACAATGCACACTTCCTCAGCGCCTAGTCTAAGCGCTGAACGAGCTGAGTCCATGGCGACGTTGCCGCCGCCTATAACCACCACGTGCTTTCCGATACGAATAGGAGTATCATATCTTGGAAAATCATAAGACTTCATCAAGTTAACTCGAATCAGAAACTCATTTGCTGAGTATATTCCACCCAGATTTTCGCCTGGCACACCCATAAACTGAGGGAGACCTGCGCCTGAACCAATGAAAACCGCATCGTATCCATTCTTCAAAAGCTCAGGAATAGTATATGTTCTGCCAACCAAGCAACTGAGGCGAATGTCAACACCAAGCTTACCCACATAGTCTGCTTCATTCTGCACAATTCTCTTGGGCAGACGAAACTCAGGAATCCCGTACACGAGCACGCCGCCAGGCAGATGAAGAGCCTCAAAAATCACAACTTTGTGACCCAGTTTCACCAATTCAGCCGCTGCAGTGAGCCCAGCTGGTCCAGCGCCGACGACAGCAACGGTTTTGCTAGTTGGCGGCGCCTTCTCAGCGATTTGAATGTTATTTTGCTTCTCCCAATCAGCCAAAAACCTCTCAAGCCTACCGATGCTGACAGGTTCTCCGGCTTTTCCCATCACACAAGTTTTTTGACATTGGTCTTCTTGTGGACAGACGCGTCCACATATGGCTGGAAGGCTGTTTTTCTCCTTGATTTTCTTTATCCCTTCGTCAAATCGTTTCTCTCTCAGCAGCTTGATAAAAGCGGGTATGTCGATTTCTACGGGGCAGCCTTCGACGCATTTTGGCTGAGGACATTGCAGACAGCGATTGGCCTCGGTTAATGCTTGCTCTTCAGTGTAGCCCAAAGCAACTTCGTTGAAATTGTGCCTTCGAACCTCTGGCTTCTGCTTAGGCATCGGCACAGATTCTTTCCGAATCTTAGATTTGGGCTTAGCTTCAGCCAAAGGTTCAGCCACCGGATTTCTCCCAGAGCAGTGAGCTCAATCTTTCTTCAGGCATGAACACGCGCTGCCGGTTTACCAGCTCCTCAAAATCCACAAGATGTCCATTAAACTCTGGTCCATCTACACAAGCAAACTTCATTTGTCCGCCTACANTGACTCTGCAGCAACCGCACATGCCCATGCCGTCAACCATTATAGGCGTCAANGTAACGATTGTTGGAATNCCAAANGGCTTAGTCATCTCAGAAACCTGTTTCATCATGACAACTGGACCCATAGCCACACANCGGTCAAATTTCTCTGTCTCAAGAACGTCATTCAGGAATCCCAAGCCTTGGTAACCCTGAGAACCATCATCAGTAGCCACGTACAGCTTGTTACTCAATGCCTTCATCTTGTCCTCAAAGAATAGCAGGTCTTTAATCCGTGCTCCAATTGCAGTGGTGACCTTGTTTCCAGCTTCACGAAATGCCTGAACCTGAAGATGCATGGGCGCAATCATAACTCCGCCGCCGATGCACAGAACGTTCCCGAATTTTCCGATTTCTGACGGGTTGCCCAGCGGACCCAAAAGATTCTCTATGCTGTCGCCTTGCTTGAAGAGTCCTAATTGCTTGGTGGTTTTTCCCACTTCATTGAAAGCAAAGCTTATCGTTCCTTTTTTCCGATCAAAACCTGCAATTGTTAAAGGAACTCGTTCACCCTTAGCCCCTAAAACCAGCATTACGAACTGTCCTGGACGACACTTCGTCGCGATCTCTGAAGCGTGGACTTCCATCCATTTAATCTTAGGAGCTAACTCTTCTACCGCGACGACCTTATGCATGGGATTTGCCACCTGACTTGATTGTCGGCAACGGTTTCATTGCTGCGACTTTCTTTATGAAATCGTCCAGTCGCTGGTTGAATTCGCCAACGCAACGCGGCGAGGTTGTGAAAAATTCAAATCGGTTCAGCAGATTCCTCTTTTTCAAGACATCCTCCAGAACTGCAAGGTTTCTTGCGGCTGTGTCCTTGCCTTCCTCAAGCTTGCAGTCAGCTTCACCGCAGACAACAGCCATAACACCGTCAAAACCGCCCTGCAAAGCTTGGACCACATGTACGGGGTCAAGGGACTTGGAACACGGAATCTCAACGGCCACCGCCCTTTTCTTGAACAGTAAGCTTTCAGGGTCGTCCAGAGCTGAAAACTCAGACCATTGACAACAGAAGACTAGGATCGTTGGACCCTTTCGTTTGATCTGCTTTGCAGCTTTTTGATAGCGCTTTATCAAGCTCGCGACCGTGTCGAATTCGAATCCTTTCAGCTGTATGGCTAGGTGAGGACATACAAGAGCGCAGGCGCCGCATCCAACGCATTTGTCAAGGTCAATTTCAGGAGTGGCAAAAGCTTGAGCCTCAATTGCGTCGTATGGACAAACGAAAACGCATTTGTCGCAGCCAACGCACTTCTCAGTTCATAAACCGCTTTTCTCGAGTACCTGACAACAGTCAAAGCCTTTTTGTCGTAACCCATCTGCTCAAGGAAGGCTCTGCCTAAAGCCAGCCTTCGCGCATTGATTTTGGTGCCGTCTTTGAACCTGCAGAATCCGTCCTCACACTGTATTGACACTATATTTTTGACGCCGTTCTCGACTGCTTTGAAGATGAATTCGGTTGGCACGCGGCCAGAGCAGGGCAAGCGCAATGGCACGTAGTTCTTTATGTTTAATCCTTTTTCCTCTAGGATTCCTTCGACCTCGCAGGTTGAGGGCGAATTTCCTCTGCACATCAAAACCAGTGTGTCGCTCTTCTTTCCTCGAGGCTTTTGACGTGTTTTCTTGAGCATGCTTGGATAATCGTAGTATGCTATTTTGATGGCGTTGACAGGGCATGCGCTGTAGCAGATTCCGCAAACCTGACACTTCTGTAAATCGATCTTGTACTCGTCTGTTTCTTTGTTTCGTGTTATGGCTTCAAAAGGGCAAACAGACTGACAAATTGAACATTTGCTGCAGTACGACTGGTCAATCTCCACGGCAACAGCGCTACACTTGCTCATCAAATATTCCCCAAATTGACCATCGTACATGACGGACGTAGAAGGTTTTGAAAGAGGTTTGCAAAAATATAATGCTTTTGGATTTGACAAAGCTGCCTTTGTGCTGATCTGTGAATTCCAGTATCTTTCTTAACTAATTGGAAAAGGGACCTTATGTGATGGGAAGAGCATGACTAGGCTCTTGACGCTCGACTCTGAAGTTCATAGTATTCAGTCAGCAGCAGGACCCCTTGGATTATTAGGTAGATGCCTACAATCAAATTCAGCGACCCCGGCACGAAGATCACTATGAGACCAAAGATCAGTGTTATGGCAGCGAGGATAGGTTTGGACACTGTCACGCCCATCTTTCTGAGGCCTCTCTCAACAACATCAGCCATAGCTCGGTTTCACCCCCTACATGCTTCTTAATGAGTGAGGATATTTTGAGATGGGATTTAAAACCTTCTAACGCACCCTGAAACTGGACCGTTCGAAACAATGGCGCCCGGGAGTAGGTTCGCACTTCGATTCAAATTCTCGGCGAATCCTACTAGTAATCATGGAGGGAGTTCCTTCCATCAAAAGTTCTTGAGTGCTTTGAAGTATCAATGGATAAATGGAGGCCCGAATCTCTTCGGACCACCAAATCGCTCTAGGCGTGAATTCATACGTATGGTTAATGTTGCCCTTCACTTCTATTCTTGCTTTAGTGCTTGCGTTCGTAGATATAGACAGAGAGAGAAGTGATCAACATTCCCGCGAGGAGTATTAGTCCTCCAGATAAACATAGAAGTGCTTCAGTTCGATAAGGGTATTTCTCAATGAGTGTATTTCCATACATTGCGGACTCAACTTTGAATGGTACGGATTCAACTGGGGCTGTCGCGTTAGTCCACACCGTGATGACAATGTCTTTTGCTATAGGCTGTTGACTTTCCGTGAGCCCAATCGAGCCTGGTACTGACACAAACCCTGAGAAAATGTAATCATCGCCTATCTCTGAAGACAAGAACGAGCCTGGGTAATTCCTCTCTGCAAGAACATATTTTTCATCAACCGGCGAGAATTCCAAATACCTAACGGTGATATTATAGATTCCTTCAGTAGCGTTACTAAAGAAAAGACCCTTGACAACAAGAGGTGCAACCTTGTCTATCACTAATCGCTCAGGAGGAGGCACCCACCCACTGAGACAAGTATTGAATACCTTTCCTTCCACACTCTCAACTGCACCATAACGGATTGTCCAATGAGTCGGCAGAGGATAAAGGTGGGTTACAGTCGTAGCCGATGCCAACTGCCATCCGATAAGGATGAGCGCAACAGCGATGACTTTTGCTGAAACTTCAGATATGTTGAGGATTCGCGTCCATCTGGGTGACAAGTATCGTCTCGGAGCAATCTTCGGAGTTTCTTCTACTTTTTCCATAAGGGCTACTGCACCTTCGCCCATACTAGAGAGCTTGTAGACGCCGCTCTCCATTTTTGAAACAAGATCACCCAGAGACTCAAGATGGTATGTCAAATAAGGACTATTCACATTGGACAGAGTCTGCATCTCGGTGAAGCTTCTTGAACCTTTGGAAAGAAGTCTTAGTATTTTTCTGCGAACTGGATGCTTCAAAGCTGCAAAAATGATGGAATATGCCTCTTCTTCAAATCTGGACATCGCGGACCCCTGCGAAAACGGTGGAGACCCAACAAAAAAAGGCTTTTCGTAAAGGAAAGCTGACTAAAGAATTCTCTACTTTCATAAGAACGAATGAATATGGGGCTCTAAGAAACACTAAATCTGTTCTGCTATTTTACGACAACTTCTTTGTACTTGACCTTTTTTAGGCAGCACGACTCTTTGCTTTTCTTTTACGCCATAAAACAACTATCAGTATCCCCCTATGTAGAAAAACGCAATTTAAACGTCAATCATGACATTTGGCGCCGGGGATGGGATTTGAACCCATGCGGCCCAGAAGGGCCACAGGCTCTCAAGGCCTGCGCGTTATCCGCTCCGCCACCCCGGCACTGAAGTAGAGTTTCAATAAGAGTTTTCTCTCGTATTTATTAAACTGCTTATCCTTCCGCTACTTGGCAGTAGGCATTAATACCTCTGCGAACAAAGCATACTATTTCCCAGAGAGAAGGGAATTCATTGGACAGAATCGACAAGGTTCTTTTAGTGTTGCCGCTTCTCCCAGTCGCTGATTTACTTTCAACAGCTTTCTCTTTAGGACATGGTGGGGAGGAGGTTGGCATCTTGGCTCGACTCGTTTTGGAGGAGTATGGAGCGTATGGACTGGTACCTCTCGCGGCTTCAGCCTCAGTGATATTCCTCGTTTTTATGCAGGTGGTAATCCACATCAAGAGGCTATTCGTCAAAGAATGGAAGCTCAGATGGACCAAGCGAGTTCTGGCAATTCCAATCTACTGGCTCTTCGTTCTCGAAGGAGTTTACGTTTCAACAGTCATCATGAATCTGCTGGTGCCAGTATCGCCAGAGCTAACTCAAACTGTCGCTCTGAGAACGCTGTTAGTTATCGCATACTTCGCGTGCGCCAGTATAGTGACTCTTCCTCAGATGAAGCAGCTTCCTTGCCTCTAGAAGCTCTTCCAATCTTCAGAACAAATTCAAGGGATGTTGAAAAAGAGAAGAGGGGAGTTATTTCGTGGTTTTGAAGTGTTTGATGTCGTTGATTGAGCCTTCTCGTTTGTCTTTGGGTTTGAAGACTGCCTCTACTTTCATGCCGATTTTCACTTTGTCTGGATCGATGCCATCAAGCTTGTGGATGAGACCTCCATCTGCACCGTCGATTTTTATCATTGCATAGATTGTGGGTTTCTGCAGTTTAGCGCCGTCTAGATCTATGTGAGCCACGGTGTATGTGTAGACCGTGCCTTTTGTGCCCACATTCATCCAGTCAGCGAGCTTTTCGAAGCACCGTTCGCAGTACATACGAGGCGGAACATAGACAATGCCGCATTTCTTGCATTTGGCGCCCATGATTCTTCCATTCTTCTTGATCTCTTGGAAGAACCGTTCTCCTGCTATGCCAAGTGTGTATAGGTAGTCGGTTTCCATGTGGTCAGGCCAATGTCGAATCTCGCGGGGATCTTGTATCTTTTCTATGGACATCTTGCTCATTTCTCCTTCAACGGTTTGAAGTACTTTATGTCGGTGATAGCGCCTGTTCGCTCCTTCTCAGGCTTCCACACAGCTTTCACTTTCATGCCGAACTTCACTTTTTTCCAGCTGATTTCCTTCATTGTGTGCAGTATGCCCATTCCCGGAGAGGCGCCGTCCAAGTCAACGACTACGACTATAATCGGCTCTTTCAGTCTACTCGCGTCGCCTGCAACGAACGACGCTGAATACGTGTTTATGGTTCCCGTGTCTTTCACGTATGTCCATCCGTCGGTTGGTTTGAAGCATTGCTCACAGAACATGCGAGGTGGAACCATGATTCTGCCGCACTTGTTGCATGTTGAAGCGAGGATTTTGCCTTTCTTCAGTTCGTTCAGAAACTTGCTCATAGCTATGCCTGCGCTGAACATGTATTTCGCTTTAGGTCTGTCCCGAATCGTTAGGACTTTGCCAGCTTTGAGGTCGGCTAGTTTGACTTCTTCGCCTAGAAATTCCTTAATTTTCGCGCTCATTTTGCTTCTTCACCTCACCTTCTCATCACGATAACTGAGCCATACTGCATCAGGTCGCCCCAAGCCTGTGCTAGACCTGTTCTTGGGTCGCCTGGCACCTGTCTCTTGCCTGCTTCGCCACGTAGTTGCCAAAAGATCTCGCAGACTTTCATTAGCCCAGCTGCAGCAATTGGGTTGCCAACTCCTAGCAGTCCTCCAGACGGGTTGATTGGTAGGTCGCCGTCTCTTTGAGTTACGCCTTCAGCTGTGAGCTTAGGTGCCTCGCCTTTCTTGCACAGCAGCAGACCTTCCATGTGGTGTAGTTCCTTGTAGTCAAATGGATCGTAAGGTTCAGCGACATCGATTTCTTTGGGCGGGTTCTTGATGCCAGCCATCTTGTACGCCATGCGCGCTGCGCATTCTACGTAATCAGGGTAGTAGAGGTCTCTGTTTGTCCAGTAGGTTGAGTCGATGCACCAGCCGACTCCG
>JGI24422J19971_10002074_pt1 | contig 12410 bp, 14 predicted proteins | sample DeeMarSWOR152_54_FD_19971 | JGI IMG/M metagenome (IMG submission 19971) | reverse complement strand
CAGAAGAGATGAAGGGGACGCAAGAAGAGATGAAGGGAACGCAAGAAGAGATGAAGGGAACGCAGGAAGAGATGAATACGAAACTTGATAGGATCGCGGATAACACAGAGGAGATAAAAGCACACACATCCGGGATACCGAACATAGAGGCAAACACAGAGGAGATAAAAGAAAACACATCGGAACTCAAATCCGTGCCTGAAAGGATTTCACTGCTGGAAGAAGACATGGTGCAGGTGAAGAAGGCGATGGCATTGGTTTGAAATTAGTGTTTTGATGTTTGGTGCGTTTTTAGGTATTAAAAAATAGGATTTGCCGTAAAAAATAACTCTTTGGTTCTTATTAAATTTAATCAATGAACTATAAAATAATCGTAAATATTTAGCACCGCAGAGACGAGAGAGTGCGAGAGAGAATTAAAATGAAACATAAGTATTCCAACTCTGCGGTCTCATCGCTTCTTCGGTGAGCATCATACTAAACCTAAACAAATACCGGTTTAATCCAACCGTAATTTATTCAACAATTTTCCTGATATTATCCCCGTTTTTAAATGCGAGGTCAACTGCGTTCATAATCTCGTCTTTTGTGAATGTACCGCTTCCGCCTTTCTGCATTGCATTCAATTTATCAGTTGTTGCAATTGTAAGCCGTGCATCTGCCGCATATTCCTCATCAACGGACGGGTCGGAAATTATGCTGTTTCCTATCTTTGCAACAGTGCATGGAATAGGAACCCTGCCAACAGGTAACTTACCCCCCCATTCTCCCCTGATTACTTCGCCGTCTTCATATTTTGGCATTCTTGCATCAAGAAGCGCCGAAATTGCTGCAATTCCTGCCGCATCTATTAAATTTCCAAGATGGTCCAGAATGTGAATGTCTATAAACACAACCCAGACCTTGTCTTCTTCAATAAAAAGTTCATCGGTTTTGATTGCCCCGGATTCGCGGATGCCTCTGTCAACAACCCTTGAAAGTTCTATTGACTCGGCTCTCGGGGGACCTAATTCAAAGTTCGGCGATGCCCCGGGTCTTAATTCGGAATTTGTTGCCATAATTCCCTCGTTCGGGCGGTCAGGATACGGCTCGCCGACATCCATCTTGACGCCCACAAGAACCTGTGTTTCGCCAAGTTTTACAAGGGCTGACCCTTCTGCCTTATCATTCACATAACCTTTTATTACTTCAAGGTTCCGGTATTCATCAAATGCTCTTCCGTCGGTTCTTTTATTGGCATTTATCAAATTTGTTATATAATCCTTTTTTAAATACTCTTCTATTTCCATCTTCATTCTTTTTTATATTCTTTCAATAATGTTTCTTTTTGTATTTCATTGACTTTAAGCCCGCCTGCAACTGCCATATCAAACGCCTTTTCAAATTCTTCTCGTGTAAGGTCGCCGTCCAGCTGCATCAATGCAATTTCCCCGGTTCTCGGGACAATTGCAATCGGGAGGTCTGCCTCACCTTTGTTATCTTCATCCTTGAACAAATCAAGAATAATTTCGCCGTCTGCCTTCCCGGAAGCACATGCAGCAACTATATCCTTCATCGGAATTCCCGCATCCGCAAGTGCAATGGACGCTGCTGTAAGTCCCACGCATCTTGTTCCTGCATCCGCCTGCAAAATTTCTATGAATACATCAATCGCGGTATTAGGGTAATTTTCCACTAAAACCACGGACTCAAGTGCTTCTGTTGTCACCTTTGAAATTTCGTATGACCTCCTGTCAGGTCCCGGTCTTTTCCTGTCATCCACAGAAAAAGGAGCCATGTTATATGTGCATCTGAGAACCGCTTTTCTTGAATCCCGCTGCCACTGGGGGTGGCATTCTCTCGGTCCGTAAACCGACGCAAGGGCAATGTTTTTCCCCCATTTAACATAAGCGGAGCCGTCCGCCTGTTTTAGAACACCGACTTTCATTTCAATTTCCCTCAACTCGTCGGGCTTTCTTCCGTCAAGGCGAATCCCGTTCTCATCTACCAATCTTGTTTTTTCATCCATTTTTTATTTAATTATTTTATTTAATTATTTTAATTTTTATAAAATTTTTTATAAAATTTTTCATTATTTTTTAATTCTTCATCAATTAAATTCCCGATTTTATCAGTAAGACCCGGTGTGTGTGCCTTTTCTTCAATTATCTTTATTATTTTAACTGCAAATTTAATCCTGTCAGGGTCATCATCGTTAAGCCAGATTCTCCCGTTCTGACCGACAACAATCTTGCACCTGGTTTTATCCCTCAGCATATTAATCATTGATTTTTGTTTTCCTATAACTCTCGGGACTTTTTTCGGGGAAATATTTATGATACTGCCTCCTTTAAGCTTCCACGGATTTATCAGGTTGCACTTGTAAATTTCATTAACCTCAACGACCTTTGCAGTAAACCGGTCGCCTATATTGTAATATCTGCTTAAATCCTCCTGCATGGGATTTCTTGTTACTTCCTCACCGCGCATATAACCGGTATATCCCGAATTCAGATCCACGAACCAGCCGCCAGTACTGTTCCCTTCAATTATGCCGATTACAATATCGCCGCCTTTAGGCACATACTTACCGTCAAACGGGATAACTTTTACAAATTTGCGGTCTGTTTTTACAATCCCTCTGACTGATGAGAACACGAGGTCATTTTCTTTAAAACAATACGCTCCTGCCAGGACATTCTCACCAAGCACCTGCCCAGGAAGCACCAATTCCTTATCCTTTACTTTAAACATTTTTATTTTTCCTCTTTTAACTCCCACCCAGAATTAAAATTCGTATTATGATTTTGAATTATGATTGTGAATTGTAATTTTCGTGATATAAAATTAATTTTTTTAACAATTATTATTTACAAATTAGAATTAGATTAAAAATAGATTACAAATAATTAATGAAATTTAAATTGTGTTTAAATTGTATTAATTGTATTTATATTTTTCCCTGCCGGAAAGTTCTGCCTGATTATTAATATGTAATTTTAATTCTTATTACAATCAATTATACAATCAATTATACAATCAATTATGCACTCAAATACGCTCAATTATTACAAAAATGAACACGCAAAAACAGCCGAAGGAAATAGAATCGCTGCTTAATGAAAAACGACTTTTTAAGCCCTCGCAAGAAGTCATAGACAAAAGCAACATAAATAAATTTATGAAGGAAAATAACATTGATGATTATGAAGAACTGCTGAAAAAAGCAGAAGATTATGAATGGTGGTGGGGCAAAAATTCAGGTATAATTGACTGGTTTGAACCCTGGAATAAGGTTATAGACGAAAGCGAAAAACCGTTTTTTAAGTGGTTTTGCGGCGGGAAAACAAACATAGCATATAATGCACTGGACAGGCATATAAAAACCCCGAAAAAAGATAAATTAGCGTATATCTGGGAAGGTGAACCCGGGGAGGTCAAAAAAATAACATACCACGAACTCTACAAAGAAGTTAATAAATTTGCAAATGCGCTGAAAGGATTGGGCGTTAAGAAGGGCGATCGGGTTGCGATATACCTGCCGATGATCCCGGAGCTTCCGGTTGCGATGCTTGCATGCGCTAAAATAGGAGCCGTTCACAGCGTTGTTTTTTCGGGCTTCAGTGCAAGAGCCCTGCAGGACAGGGCAAATGATGCGGACGCAAAGGTTCTTGTGACAGCAGACGGCTTTTACAGGAGAGGCAAAATCATTAATTTAAAAGACAATGCGGATGAAGCATTAAAAGACGCGCCGTCTGTGGAAAATGTTATTGTCGTTAAAAGAGCGGGAAATAATATAAATATAAATTCGGGAAAGGATTTATGGTATCATGAACTGCTGGAAGGGAAAAGCGAGGAATGCGAATGCGAGGTTATGGACTCCGAGGATTTACTCTACATATTATACACTTCCGGGACAACAGGAAAGCCAAAGGGCGTCGTTCATGTACACGGCGGATATGCCGTGGGAGCCGCAGCAACATTAAAATATGTATTTGATTTAAAGGATGATGATGTATGGTGGTGCGCGGCAGACATAGGATGGGTTACGGGACACAGTTATATTGTCTATGCCCCCCTTATTTTAGGAGCGACGAGCGTGATGTATGAGGGCGTACCTATTCACCCTGATCCCGACAGGTTGTGGAAAATGATTGATAAATACGGGGTGACCGTATTTTACACCGCCCCTACAACAATAAGAATGTTTATGAAATTCGGTGAAGAATGGGTAAAAAAACACAACTTAGAGACATTAAGATTGTTAGGCACCGTCGGGGAACCGATAAACCCGGAAGCATGGATGTGGTACTACAAAAACATAGGGCATGAAAACTGCCCGGTAATGGATACCTGGTGGCAGACCGAAACAGGAATGTTTATGATAACCCCGACACCCGCAACGACATTAAAGCCAGGCTCTGCAACAAAACCTTTCCCAGGGCTGCAAGCAGATGTATTGAACGATGACGGCAAATCACTAAGCGGTAAAGGCGGGCATTTGGTTATAAAAACCCCCTGGCCTGCAATGCTCCGAACCATTTATAAAAACCCTGAAAGATACATAAAAACCTACTGGGGGAAATTTGAAGGTGTTTACTTGGCAGGAGATGTTTCAAGAAAAGATGAAGACGGGTATTTCTGGATACAGGGCAGGGAAGATGATGTATTGAAAGTAGCAGGTCACAGGATAGGAACCGCAGAAGTAGAGTCCGCGCTCGTGGCGCATAACGCGGTTGCCGAATCGGCAGTTATCGGGACTCCTGATGCTTTGAAAGGAGAGGCGATAGTTGCATTTGTCACACTTAAATCAGGACAAATTCCGTCAGAAGAGATGAAGGACGCACTGGTCAAGCATGTCAGGAATGAAATCGGTCCGATAGCAACTCCTTCAAGAATAATTTTTGTTCCCGACCTTCCGAAGACAAGAAGCGGGAAAATAATGAGGCGGGTGATTAAAGCCCTTGCTAAAAATGAAGACCCCGGCGATATTTCAACCCTTGCAAATCCCGAGGTGGTTGAATTGATTGGAGAGACATTGAAGGAGTGAAATTAAAATTAAATTTAAATGCGCATAAAAAATAATTTAAATAATTTATGATTCGGGGAGCATGACATAAATGGCTCTTGGGTCCAATGCCGGATTTATCCTTCCCCGGTTCACTCCCTACTTTCATCTCTAAACATGCGGTAAGAGACAACACTTTCTATAAAAATTCCTGAATTTTTTGCTGCGCCAAAAACTTCTTTTATTCTCATTCAATCATCCAAACTTCCCGGAATCTAAAATCCAGGAAAATTTTAATATATATTTATTGAATTTAATTTAAATTATTTATACACAATACACAATTTACACAATTAAATTTTAATATGGCAACAGTTTATGATGTTTCCGCACCCGACCTAATAGAAGCGGCTGCAAAGGACCTGAAAGAGAAACAAAAATTTACCCGTCCGGAATGGACAAAATTTGTAAAAACAGGCGTGCATGCTGAGAGATGCCCTGAAAACCCCGACTGGTGGTGGATAAGAGCCGCCTCAGTCTTAAGAAAGATTTATATCAACGGTCCCGTGGGTGTTTCAAGGTTAAGAACTGTTTACGGCGGAAGAAAGAACCGGGGTTCAAAACCGGAAAAATTCAGGAGAGGCGCAGGGAAAATCATAAGAACAATTCTCCAGGAATTTGATGAATTAAATTTTACAAAGAAAGCCGTGAAAACTCAAACTCAACTTGCAAAGGGAAGGGCAATAACAAAAGAGGGGCAGTCGTATCTTGATAAAATAGCAACGGATATAATGCTTTCTAAAAAAGAAATAGAATAATTCTCTATTTTTCAGGGAGCATGGTTAAAGAATGACTAATTCTTTCAAAATTTTTAATGAAATTTAAATATTAATATGGAACCTGATAAAAAAAAGGAACTGCTGATAAAGACAGAACCGGAAACAGACCCCCGTTTCGGCTGCATACCGGAGATGAGAAAACTCCCCGAATACCTGAAATTCGGGGTGGTAAACATTGACAAACCCCCAGGACCCAGTTCACACCAGGTTTCTTCTTATGTTAAAGAGATACTTCACTTAAACAAAACAGGACACGCGGGAACCCTTGACCCGAGAGTTACCGGCTGTCTGCCTGTGGAACTTGAAAATTCAGTGAAAACTGTTCGCACGCTTCTTTCTTACGGGAAAGAGTATGTTTGCGTTATGAAACTTCAAAGCACGGCTGCAAAAAAGCGTGTTAAAAAATTATTGAAATATTTTTGCGGGGAGATTTACCAGAAGCCTCCGCTCAAATCAGCCGTAAAGAGACAACTTCGCACAAGAAATATTTATTATATTAAATTCCTTGAAAAGGACGAAAACTATGTTCTGTTCAGGGTCGGGTGCGCTGCCGGGACATACATAAGAAAACTGTGTCATGATGTCGGTTTAATCCTGGGTACCGGTGCAAACATGCAGGAACTCAGGAGAACAAAAGCGGGACCCTTTGACGAAAGTTCTCTTGTCACACTGCACGATTTAAAGGACGCATACATTTTTTACGAGGAAGACGGTGATGAAAAATATTTAAGAAAATTAATTCACCCCGTGGAATTCGGGGTCAGGCATTTAAAGAAAATATGGGTTAATGACAGCACGATAAGCGCATTATGTCACGGGGCGAATTTATATGCTCCAGGGGTTGTGAAATTACAAACAGGAATAGAGAGGGATGATTTAATTGCGATATTCTCGCTGAAGGATGAATTGGTTGCACTCGGAAGAACACTTAATAATTCGGATGCAATTTATGACTCACAAAAAGGCGCGGTTGTTGAACTAAACAGGGTGATTATGGATAAGGATGTTTATCCGAGGGTATGGAAGAAAAAAGAGAATTAAAAACAACCTTCGGAAAAGGTTGATCATTCCTTCGGAATATGCATTCACTCTTCGTTCAAGCATTACTTCGTATGACTCAGTAATGAGATTTCCAATCCCATACTGCAAATATGCATTCACTCTTCGCTCAAGCATTGATTCGTATAACTCATCAATGGCAAGCAAGGTGCGAGTCATATAGTTTGTAGTACAAAGTACAATAAAAAATAATATTTAAGTTTAAATTCACACAAAAATTTAAGAGCAATAAGAAGTCCGGCAGATAATTTGAGGTTGTAACTTAATATTTATTTATTGAATCGTAATAATAGATAGGCAGCCAGGGGGTGGATAAAGGCAGTACTGCATTTATTTCGTAGTTATCGGACATTTTGGAGCTTACAATAATAAGTTAACCGTAAAACCATGGAGAATAAGTATGATCAAAACTCACAAATTTGCAGGACTCATTCCTGAAATGTTGATCCGTATGATTAGAGAACATCGCTGTGTTGTTTTTGTAGGTGCCGGGCTTTCAGCACAAGCAAAAGCAAATGATGGGTCTATAGTGCCAACTTGGAAAACATTACTAGGGCTCATGGTTGATTGGTGTGTTGAGCATAGGATACAACTCAGAGTAGAACCACAAGAATTCAGAGAAATTATAGAAAAAGGAAGATTATTAGTTGTTGCACAAGAGCTCCAGATGAGTTTAGGTCAGCAACTGAACACTTGCTTATCGGATATTCTACACAGTGGAGATACAAAACCAAGTAAGGCACATCGATTACTTTGTAAGATTGACTGGGTTTCTGTGCTCACATCAAATTATGATGCATTAATCGAAGGTGCCTATGCTGCCGAATCAGGAGGAATTCTACCCCCCGTTTTTTCATCTAATGGTGTTAATCAAGCAATAGAATGCATTAGAAATGATAAGCATTTTGTATTTAAGGTTCATGGTGATATCAATATTCCAAATTCGATAGTGTTGGGAAATCGAGATTATTCGAGACTACTATACCAAAGTCCTGCATATCGTTCTTTTCTTGAGACAATATTCTCAAGTTATACAGTTTTATTCGTCGGTTTTGGTGGAAATGATCCTGATTTAGAGGGTATTGTTGACCGGCTTTCAACTATATATGAAAGAAGTTTGAGTCAACATTTCATATTGATTTCTGAAAATGAGTTCTCTGCTCTGGAGCGTCAAAGACTATTAGAGGACAAACGCCTTGACTGCATTACATACCAAAAGGATTCCTCACATTCACAAGTAGTCGAATTTTTAAAAGCATTATCACAGCGTACTACTATGCAAACAGAGGAACCTAAACCATTCAAATCAAAGGAACGTCAGCCCAGAATATTTATATCTGGAAGCTACCAAAACATCGAACTTATGAGGCAGATTTCTGAAATTGCAAAACAAATTGGATTTGATGTTTGGTTTGCAGAAACACAAATATCCGCTGGTGATAGAATATCAGATGCCATATCTAAGGCTATAGATGAAACAGATTGCTTAGTTGCATTATTGTCTGAGGAGGCATCAAAGTCCTCTTGGGTTCATTTTGAAATTGGTCGTGCTTGGGGGGCTCATAAGAAAATATTACCGATTAGAATTGGTAATGCAAAAGTTCCTTCAGATTTAATGGGAATATTGTATCTGCAAATTGAAAGTCCTAAGTTTACTCCAAAAGATATACAGATATTGAGACAAGCATTTAGTCAATTATTAAACACTATAAAAGACAGTTAACAAATATGTTATACAGAACATCTTCAAAACAATCCGATAACAGCGAATATGCGATCTCGCTATCGCTACATCCAAATTTGCCCTAACGAACAAACTTCGTATATCTGCCCTCCGTTATATGAAATTGACTTCGGGACAATTTTACACCTAAAAATTTATTAATTTATAATCTTAATAGTTTTATAAGTCAGATGAAAATGAAAATAGAAGAACTGGAAAAGAAGCACAAGGATGAATGGCTTGCAGTAAAAGTTACAAAGGAGAAGGAAGGAATACCGTTGGAAGGTGAGTTATTGGATCATGACAAAGACCGGCGAGAGTTGTATGACCGATTAATAAAAAGTGATATACGGAGTGTTTTTACATTTTATACAGGAGAGATAATAAAAAAAGGTTACAGTTATGTGCTTTAAATATACAATGAAAATAAAAATCAAAAGAAATATTCCAATAATTACACCTATAATTATCAAGGGAGAGAGAAAAGCAAGTGTTAGAATGTTATGGGACACGGGTGCAAGAGTAACGATGCTTTCATGGAAAACGCTGGAATTTTGCGGATACGAACCTTATGTCATCCGAAAAACAGTTCCTGTGACAACGGCAAATGGTGTTGTTGAATGCCCGGTAATTAAAGTTAAGGAGATTTCACTGGGAAAATTTAAAGTTAGAAACCTTGAGGTTGTATGTCATGACATTCCGGAGTTAATAAGAATTGAAGGTTTGATCGGACTGAATTTTATTGAAAATTTCAGGGTCTGCATTGATTATAGGAAAGGATACATGGAGATAGGAAATTAATTTGCGCCCCTTTGCAGGCTTCACATGACAGACAGATGTGCGATTCTGCTGCCGCTCATCCAAATCCGCATGATGCGGACTTCTTTTATCCGCAAAACGTCATCGGAAATTCTGAGCATTTGATAATCAAATTTTAATAATATTTTTCTGTGTGGGTTGAAATCACTAATCTTCGCCGGGAATCTCCAGATGTGGACGAAAAAAGAAAATTAAAAACAATATTTAAGTTTTTATTCTCAATTATTAACATACAGTATAATTAACATACCGTATATATAATGCTGAGGTGGCGGAGCACGGTTTAACGCGCGGGACTGCTAATCTCGTGTCCTTTGGACGCTTGGGTTCAAATCCCAACCTCAGCGTTTTTAAAATTTAAAAAAATGGCTATAACATTCGAAGAAGTACGGAACAAAATAGAAGAATATCTAAACACTGCATTAAAAATAACAGAATTTGATATCACCTTTGCTAAATTGGATGAAAAAGAAAATATATGGAAAGTCAATGTAGAGTTTAAAGAAAAGGGTGATGAGGAATTCACCAAATCGGCATTATTCGGTTTAGATGTCGATGGCGGAGATATAAAACAATTCAAAAAAGGAGAATACTGGAGGTTTTAAAATTTTACCATGGGACTTATCAAAAAGCAGATATGGATTACCGGCATCAGGGGAAGAAAAAGAGTAAAGGCGTTATTTGATTCAGGAGCCGCGAGGAATTATATCAGGGGGGATTTAGCCCAATCTATTGGATTTTCTACATATTATGGGCGCCATAACTCGATTTTACCAAATCAATTTGTTGAAGAAGGGTACAGGGTGGAATTCAAAAATATGGAAATTGAAAATCGTTTATATAAAAATCCTGAGATGATAGTGATGGCTGTTCTTTCCCACGAAGCAATTATAGGTGCATACTTTATGCAAAAGCATAAGGTGGTTCTTAATATGGCTGAAGATGAAATCAGAATCATTCAATCTTAACATTAAATTTTTCTTTTATAAACTCTATTGCCTCATCTTTATTTATTAAATTTTTGGCAGGAACCTTTGTTTTTTTAAGATTTCGCTTCTTGATTCTATAACCGGGACGCTCAATCGTAGCATTAATATTCATGCCGAATATCCCGATTTCAGGGTCATACTTTGCACCCGGGAGGTCAATATATTCATGGATTCCGAATGATAAATTTCCAACCTTGTCAAAATATGATTTTTTAATTATATTATCTTTTGCAGAAAATCCTTTCTTTAAGAAATCAACCGCACTCTCATTGCGAAGGGTTACTTTGCAGCCAATCGGCTCTCCTTTTTTTAAGCCCCATGCCGGAATCCTGTGTATGGAAATCGTTCTTACCGGCTTTACATCTGTCAACCTGTTCAACAGCGTTTCTACTTTAACCAATTCCTCTCCTGACTGCCCGACGCAGATATGAACAACAACTTTTTCTATTCTCGGGGCTTGCATCTTATTTAAGTATTCCATTGTAATTTCTTTTTGCTTTATTATAATGATTTATTAATTAGATTGAAATAAAATTAATTTAAAATTAATTTAAAATTGATTCAGGGTTGATTCAGGGTTGATTCAGGGTTGATTCAGGGTTGGTTAAATAAAAAATGGAACAAACCGGAACGGTTAAGGGGCGTCATTTCCTGTGTTTTTCAATATGCTGTAAAATTGTTTATAAAATAAGTGCGTATTAACCATTTCCTGTATTTTGCACAAATAAAATTATAAAATTCTCAAACTGAAATCAATGCTTCTTGCAGCATTTGTAATCGCACCGATTGAAATAATATTGATGCCTGTTTTTGCGTAATCCGAAATATTGTCATAATTTATGCCGCCTGATGCCTCAAGAATTCCCTTAAAATTTAAATTGTTTCTTAATTCAAAAACCGCATTTTTAATTTCCTCCGGGTTCATGTTATCAAACATTATAATATCTGCATCGCGTGCTTTTCTTGCATCATCCGTGCTTGAGACCTCAATCTCAATTTTATGCGTGAAACTTGTTTTCTCGCGGGCTTTTGCAACCGCTTCTCCTACATCCGAAAACAGTGCAAGGTGCGTGTCTTTAATTAAAACACAGTCGCCAAGCGAGAACCTGTGAGTATCGCCGCCGCCCACTTTAACGGCATTTTTCTCGAAATACCCGAGAAACGGATTCGTCTTTCGTGTTGCTGCAATCTTCACTTCGGGGTTTGTTTCATTTACTTTTTCAGCATATTGTTTTGTGATTGTTGTAATGCCGCTCATCCTTGACAGCATGTTAAGGGCGGTTCTCTCAACTAAAAGAATATCTCTTGAACTGCCCCTTATTTTTATGACACTATCGCCCGTGTTAAATCCATCCCCGTCATTTAATGAATGCAAAATTTTTATATTAAATAAATTAAATAAAATTCCCATTACCGTGATACCTGAAATCGTTCCCTCTTCTTTTGCGATTATAGCCGCATCCACTTCTTTTTCAGGAACAATATCTGATGTAATGTCCATAAAGCCGTCTTCTTCAATCATCCTTAGAAGTTTTTTCTCAATGAGTTTCCTGTGCATAAAAGTTATTTAAATTCAAGAATTAATAAATTAATTAATATTTTCAATATTTTTCCAGTTCCTTCGTAAAGAGATTATACAAATCGTCATTAAAAAGAACGAAAATAATTTCATTAATTCCTGTCCCGCCTTTTGCATAAAAAACAGCATTTTCAACCATGATTTTTGCGCACCTCTCTTTCGGAAACCCGAAAATCCCCGCGCTGACCGCGGGAAATGCAATACTTTTTAAATTATTTTTATCAGCGAGTTTTAAACTGTTTAATGTCGCATCCTTTAATTTTTCATCCTCTTCACCCTCGTCCATTCTCGGACCTACTGCATGGATTACAAATTTTGCAGGAAGTTTTCCCGCGGTTGTGATTGCAGCACTTCCGACAGGGACAAACCCGATTTTATTGCTCTCCTCCTGTATAATCCAGCCGCCTGCGCGAAC
>JGI24422J19971_10002070_pt1 | contig 12414 bp, 15 predicted proteins | sample DeeMarSWOR152_54_FD_19971 | JGI IMG/M metagenome (IMG submission 19971) | reverse complement strand
AAGAAAACAGCATCTACTCAGAAACAGATCCTAAAAACAGCATAAGGCTGAAAATGGTCTTTAGACAGTCAGGGAGAAAAGTTCACAATATCTTCGATGAAATCTTTGCAAGATATGAAAAAAGCGACTGTACGGTCGTAAAGGAAGGATATGTTTTTTCCTGTTGGACAATGTCTCGCAGCAAAGCATGGAAAGCCATAGAGGAAGTTAAAGAAGTCTTGAGACAAGTCGCTTCTTAACTGCGCGACGGATGAGACCTATTTTGATTTCGGATCCATATGGTAGACCAGTAACAAGCATTCGTGTATCAGTTACTCAGAAATGCAACCTACACTGTTTCTATTGCCATCGAGAAGGAGAAGACAACGATAGGTGCAACTCTACTGAAACGACACTGAAGGAAATCGGGAGAATAATAGGAGTAGCCGCTTCCTTTGGTGTTGGAAAAGTGAAGCTAACGGGCGGGGAGCCTCTGATGAGAAGCGATATCCTGGAAATTGTGGAAACGGTTAGTAGTCTAAATGGGATATCTGAAGTCTCTATGACAACGAACGGCACTTTCCTGAATGATCTCGCTGAATCTCTGAAAAAGGCGGGTCTAGCAAGGGTTAACGTAAGCCTTGACACGTTGAATCCGAGGACCTATAAGACGATTACAGGCGCTAATGAACTCGAGAAAGCTGTCTTGGGCATAAAGAAAGCAGTAGAGGCCGATCTAAACCCGGTGAAGGTTAACATGGTTCTACTCAAAGGCATAAACGACCATGAAGTGTGGAACATGATAGAATCTGCAAGAAAAAACAATACTGTCCTCCAGTTGATAGAACTCGAGTCAGCTAGAGAAGACGAGTTCTACAGGAAATACCATTCCGACATAACTGGAATAGAGGATGAACTGAAGGAAAAAGCCGAGAAAGTAATCGTTCGCAGCATGCACCACAGAAGAAAATATTCTCTACCGGGCAAAGCTGAAGTGGAGGTTGTAAGGCCGATGCATAACACCGAGTTTTGCAGGTACTGCAACAGAACGCGTATAACCTCTGATGGAAAATTCAAACCATGCCTCTTCAGATCCGACAACCTCGTAGACTTCCTAACTCCTATGAGGAATGGAGCTTCAACAGAAGATTTAAACAGACTCTTCATTGAATCCGTGAAGAAGAGAAAACCATATTTCAGGTGATATCATCAAGTCCTCAATCCTGCATACAAGTCTACAGCGCATAAGAAATCAGACAAAGAGAGGCTGCAGCTTTGATGATATCTTCCACACTTCCTTACGAGCCAAACACAGTCACCCACAACATGAAGAGTGCTACCTTTCATTCACAGGCTCAAGACGAAGGCATCATAGCTGAACCGCAATTGGGGCACTTGGTGGAAAGACAAGGAGTTCCTCTAACATGAGCGGCCTTGCATCCACATTTCGGGCAAACACAGTATTCCGGTCCACCAACTCCCTGGCGTCCTCCCCCTCTACCTCTACCGTAGCCTCTTCTAGTCACATTAATCACCTCGCATATCATACAAAGAATGTTTCACTCCCACTTAAAGATGAAGCATGTTATGAGAAGTACAATGCGATACATATAGATATGTTCGGGTGACTTTGTCGATCGATCGATCGATCGATGTCCTGAAGTTCTTCAGTTGTCTTTTTCGTCTTAGTGTTAAGAACCATTATTTTCCCAACTTGCATGAATAGCACAGATTCATACTTGTCTAGAAACCTAGAAGTTTAGCGAAGCGCAAAATGGAAACGAATCGATCTGTGTTTCTTATTGTTGCCTAGGGAGCTTAGGGTGCTTAGACCCCAACTAAGAAGAGAAGTAGTCCTACCCTAAAGAAAATATCGTCGTGTAAATTTGCACGTAGATTGTGTCTTTGAGGGAGTAGGAGAGGAGAGGTAATAATCCGTGTCCATCCTGAGAAATGGTGTTGACGAGCAAGACGGAGAAAGGTACTAATCCTCTTGAAAATAGCAAAAGGAAAAGAAGGTGAGGGCCGGATTCCGGTAAGATACCGATCAAAGCAGCAAAAACTATCAAGGCAAGTTTCGGCAATCCAGAAATTAATGTATCCAAATAGAAGTGTTTCATCAAAAAATCGATAGCTAACATTGTGAAGAATATCCATAGGAACAGTTTCGGTATGTGTTTCTTGAAGATATGCTCATACGCATGCGTCCTTAAGAAATGTCTAAAGTCAAGCTCTTCTTCATGAATTAATATCTCGCAAGGCTGACAGGTCTTCAGTTTAAATATCCTAACGACCTTATCTGCGAAAAAACCTCCAATAACGCCTACTAAAGCACAAATGGCAAAGATGAGCAAAGCTGTTTCCGGGATCATAGCTAACATGATGAAAGCTTCATCGCCTGCAGTGGATAACATTACAGAAGCTAAGGCGCCGAAACTCACCAGACCATGAACGTAGAGCGAGACTATAAAGAAAGCATCTATACAACCAGGTATGGCACCCATAANTGAAGCAATTACATACTGGTTTATCGGCTTCTTTGTTATNTTTNCTCTGATTTTTCCCTTAAATTTCAATTCTGCAAACTCAATAATAATCATCAGCAAAGCTACTATCAGAATCATTTTCAGAGTCTCCGAAAAGGCCGCCAGTATCTCATTCCACAACTATATCACCGCTATGACTCACTAAGCAAAGACTAGGAAATTGCTTTACTCATCTCCCGCAGCATCTTTCATCGCTGAAAATTGGTTTGTCGCAAGGGCAAGTTGTTGGATGATTGAAGACTGCGCAGATCCGGTTGATCGTATGATCAGATAGCAAGAGTTCAAGTTTGGAAGCTTCATCGCAAGCTGAAGCTGCATCTAAGCCTAAGAGATCAACGAAGAGCTTCTCTAGAAGTCTATGCCGCCTAAGAATCTTTGTTGCTGCATCACATCCCCTTTCCGTCAACTTCATCTGGTGATAAGGCTTGTAATATGATAGACCCATTTCTCCCATTTTTCTGGTCATTTCTGTTACCGAAGCGGGTTTGACATGAAGTTTCTTAGCAAGTTCAGTTGTTTTCGCCCTTTCACCATTCTCTTCTATTGAGAAAATCGTCTTTATGTACTCCTTCATCGCGCTCGTTATCTGATACATTCCCAGATCAACATGCTAATTCTAGTTCACCGATATAAAAGTTAGGTCATACCTAAATTTAGGCAACATGCGATAACTGGACTAAACTGGTCTGCTGAAGCTGGGCAACTACTCCGAGACCAACCTTCAAGCTAGATATCAATCACGCATCCAGCAGAGCATTTTCTACTTGATCCCGGATAAAGCCCTAATATTTCCTTCTTGTATATTGTGCAATGACAGGGAACGATCAAGTGCAGTTTTGCCAAGGATTCTAACCTTCTAAAGCTGTGGAAACCACCTACTAATCCGTAGATTTCTCCAAGTTTTGAAGCTGTCCTTAAGATGTTCTGTAAGCCGGGATGTGCGCATCCTGTGATGACTAGTAGACCATTATCTGTTCTAACGATCAAGGATTGCTCCTTCAACGAAGACCCGATTTCCCCCGTCGTGAAAAAACCAGCAGATATTTTCTTCGCTTCACAGACCTCTTTGATATTAGCATTTGGATAAGATGCCAGTCTTCTCTTGAAATAGTTTGGGAATGATTTGGGCACAATGACTGTTACGTTTCCGAGTTTCGCTAAGATCTCAATTCCCCCTACGTGATCTCCATGCTCGTGTGACAAGACGATCTGGTTGATTTTTCCGAGTTTCACGTCCAGTCTATTCATGTTGAATAGCAGAGATTTCGCATTACCGCCTGTATCAAAGAGTAGCTGATCCCCAATCAGACAAGAGAAGCCCCACCCTTTCATGAAACCTTCTTTGGCTTCGTTGTCATAGAGAATCTTTAACTCCATAGAACCGCTCTCAGCTACGTCAAATCGGTAATGTCAAATCTGCAAAACTCTGGACTCATCTTGGACGAGGTCTCGGATGCCCCGGACATAAAACCTTGTGAATATGCCATTTCGCTTCTTCTGTTGATAGGCCTTTCATGACTTCTTTGACGGTTTCTTCTATCAGGTTCTCCTGTCCTTTTCTTAGATCATGTCTGTCGAATCCTGCTCTGGTACTTTTGGTTCTATACCAGTCACATTTCCCTCCACAAACATATTTGTGAACCATCGTTCTAGCATCATCCCAACTTAGACCTTCCCTCTCGGATACTCTGCCGATTATCGTGTCTACTTTCTTCCGGTGTTCATCAGATTCAGTCATCAGCGACACCAATCAATCTCAGTCTACTATCTAATGTGTATTGTCTACTAATAGGGATGTCCTACACCACAGAACAACTCTAAAACCTACAAATGCACAGCGCCAAAATATTGATATTTCGATATTCTAGAGTACTCAGAAAAGGACGATGTTTCGATCGATCGAACACGAAAAGATTTTCTGCTGGTCAAGACGAGATGAATAAGGACATTTGATGTTGCCACCTGAGGCTTTGGATACATATTAAATAAGAGTAGGAGATTTGTTGCTCGTAGGAAAGAGGCAGCCATATCGTACCTGCTTTTGGTGCAGAAGGCAGAATAGTAGAACTGCTGAAGAGCATCCCGAACCACGGATATTTAGGTGATTCTGTTTTCAGCTTGCCTTCTTCTCTCAATTCACATCAAGAGTTATTATGCCGATTTTTCTTATGAAGGCGGAAGACGGAATAGCTCAGTATTGGTCAAACCCAAGCCAACACATTGAAACCTATGTTGATCCACAATTGTCATAGGATTTCTTATATGTCGTTAATTGCTAATAGTAGATGTGATCAACCATGTCTGCCCAAACGACACCTGATTATGTCAGTCTTCTAAATCAAGCTGTTTCGCGGGAACTTCAAGTTTCTGTTCAATATATTCTACAACACACAAAGATGGAAAAGTTGATACGCAAGGTCATTCCCGAAAACATTCTCTTAGAAAAAACCACATACGAGACGATGGGAAAATTCCTGAAGGAATTTGCCATTCAAGAAATGAAGCATGCTGGCGCCATCATGGAGCGGATCTACTATCTTGGCGGAAAGGCGACGACAAAGGCGAATAAACCGATTGTTGGCAATACTCTGAGCGAATTTGCGAGGAACGGCGTAGAAGCAGAAGAGGAGGCACTGATACTATACCGCAAGATTATGGAGGCTGCTAGAAAGAGGGGAGACGGGGAGACTCACAAATTACTGGAAAAAATCTATGCTGAGGAAGAGAGTCACCTATTCAAATTCCAAGAATATGCGGACATGAAAGATGAGCCAGAAGAACCCGAACCACAGGTATCAGAATGGCGCAAGGTTTTTACCGATGACTACTTCGCCTTGCTCAACAAAGCTGCCGCAAGCGAAATCTCAGCTATAGTTCANTATACCAACCAGCACGAGAAAGCCAGTTTGCTGGCCTCGCGAAAAAAAAGCACAGACCTTGAAGTCATCACNGAATCTAACAAAGCCANGGTTGTCAGCGAATTGTTAAAAAGGATTTCCATGCAGGAAATGGAGCATCTCGANANGATCTCTGAAAGGATTTACTCGCTTGAAGGCGAGACCACAACAATNCCAGAACCACTTCCACAGGTTGGCGAGACTCCTGATGACTTCTTGAAGCTGGACCATGCAGCGGAAAATGATGCTATATTGCTTTATCGAAAAATCATTGAAGAAGCGTTCAGACGAGGAGACACAATAACACGGCACATATTCGAAGACATAGTCATTCAAGAAGAAGAACACTACTGGCAATTTGACGATTTTCTTAAATAGACTATGCGCCCCATACACAAAGCATCCAAGAAATCGATCGATCCTGATGCGTGGTAGTCTTCAATTGCCCGTCGGAAGACCAAGGATGTTCTGGTCGACTTCTATAGATTCGTAGATGGCACTCTACGCATCAAAGGCTTTCATTTCGCTATCAGAGAAAGCATAAACGACAAAGCTGTCTTCAGTTTCTTTTTCTCCTAGAGATCGATTGGCTTCGATCGATATTGTCAATCTATAAATGTGAACCTAATATTACATATCCACCATTAACAGGTGGCAAAGGTGGTTTACGAATTGAATGGACCTATCTGGATAGTGAGAGATTATATTAGATGTACTGGTTGTCGTCGGTGCGAGATTGCTTGCAGCCTTCACCATGAGGACAAGATTTGGCCTGAGGCGTCACGTGTACGGATCTTCATGCCTTTTCCAGGTGTCGAGGTTCCTCATCTTTGCGCCCAGTGTGACGACTATCCATGCGTGGAATCATGTCCGGTGGATGCCTTGTCGGTTGATGATCGTACTGGGGCTGTTATTGTTGACGAGGAGAAGTGCANTAGCTGTGGANACTGTANAAGAATATGTCCAGGCCAAGTTCCATATCTGCATCCGCAAACCAACAAAGCAGTCATCTGTGACTTGTGNGGAGGGGATCCCGAGTGTGTAAAGGTGTGCACAGAAGCAGGNTACAACGCTCTGAGACTTGTGGAGGAAGATGTCGGCATACAAAAGAGGTTGCACGCCCTAGAACCACATGTGATCGCGAAAGATCTAGCGGTTAATCTTTTCGGGGAGAAAGGGGAAGAAGTGATTTAGGATGCCACGAGGTTACGCAGGCAAATTTCTAGATGTGGATTTGACCCGTGAGAAGATTGAAGAGATAATGTTCTCTGAGGAGACATTGTACCAATACTTTGGAGGACGAGGTCTTGCAGCTAAAGTCCTGTGGGATAGGCTGGGAGATAGATGGTCACAGATTGACCCGCTAGGCACAGAGAACATTCTCACCGTGCTAGCTGGCCCATTAACCGCTATTCATCCTGGGTCTAGGATCTGCATATCGGGAAAGTCGCCATTAAGCAATGGAACCGTCGGTGCTACAGCAAGCACAGAGTTTCCCATGGAACTGAAATGCGCCGGTTACGACGGTATCTTCGTAACGGGTAAAGCAAGCAGCCCTGTCTACCTGTTAGTCACTGACGACAGATGTGAGATAAGAGATGCAACTCATGTCTGGGGTAAGTCAGGTGAAGAAACCATAAGATCGTTGAACAGTGAGGTAAAGAGAGAGCTCACTAGCCGGAAGCCGAACGTCGGGTTGTGGAGAGAACCTTCAATGATATATGTTGGTCCTGCAGGAGAGAACCTGGTGAGAAACGCTGCTGTCCTCACCAAGATTGCGCACGCCGCCGGATATGGTGGATACGGCGCGGTGATGGGTTCTAAAAACCTCAAAGCTGTGGCTGCCAAAGGAAGAGGGCCGTTACCTAATACGGTTGCTCCTAAGACAGTTGAGATCCTGTTACGTGAGTACCACAAGAGACTGATCTCTAAGGATCGTATGCGACGGTGGGGAACAGGGTATGGGGGGTATGCAGTTGGGGCTGAAACCAGTTCTGAGCCTGTCAGGAACTGGCAGGAAGAATGGCACGACGAAAAGGGTATGGCAGGAGTGAGATATAGTGCTCGGTTCTGGGTGAAGCCTTACTGGGCTGACTTCAACTGTTCAAGGAGCTGTATGAAGATCTCCTGTATCAAGTCGGGAAGATGGAAAGGAGATATCACTGACATGCCGGATTATGAGCTTGAGGCTTACTGCGGATCAAACCTAGGTATATTCGATCCAGAAGATAACATCCACATTAGCGCTCTCGTGGACAACTTGGGGATGTCCGGAATCAACACAGCTAACACTATGGGGTTTGCTGCAGAACTATACCAGCGCGGCATACTCACAGAGAAGGATCTCGGTTTCGAGCTTGAATGGGGGAATGCGGAAGCCTTCACCAAGCTTGCCCATCTGATTGTGAACCGGGAAAAGATCGGAGACGTACTAGCGGAAGGAACCTACCGTGCTGCCCTTAAAATCAGCGAGATGAAGGGTGTAGACGTCATGCCTTACGCTGTTCACGTTAAGGGAATCGAAATAGGAGCCCACGGCATTCGTAGCGACAAGGATTTCCACGACATCTATTATGCGGCAAACGTGCAGGGAGGAGACCACACCTCACCCGTCGCAGAAACCTCCCCCGAAAATGCGGGAGTGTGGACTGAGTTTAACGCCGCATTCGCAGACTCAGCAGTAGTATGCTCCTTTACTGTGGTCGCAGATCTTCTGTGGGACTTCACCCGTGCAGTCACCGGATGGAACATCACCGAAGAGAAATGGTGCAGAGAGCAAGGACGACGAATCATAACCCTTCAGCGGGCGTTGCTGCTTCTAGGCGGACCAGACCTTTTCTGGAATCCAGACAAAGACGACGACAACCCGAGTAGATTCTACCAGCCTCTACCTTCAGGTCCCTATAGAGGGAGAACAACAGACAAAACTCTAGTGGAAAAGAAAAAGAAACAATACTACAAGGCTATGGGCTGGGACGAAAGAGGAATCCCCACAAAAGAAGAACTACAGAGAGTCGGCCTCGAAGACATCGACGAAGAAATAAAGAACCTAAGAAGATAACTCTGCCCAGACTCAATTGGGAGAGTCAAAGGCGCATACATAGTGTATACCCAAGTGTAAGCTTATACTACTTCAAAGCCACGATAGTTGTTAAGAAGTTATCCTGCCACACTTACGCTTCGTGGACGCTACTTGTTCTTCCTACCCGACATGAAAGTCCTCCAGCAAGAACAGGTGTATAAGTGTTTTTTCATGTTGCTTTTAAACGGAATAAGCATACCTAATCCGTGAGTCTTATGAAAATCGGAGCCTCCACCCTGTTTGATGTTTCAGATCAAGTGAAGTCTGTTGATAAGCTACGAGACCTGAGTATTTATGAGATCGAGATTTGCCTTCCGACCGTATCTGTGCCAATCGGTAGATTAGAATCAATCTCTCAGGATACTGTCAAGCAACTACGCAAGTTTGAAGACTGCAAGTTCTCGGTACACACGCCTTTTCTCTGTGATGATCTGGGACATCCTGATTCAGAAATCAGGAAAATCCAAGTTGAGAGGGTTATCAAGACGGTTGATCTTACACATCAAATAGGAGGTTCGCTTCTAAACGTTCACGCTGGGTACGCAACATATGATCATTATTTCGCCTCGGTTGACATCTTCAACAAGTACAGAATTCCCAGAGAGAAATATCTAGGATGGGTTGCTAACTCTTTGACAGAGATACAAAAACATGCCGGAGGTAAAGGAGTGCTAGTAAGCGTTGAAAATCTTGGTCCAAACCATCTGGGCAGATCTCCTGAAGAAATAAACCACATCCTTTCAAAATTGAACCATAAAATAGGGTTTACCCTAGATGTTGGTCATGCAAACCTTACAGGAAACTTGTGGGGTTGCCTCAGAGACCGGGGGAAACAAATATCACATGTACATATGCACGATAACGACGGAAAAGAGGATCGACACTGGAGACTTGGAAAAGGGGATCTAGATCTCGACAAGCTATTAGAATGCCTACACCAAACCAAATACAAAGGAAATCTGGTTTTAGAGATGAATTATGTAGAAGACATCAAACACTCCAAAGCATTAATAGAAGACAGGATCAGAGATATTTTGTGATCAACATGGTTCCCAGTCTTCCTGATTGATGATTAAAGATTCATAGTTCAAGTGTTTCCCCGGTTTTCAAAGGCTTACATCTCTCCCCGAAGAGTCTTACCATCTCTTTGACGGCGTCAGATCCTGTGCAGTGACATGGACAGATAAGATCTGGATTAATTCCAGTCAAACTGTCTATTGTTGATTCTGTCCGTTCTCTTCCTGCTCCAACTAGGTGGAAACCTCCTATGACCGCATAGGTCTTCTTGCTTCCCATTAGTGTTTGAGCTCGATTTATGGTGTTAATTATGCCTGCGTGGGCACATCCAGATATCACTGCTAAGCCCTTGTCCTCTACGTCGAGTATCAACGCCTGATCATCTTTCATCAGGTCTTTAACAAACCTGTCTTTCTGTAAAGTCCAGAAACCCTGTGTCTTCTCAAAGGAAGTAACCCTTTCTATCTCTCCTGTAGCTAATACTCCATTCACTATCTTGACTGGGTTCCGAGCTAGAAGCGGAACTCCGCCCCACGATTCCACATGAGACCTTCTGAAGGGCGAGCCTATGTATTTGATGTAAGGGTCAAACTTGAATATAGGTCTGAATATTTCTGGGTGTGCTACTATGGGAATCGGTTTGTTCAGCTGTTTTAGGACAGAGGGCAGTCCGCCTGTATGGTCATAGTGGCCATGGCTTACGAAGATAGCGTTGATAGCGTTTGGGTCCACACCTAAGATTTGCATGTTATGTGACAACGTTTTGGGAGACTGACCAGTATCCATTAGTAACGAAAGTTTAGGTTCCGAAATCTCCATCAGTATGGATAGGCCATGCTCAGCTTTCAATCCTTGCTTCTTCTTTGTCGTGCTTAACGAATCTTCAACCAGTACTGTTAATTTGGTTCCTTTGATCATGTAAATTAATCATTCCTTCTTCCGTTGACCTTGCATTACCATCATGTTCCTTGAGATTTCATCATCCTGTCTAACGCGTTGTATGCTTTGATTCTTGTTTTTTCTGGAACATGGACTTCATGTTTCTCTTCCTTTAGTGAGAAGAGGACATCGTGCAGGGTGTTACGTTTCATTCCTACACAAGTAGCACCTACGGGATAGAATCTTTTCTCAGGATTGTCTTTTTCCAGTCTGTATGTTAACCCGTCTTCCGTTCCAACTATGTATTCTTGTGTTTTTGATTTTTCAGCGTGTTTTTGCATCTGTGCAGTGCTGCCTATGAAATCCGCAATTCCTCTAACTTTCGGAGTACATTCTGGATGTACCATTACTTCTGCTTCGGGATATCTACTTTTAAGAAAGGTTATCTTTTCTCGGTCTATGTGTTGGTGTACGTAGCAATAGCCTCGCCAAGGAGTGATGTTCTTTTCAGGTATTTTTTCAGCTGTAAACGAAGCTAGATTCTTGTCTGGGGCGAAAAGAATATTGTGGTCCGGTAGGGACTTCACTATGTATACAGCGTTGGAGGACGTGCAACATATGTCGGATTCCGCCTTAACGTCGGCGAATGTGTTAACGTAGCTAACCACTGCGAAATCTGGGTGTTTCTCTTTCCATTCCCTTAGCTTTTCCATAGGACACATCTCAGCCAATCTGCAACTGGCATATTTGTCAGGTAAAAGAACCTTCTTATCGGGGTTGAGGATGGAAGCAGTTTCAGCCATAAATCTAACTGCAGAAAAGACTATTATTTCTGCGTCTGTCTCGCTGGCTTTGATGCTCAACTCCAGAGAATCCCCGGTGTAATCAGCTATGTCTTGTATCTCTCCTCTCTGGTAGTTATGAGCCAAGATTATAGCGTTCTTTTCTTCTTTCAGCTTTCTNATTTCACTAACAAGTTCGTTCATGTTAGGTTTTAAAGGGAACAAGAAAGATTAAAGTTTTGTATATNTCAAGACTGTTAAGTTTCATTAATGTTGAACCATATATTNTGCTTAGGTGGTTTGGTTATGTTCAAGTTACGCAGGGAACAGAAAATCTTGAAAGTTGGGGATGTTAGGATAGGTGGTCAACCTGGAGAACTTCCTACAGTTTTGATTGGTAGCATACTTTGCAGAGGGAGAGAGCGAAACAGGGGTTCTGCTCGTTGCAAGAAAAAACTTGAGCGGCTAATAGATTATCAGGAGGAGATGTCTGATAGAACAGGACTGCCATTCATGCTTGACATATTTGCAGAATCGATCATGGTGTTCCGGAATACATTGGCTTCATCTCTGAGTTGACTGATGCGCCGTTCTTGATAAATGGACCAAACATTTCAGTCAGGCTTGAAATGGCTGACTACTGTATAGAGGCAGGGTTGCTTGACAGGACAGTTTACAATTCAATTTCATACGAAGACACGGAAGAAGAAGTTTTTACTATAGGAAAGTCCGGGTTGAAAGCTGCCATAATTCAATCTTTCAACCCTCGAAACCCTTCACCTGAAGGCATGATTAAGATCTTGAGAGGAGAAACATGTGAAAAAGGACTTATAAGGAAGGCTTCGAAGGCCGGATTAGAGAAACTACTTGTTCTGACGCCTGGTCTAGAGGTCCCTAGCATCGGATACGCGGTTAGAACCGTCTACCTAGCGAAGAAAGAGTTCGGTATGCCTGTTGGAACAGCCGCCGTAGGAGTTGTGGGAGGCTGGAAGAAGGCAAGAAGGTTTGGGAGAAACGCTGAGAAGGTTTGCCGTGCCGGCGCAGCTGCACTCGCTCAGGCTATGGGCGCTGACTTCGTAATGTACGGTTCAATCGCTAACGCTAAGGACGTATTTCCAGTTTGCGCCATGATTGACTCTATAGTGGCTTACACCGCGAAGACGCTGGGGCTGAAACCGCTTACAAAGGACCATCCACTGTACAAGATATTTCAGGACACTCGGTAGTTAACA
>JGI24422J19971_10002069_pt1 | contig 12415 bp, 6 predicted proteins | sample DeeMarSWOR152_54_FD_19971 | JGI IMG/M metagenome (IMG submission 19971) | reverse complement strand
TGACAATATATGACTTTTCCTGCCAGTCTACCTCTCCGCTAATCTGGTGCTGAAGCTCTCCATCAATGTAAAACTGTAAGAAGTCATAGTTCTCTTCAGACGAGACCTTCCACCAGAACATTACCGTATTTAGACAGGAACTCGCAGTTGTACTCTGCAGTGCGGACAGACTCTAAATTCGGAGTTGGGAGTAACAAATTTATTGTTGCATTTCGGACATTCAAGTGTTGATGGCTTGTACAAATTAGGATGTCGGGCGTCGAAAGCCTTCTGGGCCTTTTCAAGGAGCTGCAAATTTCCTCTGCTTTTCAATATATAACTACCCTTTGTATACACCTTTTCGAACATCGGGTCGCGTTTACCTTTTACAGTTGCCGTGACGGCCCTTGGTTTGGTTTTCACTAACCAGCCGACATCAATGTTGCTAACGTCGACTCCATACATACGTAATGCTTCGAGTACGTTGACCAGGTGAGTCAGTGAAGGCTGGTAGTGCCCGCTGTCATCGGTCACTTCGGTTATAAATCCATTTTTAATCTTAATTTCACCCGCACATAAGACAGTCTGTCCTGCAAGGTAAGAGGAATGATAAAAATTAGAGTATGGCCCATCAAATCCCGCACGGTGGGGGCCGACATAGAATCTGCGGTCCATGCTCATGGAATAACCGCAAAGATCATTTAAGAAAACAGGCTCTTTAGCAGGCCCATCCTTTAATCCCGGAGACCTGGACGAATCCGCCAGGATTAGTTCCCATTTTTCCATCTTTTCGGGGTCCCACCAGGTATACTGATAGGCACGTTGGTCTTCGAGGAAAACAAGCTCGTACTTCTTTGCTTCCAGGCGGGTGAGATACTTGACTTTGGGAAGCGGCTTCTTTGGATCATAAGTCAGCTCCTTGTCCTTGTCTCGCCCATATTTACTAATCTCCTTTCCGAATTTTTCTTCAATCTTTTGGGGGAGCACATTCACTGTGACATTCCAGAGCTTGCATAACTCCTCGACAACGTACTTAAATAGGGCATAAACCGGCGGGTAACGTGCCGGGTCTACGTTCTCGTCACCTTCTTTTTCGAGCCGCAGCCAGGTGTCTGTAGCGAAGAAAAGCTGGGTCTTAAGATAGGTTATAACCGCTTTATCTTTGGTCTTGTTTGCTTCGGATATGAGTTCGTCGATGCTGCGTAGAATGCGGTCATTTGCCCGGGGAGTCAGACCGGGCTGCGTGTCTTGTTGCCATTGGTTATCCTTCGGAATATCTGTGTATTCATTGGTCCAGAACTTTGAGCAAACCTGTTTGTACAACTTCGCGACGGTCCCTTTTGAATTCCGCGTACTCTTCCGCCAGCCGGACCCTTTCGACTTCATCCAGTCTTCTATGCTTTTCTTGAGGAGTCCGAGATTTATGGGATTCCTCACTTTATGATAGTCCTTAAGCGCATCATCGATATTTGTAAGCTCCTCGCTTCGTGGTGTAAACAGCCCCCGTTTAGTTTCCTTCATCCAGGTGTCTTTGGTCATTATATCAGCCATAATTTTCCTCCAAGGAGTATTTCGCCTGTCTTTTTCTCCTGTGATCTTTTGAATTAGTATATTTTAGCCGGACAGGATGTATCTGGTACATAGCTATTATACGGCACTGCCTCTATCCCGCGGCTGTAAAAGCAAATGTTTCAGCTTGGCCTTACCTGAATTTAATCTGACGATGTTGCTTTCGGCCGATATGAATATCATTTTACTCAGGAGTTAAAGAAAGACAAAATGAATTTTACAAAGTTTTGTTTTTTGTAACCTGCTTTATGATGAAGGAGCCGATTTCTTGATAAATGAGCACAGGGTAAGGGCAACAACGAGAATTTTACAAATATCACGCTGGACGCTGCGAAAGTGGTGCAGAAAATACTGACATACGGCTTTAAGTATCGCCTGGGTAGACTCTGTAGGCGTGGAAAAAGCCGAAATTATACATATCGCCGTTTATATCGAGATGTATTTCGTTATAAGTGACAACAGGGTAATATCCGTGGTAATTCTATCCGCCGATGTCCGGTACCTTGCCCCCGATCAACTGGAAGACTATGTAGTTGGCTGTTAACTCCGGTATCAAACCATTCTCCATCTGATCCCATACATCACTATCAAACACCCTTTGGTCATTGCATAACGTTACATGGCCGTCCTTATAGAGGGCGTTGACCGCATAATTCCTCTGTCTCTTGTGACTGATCTGGTCTTTGTGCCGGATTAAGTCGGTCATGTAGGGAATATGGGGGTCGAGCAGGTCAATTCTTTTTGCTGTTTCTTCGGGCATACCGACGCTACTGTTTTTGGGAGCTCTTGGGTCTATGGGAAGATAGGTATACCCCATACGCACCCATTGATTGTGTCCTTGTCCGTCTAAGGCATTGAAATTCTGGGGTAGCCTTCCCCAGGGCTTAGGGCTATTATAAGACTCAAACTTATAGAGTGGATTTTTATTCGAGGGACAGTAAAACACCCTCGGATCTGCTATGTACTTTCCTTCGTATAAAAGGGCCAGTTTCATGGGAAGCAGCTTCCCAGCGGGGTCAACAAAAAGATTCTCGCTTCGATACAAGGCATAAGAGTGAATTAAAAAGTAAGGATTAGTGTTTGTGTTGTTGGAGTTATATACCGGCATGCGATTCTCATTGTCCGATGTGTAAGCTGTTACGGCAAAGCCTATCTGTTTTACCTGGTTGGAACAGACAGCTCGCTTGGCGGCTTCACGTACCCTGTTCATTGCGGGCATAAGAATTCCCATCAAAAGAGCAATAATCGCGATTACTACAAGTAATTCGATCAATGTGAAACCAACTTTTTTCATAATGCCCTTTTCTTGCCAACAACTTTATCAATTGTGTATTTTCATTCAATATTCACGATCGTATTTCAGCTACCGCAACCAGAGTTCTTTCACTATCTTCTAACCATTAATTTTCGGGATAGACTTTGTCACCTATCTCGGGTCTTTCAAGCCGGTGAAGTGTGAAATGCATCAAGTCATTCAAATCAACCACATAATCACAGTTGTAATAGATATCTGGTTCGGGCTTTCTCTCGTTCAGAAACCGCCGATCAATCCCACTAAGCGACCATAGATTATTTTCATTAGTATTATAGGTCACAAACCTCTATAAGTAAGTCTTCCGGGATAAGTGCCGAGGTAAACAAAATCATTTGTCCTCATCAGTCTCCTTATCCTGAAAGCCAATTAATACAGAATATTGATTCCTGTTATCAAAGCTGTAAGGCAGTCTTTAACAGAGCTTACCTTTACAATATTTACTCCTCATTCCCGGATATATATAGCCGGATATCATCAATTAATATAGTACCCGTGCTACCGGTTGTGCCGGTCCTTTCAAAGCCAATGCTAAGCGTCATAACATTGCTAAGATCAATGTCAAAAGCCGCAAGGTCAATATTCCACTCCTGCCAGGTTGCCTGCTGCAAGTTACTTGGTTCACCATCATATGTCACCTTGACGCCGTTAAGCTTCACGTACATTTGTTCTGTAGAAGAATTGTATGGGCCGCCGTAGAACCACAGTGATAATACCTGAAAATTATCTACGGTCCAATCCTTGTCAATCGCCAGGTCATCAAGGTTCACCGTAGCTTCTGAATAATATGCAGTGCTGTTGTTGTAGACTAATGGAACTGACTGCCCACCACCATGAGCTTTCTGAGTCTCAAGAGAGCTTCCTATAACATAACCTATGGTGGCTCCGTTAACGGATGGATTCTCATAGCCGTCTATCCATGTATAATAGACCAAGTTGCTGCCCTGCTCCTCAACCGGTATATCATTGTAGCTTTCGAAATTGTCCACCACAATATAGTCAGCTACTGTAAACTCCCAGACAACACCTTTCCAGGGGCTATTTGGATCAATATCATTGACCTCATCAATCCTCCAGTAGTAGGTTTTGCCTAATTCAAGGGACTCTGGATAATAGCTGCAAGGGTCCTGGTTGCCTTTGAATTCGGGCCAGACTGCGATGTCGTCGGCATTTTTAATATTGTTGGCATCACTGACAGCATTGGGATCTGTGCCGAAGTACACATCATGGGAGGCTGCACACACACCCGGCACCCAGACAAGAGCAGGACCATCAGTCGTCCGTTCCACTGTATCCAGATTGGCCGGGGTCGGATTCCAGGCAAGCTCCGGGTCGAGCATTCTGCCCGTCACCGTGGTCTGACTTGGATCCGTGGTATAGGTCGCATCTACTATGCCCACGCCGCCATAGGCGACAATCCAGCCCCTCTTAATATAGTCGTTTACTGTTGCGGTATAATCGCCAGGTAAGGTCAATACACCTTCTGTAATATCCATTAGGGGGTCCCCGTAAATTTGCTCCGGATCACGGAGATTACCAGCGTTAATAGTCCCACCATATAAGTATAAGCGAGCGACGCCAGTAGTTCTCGATGCATTACCCTGCGCCAATTTGATGTTATCTTGAACGTTAATAACGCCGCCGTACATATATAGAGTACCTGTCCCATATGTCGCAATCTCAAGGTCGGTTGAGTTACCCTCGAAGTTCATCGTTCCGCCGTACATATATACCACACCATTACCACTTGCATTTTTCCCGATTTCGATTTTTTCATAAATGTTCAGCTCACCGCCGGTCATAATGAGAGTACCCGAGCCGTTCATTCCAACCCAAAGTCTTCCATTCAGCGAGCTTGCGGTTCCGCCGCTCATAACGAAAACGGCGTTGCTATCGGATGGCTCTCCTATGCGAATATGCCCCCCAGTAGTAAGTGTACCTCCAGTCATGGTTAAATAACTGTTACTGTTAACATACACAGTCTCGCATTCAGCAGCCACAGAGGAGTCAATGACGCAATTTGCATCTGGAAGCTCGGGGAGATTAATTTGAGCCGTATCTGCAGCGGTGGGTACACCATCGGGATCCCAGTTCTCCGGGACATTCCACAAGGCCCCCTCCCCACCATTGTCCCACAGATATGTGGCGGCTGGAGCGTTGCCGGTTAATATTAATACAAGTACGAACGAGATTAAATAGTGCACTTTTTTACACATAATACACCTCCTCAAACAATATCCAGTTAATAAAATACACCATAACTATACATTTGACGGGCAATAGTCTTTTATAACCGCGGACGCAGTCATGCTTACATAAATCACTGCCGTCAAAAATAGCACTTCACACATGTTCTCACTACCAAAGACATACTTCCAGGCTGCCATATAAACTGATTAATCTGACCGTTTGCTGGCAAGATACCGCTCTTTAGATCGACATTTCCCCTTTGCCATGCTTTGGCAAACTCCTGAATACCTTAATTCCAATAATAGCGAAATCTCATTTGGATTTCAACAATTTTCCGGCATATTCAATACTCCAGGCTGTAAAAACGAGGAAAAGCACATGTAATTATGCCGAAATGGAAATATATCCCTGTAATAGATATACCGGGGAAAATCAGAAAACGACTCGAGCGATTTGTGAGACTCTATTGGGTACGGCAATCGCCGCGACCACGGTCATATATCATATCTTCCTTCTTGATTTCCAACATTTTCTCCACGACAACATAGAAGTGTAGGCACAAAGATTGCATCCGACTACCTCTAAACTCAAACGCGAAGATAGATATGAATATTTGTATCTGATGACATGGTAAAACTACAGCTAATAAAATCTCTTACGGGGGCCATTATCGACCAATTTATTTCGGAACATTCCAAGTGAAGCCGCTTTTCTACTCCGGATACGGTAACTTGTGGGATTCGTCGGGCGGCGGTTTTTGGTGAGTAGTTTGCGTTGTTCACTCTTAGACATGAGAACACGCTGATAATAACAATTGCCAAAATGTTGCAAGTCTTTCTTATATGAAATCCTTGCTCAAACTGTTATTCATGCGGTCCACATCAATTACTAAATTTATACCTCGAATTTTGCTTGTTGCCTGCATCTTATGATTTACCCATACCGGATACGTGTTCGTACAATTGAGCGTACGTATAAGGCTTCAGTCCCAGGTGCTGAACATGAGTAAAAGTCAACTCAAGCATTTTCATATTCGGATCAAATTTCTTAAGGGACCATGGATGCCAGATCAGAGAGACGAATGATTTACCTGTCTGGAGTGCTCTATCCAGAAAAACTCTGTTCACTTCGAATTCATCCTTTGGAGTTTTGCAGAAACCATCCGGTATTGCTTCCGGAAAAGGCGAAGGCCACAGTGTGAGCCTTCTTGGCCCCCACCGGTTATGGTTCTTAAGCAAATTCTCATGCCAGCCGTGGCCGGGCAGTTCCCAGATGTCGGGGAAACCTTCGTCTTTGTAGTTGAACGGCTCATTCAGAAGGGCCGGGAGCGAATAGTCTGGTCCCCAGAGAAAACTGCTGACATACAGAATGCCTGCTTCCCGAAGCAATTCCAATGTTTCTGCTTCGCCTTTAAGGGCATTGTCGAAACCACAACCCGGCCGCAAACCAATGCAGGGCTGCTCAAAGACACGCTCGATAACCTCTTTTCCTTTGAAGATTTCCTTTCGTCGTTCATTCAACGACACAGCCGAGCCACAGAACTCGTTGTCACGCAGCATCTGATGTGTATAGGTGTGTGTGGCAATCTCGAAAAGAGGATCATCCAGAAGTTTGCGATATTCGGCGGGATTGGCATCGAGAGTCTTACCCAGGATGAAGAATGTTGCCGGCATCTCGAATCGCTTGTGGACCTCCACGATCTTACGACATGCCGCGAGACAGTCCGGCGACTCAGTATCATAGGCTGCGATATAACGAGTTTTCTTTTGCTTGGTGCCTTGAACTTTTGCCTGGCAGGACAGAACACCCGCTCCGATTCCGCATACAACGGCCGACCTGATAAAGTCTCTTCTGTAAATACTGTGCATTTTACTCTCCTCTAATATACATCTTTGCGAGATTCAATTATATGAACTCGGTGACAATAAACCTTGCAGCGCTCAATTACTTATATCTTTCTATGGCTTTATCTTCCAAGTATGTTCGCCCTCGCGGCAAGAATAACGAATCTCTTGTAATATTCCGAGCGGCTTACTGTTTGATTATCCAGAAAAAGGAGCCGATTAACATCGCCACTGCTGCCCAACCGGCGGCAAAACCAGCAATGCCAACAAGGCTCGGTTTGGGGATTTCAAAATCAGGATGCTTAAACCAGATTCGGCGCGGGGCTGGCACGATTCCATCAGGAAGAGTAAAAGGTCTGGTTTCCGGTTCGTTGGGAGCAATGGGAGTCCGCAGGCATTCATAGAAGCGGTCCAGTTTTTTCTTCTCAACCGGTTTAGTGAACAGACTGACAACAATAGCTGTGACGAAGCCGGCAGAGATGTATAAAATCATTTGCCAAGGCAGATAAAGCTTGCCTTCAAACAACATAAAGGCAGGCAGTTTACCTGCCAGTGTCGCGTTGAAGTCCCACAAGACCGTACCGAATATCTCGACCCTGCTTGTAAAAAGCAGCACTACAAAGCTCAACAGAGTCGATGTCCAGGCAGCTATCGATGTAGCACGCCGCCAGAAAAGTCCCAGCCAGAACGGAATTGCCATCATTGCCGAGACTTTCCAGAATATTTCAAGGCCTTGTACAACGCTTTCCAGGTTGAACGCAAAGAAGACACCAGCTACAACAACAACTCCTGCGACAATACGTCCGACGATAGTGTAATGCCTGTCAGACTTATCCTTCACCAGAATAGAACGATAAATATTTTCGGTAAACAGCGCTGACGAAGCGACCATAAAAGCATCGCAGGAGCTCATTACAGCAGCCAGCATTGAGGCAATAAACAAACCGATAAGTCCGGGCGCTATTTTAGGCAGCAGGCTGTGAGCCATAAGACCGTACACATGGTCGACATCGACATCCCTACCGGCATACAGTCCAACTGCACAGAGTCCTGTAAGTACCCATGCAATAGTACAGATCCGCTTGAACAGAATGCCGCACATCACACCAACACGACCCTCCATTTCGGTTTTACCCGCAGCGGCTATGCCCATGCTGTGGGGTTGGGTTACCCAGCCGAGCAGGGCGTTGAACGCGATGACCGCAACATAAAACGCTGTGATTTCGTCTGGAGCAACGATCTTGAACATATCCGGGTTCTGTATACTCTCGCGCAGGCCCGCCATCCCCCCGACAGCTGACAGGGCGAAAGGCAGAATCATAAAAGAAAGAACAATCGTAAGTATCCCTTGGACGAAATCTGTCAGAATCGCGGCACTTAGGCCGCCCGCGATACCGTAGATAATGAAGACAACGGTCATTGCACAGATGGCGATGTTTGGATTGATTTGCCCGCCCGATACAGCCGTGATCATTGCGCTGCTGCCCTTGAGCATCACGCCGATATTCACCATCAACTGCAGCATTCCCACCACGGCATACAGGCCTGCGACACCCCGGTCATATCTGGCGGAGAAATAATCTCCGATGGTGACCGCTCGCATCCGTCTGAATATGGGAGCCAGCAGCCAATAGAAGGGCGTTGCAAACAGCCACAGCCATTGGTACCAGATACCCGAGACACCGGAACGATAGGTTTTCGCGGCGACACTGACAGCCTGGTCGGAATGGGTGCCGGCGCCAAACGTGAAGAACATCATCATTACCTTGCCAAACTTTCGGTCACCGATGAAGAAACTGGCGGCGTTGCGTACACGCTTAGCGGCTGATACCCCGATTACCGCAATCACTGCAAGATAGAAAATTAAGACTAACCAGTCAATCCAACTGACTCCAAACATTATCTCATAATCCTTTTCCCCTTTGTTGCCGCACCCGCATTTTCAGATAAAACTACTCTTTCTGTTGATTGCCTTCTGCACTTAAATATGCCTGAAGTTGTTCCATGCGTAATAGATAAGTATATCGGATTTGACATCGACGGCAACGAAACAGTGGTCTTTGTCGTCGAAAAAGGCAAAAAAGATATGTTCACAACCTTGAGAACGGATATTGACCAGATGAAGTAATCCTATGGCGCTTGACAAGCGCTTACAGCGTTGTAATATCGGTTCACGTAAAAGAATATTTTGAAAGAGGATGGCGTACGACATATAGTAAAAGAGTAATGTATGTAAATAATGTGATTCAGAACCCGATTAACATAGGTCAGATGATTAGAGTGGATATGAGAAGCTCATTGCAGGATATGCTCTTCGCGTTATGTATTGTGATTTCAGTTTGTCCGATAGTTAGTGCTGATGATGGATACGACCTCTGGATGTCCTACAAAAAGCTGGATGATGTAAGGATATTGAAAGAATACCAACAGGCTTTTTCTTCTATTGTAATCCAGGGCGATTCTGATACGCTCCGCGTTATTCGAGAGGAAGTGAAAAAAGGACTCAAGGAACTTTTAGGAGTCGATCTGCCTATACGCAGTACACTTACTAAAAGTAGTGCTCTTGTCATTGGCACACCGAAACAGTCTCACATTGTACAAGAATTAGACTTGTCCAATGAGCTGGCGGCTTTAGGGCATGAAGGGTACTTGATTCGGTCGATCAGGGTCAATGATATTCCATACATAATCATCACTGCGAACGAGAATATAGGTCTTTTGTATGGTTCTTTTCATTTATTGAGACTTATGCAAATCGGAAAGTCCCTCACGGACGCAGACATCTGCTCCAAACCTCGAATTCAATACCGACTTTTGAATCACTGGGACAATCTGGATGGGTCAATAGAGCGAGGTTACGCAGGTAAGTCGCTGTGGAAATGGAATGAGCTGCCGGAGACAATAGATCCGCGATATAGAGATTACGCAAGGGCGAATGCTTCTATCGGCATCAATGGGACGGTGGTGAACAATGTTAATGCCAACCCTCTTTTCTTAACGGCTGATTATATCACTAAACTCAAGGCACTGGCCGATGTGTTCAGACCGTATGGCATCAGGCTATTTCTCTCCATTCGCTTTTCGTCTCCGCTTCGGCCGAGTTCTAATAAATATAGTCGACGGGGCGGCATTGGTACTCTTGAAACGGCCGATCCTTTGGAGCCTGATGTCCGACGTTGGTGGAAAGACAAAGTAAAAGAGATTTATCAATCGATTCCCGATTTTGGCGGATTTTTGGTAAAGGCCAATTCCGAGGGTATGCCCGGTCCGCAGGATTATGAAAGGTCCCACGCCGATGGTGCCAATATGCTGGCCGAAGCTTTGGCTCCCTATGGTGGAATAGTTATGTGGCGGGCTTTTGTATATGACGCTAAGGTCGATCCCGACCGGGCCAAACGGGCTTACAAGGAATTTATCCCTCTGGATGGACAGTTCCGTTCCAATGTGTTTGTTCAGTCCAAGAATGGTCCAATTGACTTTCAGCCCCGTGAGCCGGTTCATCCCTTGTTTGGTGCCATGCCTAAGACACCTCTGATGCTGGAATTACAAATTACTCAAGAGTACTTAGGACATTCAAAGCATCTGGTTTTTCTATCGCCCATGTGGAAAGAATACTTAGAGTTTGACACTAATGCCAAGGGATGCGGCTCGCACGTTTCCAGAGTCGTAGATGGGTCTTTGCACGATTACTCCATGACCGGGATTGCGGGTGTGGCTAATACCGGATCGGACCGCAATTGGTGTGGGCATCTCTTTGGCCAGGCCAACTGGTATGCTTTCGGTCGTCTGGCCTGGGACCACAACCTGTCGAGCGAAGCGATCGCTGAAGAATGGATTTGCTCGACCCTGAGCCGTGATAGCGACGTTGTTAAGACAATCAAATCAATGATGATGGGATCCTGGCAAGCGTGTGTTAACTACATGACGCCTTTGGGATTGCATCATATCATGCAGGCGGGTTTTCATTACGGCCCACAACCAAATTATGCAAGATCATCACGAGCAGACTGGACTTCCGTTTATTATCATCGTGCGGACAGTACAGGTTTGGGATTTGATCGTAGCTCCTCTGGAAGTAATGCGACAAGTCAATATTTTCCACCTTGGCGGGAGCGGTTCGATAATATAGAGACATGTCCCGAAAAATACCTGCTTTGGTTCCACCATGTTCCTTGGGACCGCAAAATGGAATCGGGCAGGGCTTTGTGGGAGGAACTGAGTTATAGATACCATGCGGGAGTTAATTACGTAAAAGCGATGAGACGTAAGTGGGCTACCCTGGAAAAGTGTATTGACAAAGAGATATACCTGCATGTTCAGGAAAAACTGGCCACGCAGGAAAAGGACGCCATCATTTGGCGGGATACATGTCTCAGCTATTTTCAAGAATTCAGTAACAGGCCGGTACCGGTTTTCTCTGACAAAGTTGCTACTGAGTAGAAATCAATCGTGTGGTACATACAGATGAGGCATTGATGTCACCTTGTGCTAAGAATATATACCTGCGGGGATAACAGTCAAGGATGGATTGTTATCAGGAATTTGCCGCTTGTTGGGAACAGCGACAGAGGACAGAAAACAGATGACAGAGGACAAACTCCGACATCTGACATCTTCCTTCTATCTTCTGCCCGAGCGTAGTCAGAACTTAATACGTAAGGGGCAACGGAGTCAATAGGAAAATTGAGTTATTCTGCTGCAAACTTGATTTTCTTTGTACTCTCGGAGATTTAGATAGACGTAGAGATTTAATCCGCCTGTAACTGACTGCTTATCGAACAAAGCCGAAATTACTTGCAAAATTAGGATAGATTTGCTAATCTAATTATATCGGCAGTATTATATAAGAAATTCCGGAGGTGATTATTTTGCTAAAGTCACAGAATAGGATTGAGAAAAGTTAGATGCTCAAAAAACATATGAGGAATATCTTTATGACACAACAGAAAGGATTTACGCTAATAGAGTTGTTGGTCGTAATTGCCGTTATTGCGCTTCTATTGGCCATTCTCATGCCGGCCCTTAACAAGGCCAGAGAGCTTGGACAGGGCGCGGCATGCAAAGGGAATCTGAAATCCTATACACTCGCTGTGCAAATGTACGCTCAGGACAACGACGATAGGTTTTGTGACCCGGACTTATGCTATTTTTCACAAAGTGAACGTTATCCTATAGAATCAGGAGTTGGGGGAAGTAATCATCTCCACCTTCGCTGGTGTAATGGCGATTTGTATCTTAAGAGTCATCCGGAATACGGCGGCACACTGTATCCGTATATGAAAGACGCGAGGGCTTTCATCTGTCCCACTTTTGCTCGCTTAACCATCAGAGGTTCTGAGGACCAGTTTTATAGAGCTGATGGTGATACTATTACAAACTATAGGCCCTGGTATAATTACACAATGAACGCATATCTTGGCCCGTTAGATACACTAAGAGGTCAGCCGCTTCAAGGGGTCAGGATAGAGAAACTAACGCAGGTGAAACGCCCGGGCGAGACATTCTCTTTCACCGAAGAAAG
>JGI24422J19971_10002068_pt1 | contig 12417 bp, 8 predicted proteins | sample DeeMarSWOR152_54_FD_19971 | JGI IMG/M metagenome (IMG submission 19971) | reverse complement strand
GGCAGTGCATTGAAGGCGTTGGAGACGGAAGATGATGAGGATCCGAATGTTCGGAGTGTATTTGAGTTACTGGAGGCGGTAGACACGTACATACCGACGCCTGAGCGTGAGGTAGACAAGCCGTTTTTGATGAGTGTTGAGGATGTATTTTCGATTACGGGTCGTGGTACGGTAGGTACGGGGCGAGTGGAGCGAGGTCGAATCACGGCAGGTGAGGAGGTAGAGATTGTTGGGTTTGGGCCGACACGTCGGACGGTTGTGACGAGTGTGGAGATGTTTCGGAAGATATTGGATGATGCGCAGGCGGGGGACAATGTTGGGTTACTGTTGCGTGGGATAGAGAAGGATGAGTTAGAGCGTGGGATGGTGGTTGCGGCGCCTGGGTCGATTACGCCGCACAAGGATTTTGATGCAGAGGTATATGTATTGACGAAGGAGGAGGGAGGTCGTCACACGCCGTTTTTCTCGGGGTATCGTCCTCAGTTTTACTTTCGGACGACGGACGTGACGGGGGTGATAGACCTTCCTGATGGCGTAGAGATGGTGATGCCTGGCGACAATGTATCGGTGAAGGTGAGTTTGATAACGCCGATAGCATGTGAGGAGCAGCTACGGTTTGCGATACGAGAGGGCGGCCGGACGGTCGGGGCGGGAGTCGTCGCCAAGATCATCGAATAGATAGATAGACTGAAATAGAGTTGTTTACGGCTGGGTTTGTGTGAACCCGTGATCCATACATAGTAGGATAGTTCGGTAGCGTGCTGGAATAGCGAGAGTTGGGAAAAAGGGCGTTTCAGCCGGCGGGGGGATTTTACATCTTCTGTCGACCCATTTCTATTCTCAGGAGCACCCGTGGCCAGAATCGACGTGACGCTCGCCTGCGGTGAATGCAAGAGACGTAACTATACGACTACCAAGAACAAGGCGAAACACCCGGATCGTCTGGCATACAAGAAGTACTGTCCCTTCTGTCGGAAGCACACCGTTCACAAAGAGACGAGGTAGTCCCCCTCTGCTGGTCGGGGGCGGACCAGGCAGCTTATGTCGCTTCCCGCTGCGTAGATGTCGATAGTAAGCAGGCCTGTAGCTCTAACGGCTAGAGCACCGGACTCCAAATCCGGGGGATGGGGGTTCGAATCCCTCCAGGCCTGCCAGGGCCGGCCACAACCCGGTCGGATCTTCGCGTTTCCAGGGCAGCGTCCTCGCCGAATCCTGGCGAGACAACAGCAGGGCTGACTGCGGGTACGAATGATGCGCTGGTTTCAACGTAGCAAGCGATTCCTCAAGGAGACCAGAGTCGAATTCTCGAAAGTGACCTGGCCGACGAGGGACGAACTTCGCGACTCGACGGGTGTAGTCATCTTCGTGTCGCTGCTCGTGGCGGCCTTCATTGGGTTTGTCGATTTCTTTTTCTCCCGCGTTGTCGAGTTCGTGCTCCGCTGACTGAGACGGCCGAGGTCCTGTTGGATGATAACGCGATTGTCGCTGAGAGGCAGAGAGTGTCTTTATGGAAAAGAAGTGGTATGTGATCCATACATATCCGGGACATGAGAAAAAGGTGAAAAAGCTCCTGGAGCAGGCGGCAATAGGTGATGTCGCCGAGAAGCTTGGGCGGATACTCATTCCCACCGAGGACGTCTCGAGGATCAAGGGAGGTAAGCGTACCACCGTTGAAAAACAGATATATCCCGGGTATGTCCTGGTCGAGATGGAGCTGGACGATGACACGCTTCAGCTCGTCACGTCCACTCCAGGAATTACGAGTTTCCTGGGAACGAGAGCCAGGTTGCACCCGATCCAGGAGAAGGAGGTGCACCGCGTTCTCAGCTATGTCGAGACCGAGCGCGCGAAGCCGTCATCAGAGGTCTCATTCAAGGTCGGTGAGAGCGTTAAGGTCACCCATGGTCCGTTTACGGACTTCACCGGGGTCGTAGATGAGATATATCCCGAACGAGAGAAGCTGCGTGTGATGGTGACGATCTTCGGAAGGACGACCCCGATCGAGCTCGATTTTCTCCAGGTCCAGCCGATCTAACCTGTCAGGGCCCAGATCCGTCGTTTGTCGTGTCGGGGGCGGCGGTCTGATCGAGCGTCCCGGGAGGGGATAGCGTTGGCGAAGAAAGTCGTTGGAATGATAAAGCTGCAGATACCGGCCGGGCAGGCGACTCCGGCGCCGCCCGTGGGACCTGCCTTGGGTCAGCATGGCGTTAACATCATGGAATTCTGTAAGGCGTTCAATGCCAAGACTCAGGGTCAGGAGGGTCTTGTGATCCCTGTCGTGATCACTGTCTATCAGGACCGATCGTTCTCCTATATCACGAAGACGCCGCCTGCGGCCGTACTGCTCAAGCGCGCAGCGGGAATCGCGAAGGCATCCGGGGAGCCCAACCGGGAGAAGGTGGGAAGAGTGACCAGGGATCAGGTGCGGGAGATAGCCGAACAGAAGCGGCCCGATCTGAATGCGGCCACTCTCGAAGCAGCGATCCGGATTATCGAGGGGACTGCGAGGAGTATGGGTGTAGAGGTGGTGGACGTATAGCACGAGCAGCCAGCAGGTGGAGGAACAAGGCTGCATCGGAGAGGGAATGGAAGTGAAGAGAGGGAAGCGATTCCGCGAGGCATGCACGCAGCTAGAGTCGGGGCAGCTCTATCCTCTGAGAGACGCGCTCGATCTGGTTAAGCGCATGGCCAGCGTCCACTTCGACGAGACTGTCGAGATCGCGGTGAGTCTCGGCATCGACACAAAGAGATCGGATCAGATGATCAGGGGGGCGATCGTCCTCCCCAATGGCACCGGACGCGCCGTACGGGTCCTGGTGCTGACTAAGGGCCAGAAGGAAGAGGAGGCCCGTGAGGCGGGCGCGGACTACGTCGGCCATCAGGAGTTCATAGAGAAGATACAGGGCGGGTGGACCGATATCGATGCAGTGGTCGCCACGCCCGATGTGATGAGTGATGTCGGAAAGCTGGGGCGTATCCTGGGGCCCCGTGGACTGATGCCGAATCCGAAGACCGGCTCGGTCACGTTCGACGTAGCAAAGGCGGTCAAAGATCTCAGACGGGGCAGGATCGAGTACCGCGCCGACAAGGGGGGCATCGTGCATGCCCCGCTCGGGAAAGTATCGTTCGGGACCGATCAGCTCGTGGAAAACGCTCATACCTTCCTCGGCGAGGTGATTCGGAGCAAGCCGGCAGCAGCCAAGGGGCAGTACCTCAGGCGCATCCACGTCTCATCGACGATGGGACCGAGTGTGAGAGTCGACGTCCAGGAAGTGCTGGGTTCATTCCGCTGACGTCACGTCCCTGTTTCAGCAGAGTAGCAGACGGTAGGTGCGAAATGGCAAGGGAGGTCAAGGAGGCAAGAGTTCAGGAGCTCGCTGAGAAGTTCTCGTCGGCGAAGGCAATCCTCATCGCCGATCATACGGGCTTCAACGTCGGGCAAATGACAGAGTTGCGTGCCAAGCTGCGTGGAGTCTCTGTGGAATACAGAGTCGCGAAAAATACTCTCAGCCGGCTGGCCATCAAGCAGGTCGGCTTCGAGTCCCTGCTCCCGCTGATCGTTGGTCCGACAGCACTTGTCTTTGTAAAAGAGGATCCTATCGCACCTGCCAAGGTGATCGCCGAGTTTGCTGAGGCTGCCCAGCGGACCGCCTTCAAGGGGGCCTATCTTGATGGTGAAGTTCTGACCGCGGAAGAGGTCGGTCGTCTCGTCGACCTGCCTCCTCGTGAGGTCCTCCTGGCTCAGTTCGTTTCAGGGCTGGCGGCTCCCCTCGCTTCGTTTGCCGGTCTGTTTCGGGAGTTGCTTCGCCGTTTCGTCGCCACGCTCGACCAGATCGCTCAGCAACAGGGTGCTGCCGGGGACGAGGCCGCAGGCGGCGGGACGGAAGAGAATAGTGAGTGAGCGTTGGGATGTCGAGTCACCTGGGCGTCTAGGCTGGGCGAGCCGCCCACCGGGATCCGACTGTTGAAGAGGAGAGAGTACGTTATGGCCACCACCAAGGCGGCAAAGGGGACAACGAAGAAGAAGGCGGGCAAAGAGGCCATCCTCGAGGCCCTGGAGACGATGAGCGTCATCGAGCTGGCTGAACTGGTGAAGGAGCTTGAGGAAAAGTTCGGCGTCACGGCTGCCACGCCCATAGTGCAGGCGGCGTACGTGCCGGCTGCCGGTGGGGCGGCTCCCGAGGCTGGCGAGGAGAAGACCGAATTCACCGTTGTGCTGGCGGCAATCGGTGAGAAAAAGATCCAGGTTATCAAGGAGATCAGAGCGATTACCGGGCTGGGCCTCAAAGAGGCCAAGGATCTCGTTGATGGTGCACCGAAGCCGGTCAAGGAAGCGATCCCGAAGGAAGAGGCCGACGACATCAAACGCAGGCTGGAAGAGGTCGGCGCCACTGTCGAGGTGAAGTAGAACTGGTTCCGATGAGGCTGCCTCCTCTTCAGATGTCGGTTCTGGGCTGGCGCTAGAGCGTGCCAGCGGGAGGACAAGATGCCGAGCCGTGACATTAGGACCGAGTACGCGAAGATCGGCTCCATCTTGGAGATTCCGAATCTCCTCGATGTACAGCTGGATTCATTCCGTGCTTTTCTACAGGCGGACGTTCTGCCTGACCAACGGCGTGATGAAGGACTACAGGGGATATTCAACGAGATCTTCCCGATTGAGGATATCCACGGTAAGTTCTCCCTGGAGTTCGTGAGTTATCAGCTCGGTCAGCCGAAGTACAACGTCGACGAATGCCAGGACAAGGGGGCGACCTATGCAGCCCCACTCAAGGCGGAGATGCGCCTGGTGACGCGTGAGGATGTCCAGGGGGAAAGACGCCCCAAGGACGTCATTGAGCAGTGGGTGTTCCTCGGCGAGCTTCCCCTTATGACTGATCGCGGTTCGTTCATCGTGAACGGTGTCGAGCGGGTCATCGTAAGTCAGCTTCATCGGTCGCCGGGAACCTTCTTCTCTGAGGACATACACACCAGCGGAAAGAAGCTCTACTCGGCACAGATCATACCATACCGGGGATCATGGGTCGAGTTCAGCATCGATGCGAACGATATCATGTATGTGCATATCGATCGCCGCCGAAAGCTTCCTGCATCGCTCTTGCTCCGCGTGCTTGGATATCCTTCTAACTCTGACATTCTCAAGCTCTTCTTCAACACGAAGAGGGCACGAATTGTAGCCTCGCAGTCCGAAGACACTTCACCGCTCCTCGGGAGGATCCTCGCTGAGGACGTCATCGATCAGGAAACCGGAGAGGTCATTGCGGAGGCCAATGAGACGATCGCCCCNTCGATCCTGGCACGGTGTAAGGGTGGGGGAATCAAGACCGTCGAGGTTCTCGAGGAGACAGCTGTCGAGACTGAGCTGCTCCAGAACACGATCAACAAGGACGACACTCGGTCAGCAGAGCGAGCGCTTTCCAAGATATACCTATTGATGAGATCGACATCACCTCCGAGCCTGGAGGCGGCACAGAGTTTCTTTGACAAGCTATTCTTCAGTCCCAGACGTTACAACCTGGGAAGCGTGGGTCGGTATAAGATAAACCGGCGCCTCGGGCTCGACACCCCCGGTGACAGGACCACCCTGACGCCGGAAGACCTGGTCGCGACAATCCGGTATCTGTTCCAGCTCCGTGAGGGTAAGGGGACGGTCGATGACATCGACCATCTCGGCAATAGACGCGTGCGATGCGTTGGTGAGCTTCTGGCGAACCAGTTCAGTCTGGCATTGTCCCGGATGGCCCGGACGATTCGCGAGAAGATGACCCTGCGCGGCAACGAGAAGATTACGCCTCAGGACCTGGTCAATGCCCGCATGATCCAGAGCATCATCATGAGCTTCTTTGCATCGAGTCAGCTATCCCAGTTCATGGAGCAGACTAACCCGCTGGCGGAACTGACACATAAGCGTCGTCTCTCTGCTCTCGGCCCCGGGGGCCTGACTCGGGAGACGGCGGGGTTCGAGGTGCGTGACGTACACCATTCTCATTACGGTCGGATCTGCCCTATTGAGACACCTGAGGGTCCGAATATCGGCCTCATCTCATCGCTGAGCACCTATGCTCGGGTCAACGAGTATGGCTTCATCGAAACGCCGTATCGGCAGGTGCGCAAGGGGAGAGTCACTGGCAAGATCGTCTACCTTACGGCGGACGAGGAGGACCAGTACACAATCGCGCAGGCGAACGCGCCGCTCGATTCGACCAACAGAATATGCGCTGAGCGGGTGCTTGCGAGGCGGCGAGGGGATTTCCCGGTTGTCACACCGGAAGAGGTCGATTTCATCGATGTTTCGCCCATGCAGCTCGTCAGCGTTGCCGCCGCACTGATTCCCTTCCTGGAACACGATGACGCAAACCGGGCACTGATGGGATCGAACATGCAACGACAGGCAGTGCCCCTCCTTGTCAGCGAATCGCCGATTGTCGGTACGGGAATCGAGGAGAAGGTCGCGATCGACTCGGGTGCCCTCGTCACGTCTCCCGTGAGTGGAACGGTTGTACGGGCGACTGCGGGTGAGATATGGATTCGGCCCGACAGTCGGGACGTGAGCACCGACCCGTTTTCGTCCGAGGAATTTCTGGTGCGCAGGCTCGTGAAGTTTCGGCGGTCGAACCAGGACACGTGCATCAATCAGCGGACGATCGTACGCGAGGGGGACCACGTGAGTGCGGGGAGTGTCATCGCCGATGGCCCCGGGACGAGGAATGGCGAACTGGCGCTCGGGACGAACGTTCTCATAGCGTTTATGCCGTGGGGTGGGTACAACTTCGAGGATGCTATCGTCGTGAGCGAGAAGCTCATCAGGGAGGACAGGTTCTCTTCGATTCACATCGAGGAGTTCGAGGTGCAGGTGCGGGAGACGAAGCTTGGCCCCGAGGAGATCACGCGCGAAATCCCCAATGTCGGTGAAGAGGCACTGAAGGATCTCGATGAGGACGGCATCGTACGGGTCGGCGCCGAGGTCGGCCCGGATGATATCCTCGTCGGCAAGATCTCGCCCAAGGGCGAGACGGAATTGACTCCGGAGGAGCGTCTTGTACGGGCCATCTTCGGAGAAAAGGCAAGCGACGTACGCGATAGCTCTCTCCGCGTTCCGCCTGGCGTCGAGGGAATCGTTGTGGATGTGCGGATGTTCTCACGACGCGATCAAGCCGCGCTGACGAGGAAGGTAGAACGCAAGAAGACGGCCCGGATCAAGAAGGAATACAAGGGGAAAATCGACGCCATACTCGAGAGGCGCAATGAGATCATACGAGACCTTCTCATCGGAAGGACAGCTCTGAGCACGATTCGCACCATTGATGCCGGGGTCGCCGTCCGGAAAGGCGGTAAATTCAGTGAACATGTTCTAGGGAAGATCGAGTGGGACAACATCGACCTCCCAGAGAAGTTTGTCCGCACTACTTCCGTGAATCGAGAGATGTTCGAAATAATCGAGAGGGCAAGGGAAGCGAGGGTCGCGAAAGAGAGAGAACTGGAGAACGAGATAGAGAAGCTGGTTCACGGCGATGAACTGCCCCACGGGGTTCTGAAGGTGGTGAAGGTCTTCGTCGCACAGAAGAGGAAGCTCGCGGTTGGTGACAAGATCGCTGGTCGCCACGGGAACAAGGGAGTTGTTGCCAAGGTCGTGCCCGAGGAGGACATGCCGTATCTTCCGGACGGGACGCCGGTGCAGATCATTCTGAACCCGCTCGGTGTGCCGTCGCGGATGAATGTGGGCCAGATCCTGGAAACCCACCTCGGGTGGGCTGCAGACGTACTGGGCATGAGGATCGCCTCCCCCGTCTTCGAAGGCATTACTATTAAAGAAATCAAGGAGCTGCTCGGAGAAGCCGGGCTGCCGGAAGGCGGGAAGTCGATACTGTACGACGGGAGAACGGGCGAGCCCTTCGATGAGGAGATCACCGTCGGCTTCATTTACATGCTGAAGCTCTCTCATATGGTCGACGACAAGATCCACGCTCGAGCGATCGGGCCCTATTCTCTCATTACCCAGCAGCCCCTGGGAGGCAAAGCGCAATTCGGCGGGCAGCGATTCGGCGAGATGGAGGTCTGGGCGCTCGAGGCGTACGGTGCGGCCTACACTCTCCAGGAGTTGCTCACAGTGAAGTCCGACGACGTGATGGGAAGGTCGAAGCTGTACGAGGCTATCGTCAAGGGCGAAAATCCACCTGAACCTGGTCTTCCAGCGTCATTCAACGTGTTGGTCAAAGAGCTGCAAGGGCTCTGCCTCGATGTCGAGTTGGAAGGTGAAGAATGACACCACAGAAACCCGCCCTCGGCCTGCATTGCAGACAGTGCGGAGGCATTGCGAGGCCCGGTGGGTATTGGAGGTGTTGACAAGTGCTGAAAGTAGTTGAGGAACGCGGTCACAGACCGACTGATTTTGAGGCGATCAGGGTGCGGCTCGCATCTCCAGAGATGATCATGAGCTGGTCGCATGGGGAGGTAACGAAACCTGAGACGATCAACTACCGGACTCAGAAACCCGAGAAGGACGGTCTCTTCTGCGAGCGGGTCTTCGGGCCGGTGAAGGACTACGAATGTAACTGCGGAAAGTATAAGAGGATACGGTTCCGCGGGGTCGTCTGCGAGCGGTGTGGTGTTGAGGTGACGCTGTCTAAGGTGCGACGCGAACGCATGGGCCACGTGAAGCTGTCCGTGCCGGTCGCGCACATCTGGATGTACAAGGCGCAGCCCTCGAGGATCGGACTGCTCCTGGACATGTCGGTGCGCGAGGTCGAGCGGGTCCTGTACTACGAGTCGTACGTAGTGATTGATCCTGGCGACAGCCCGCTCAAAGTGGGTGATACGCCCACGGAGGATGAGATCCAGGAGTTTCAGGAGCAGTACGGCGGCCGGATCGTGGCCAAGATCGGTGCCGAAGGCATCAAGGAATTGCTGAAGCGCCTCGATCTCGACGAGCTCTCCGCCACCCTCAGGTCGCAGATCAAGCACGAGACGTCCGCAGACCGGAAGCGTAAGATACTACAGAGGCTGCGAGTTGTTGAGGCATTTCGGCAGTCGGGCAATCGGCCGGAGTGGATGATCCTCGATGTGATCCCCGTCATACCGCCGGACCTGAGGCCCCTTGTCGCGCTCGAGGGCGGGAGGTTTGCGACATCGGATCTCAATGATCTCTATCGCCGGGTGATCACGAGGAATAACCGGCTCAAGCACCTGATCGAGATCAAAGCTCCCGAAATCATCTTGCGGAACGAGAAGCGCATGCTTCAAGAGGCAGTCGATGCGTTGCTCGACAACAGCAGGCGGTCGCGCGCCATCAAGGGAAGGGGCAACCGGCCTCTCAAGTCCCTCTCAGATGCTCTTAAGGGCAAGCAGGGCCGGTTCAGGCAGAACTTGCTCGGAAAGCGGGTCGACTACTCGGGCCGTTCGGTCATCGTCGTCGGCCCCGAGCTGGAACTGCATCAGTGCGGTCTGCCCAAGAACATGGCACTCGAGCTGTTCAAGCCGTTCGTAATCAAGAAGCTCGAGGAGAAGGGCCACGCGCAGACCGTGAAGAGCGCCAAGCGGCTGCTGGAACGCGAGACGCCGGAGGTGTGGGAGATCCTTGAGGAGATCACCAGGGACCACCCCGTCCTCCTGAATCGTGCACCGACGCTCCACCGTGTCGGGATCCAGGCATTCTCTCCCGTTCTCGTGGAGGGAAAGGCGATCAAGATACACCCACTGGTCTGTTACGCATTTGCCGCCGACTTCGATGGAGACCAGATGGCTGTTCACGTTCCGCTGTCATTCGAGGCCCAGCTCGAATCTGCGATCTTGATGCTCTCGGTGAACAACATCCTCTCGCCGGCGCACGGTCGGCCACTCGTCAGCCCGACGCAGGATATCGTGCTGGGATGCTACTATCTCACGAAGATGAAATCGGGCCAGCCGGGGGAGGGGAAGATCTTCTCGGGCACAGATGAGGTCGTTCGCGCCTACGAGGCGGGAGGCCCCCTCACTGTCCACACGAAGATCAGGGTGCGTCTCAACGGGAAGGTGGTCGATACGACAGTGGGGCGCGTCCTGTTCAACGAGATCGTGCCCGAAGGGATTCCTTTCGTTAATGAACTTCTCGACAACAAGCGGCTGACGACGCTCGTGGCTGATGTGCACCGCCAGTTCGGCGGTCACGCGACGGCCAGATTCCTCGACAAGCTGAAGGAATTCGGATTCGGTTTTGCGACTCGGTCTGGGTTGACGGTCGGGATCGACGACATGATCGTGCCGCCGGAAAAGCAGCAGAAGATCGTTGAGGCTGAAGAGGAAGTCGCCCGCATCTGGAAGTCCTATCGCAAAGGAGTGATATCTGACGGTGAGCGCTACAACATGATCATCGACGTCTGGACTCATACGACGACAGAAGTCGGTGAGGTGATGTTCCGCAAGCTCGAAGAGGATAGAGAGGGATTCAATCCGTTTTTCATGATGGCGGACTCAGGGGCGCGGGGTAGTAAGGAGCAGGTGCGGCAGCTCGCCGGGATGAGGGGTCTCATGGCGAAGCCCCAGAAGAAGATCACCGGCCAGGTAGGGGAGATCATCGAATCACCCATCACCGCGAACTTCCGCGAGGGCCTCACGGTGCTGGAGTACTTCATCTCCACCCACGGAGCGAGAAAGGGCCTGGCGGATACGGCTCTCAAGACCGCCGAGGCAGGGTATCTGACGAGGCGCATGGTTGATGTGGCCCAGGATGTAATCATCACTGAGGAGGACTGTGGCACCATTCTCGGACAGGAAGTGAGTGCGCTCAAAGAAGGGGAGGAGGTGATCGAGTCTCTCCGCGACAGAATACTGGGGCGTGTTCTGCTGGAGGATGTTCGGAACCCCATAACGCGCAAGATGCTCGCCCGCGCTGGCGAGGAGGTTGATGAAGATACCGCACAGCAGATCGAGGATCTCGGCATCGAGACGGTGAAGATCCGGTCAGTGCTCACTTGTGAGGCGAGACGGGGGCTCTGTGTCAAGTGCTATGGCCGCAATCTGGCAACGGGATGTCTTGTCGATCTCGGTGAGGCTGTGGGCGTGATTGCGGCGCAGAGCATCGGTGAGCCCGGCACCCAGCTGACGTTGCGGACATTCCACATCGGTGGGACGGCGGCTCGGATCGCCGAGCAGTCGAAGGCGGTGGCGAAGACCGATGGCGTCGTTAAGTACGAAGGCGTGCGGAGTGTGCGGCGCGAAACCGGCGACAAGGTGGCAGTCAGTCGGAATGCGAGGATCACGATCACCGGCGACAGGAGCAGAGTACCTCTGAAGTTCGTCGTCCCGTACGGCGCTACGCTGCGAGTCGACGATGGAGTCCGCGTAAAGCAGGGAGACATCGTCTTCGAGTGGGATCCCTATAGCTCGGTGATCCTGAGCGAATATGCCGGCGCCGTAGAGTTTGTCGACATCGTCGATGACGTGACGGTTCGCGAGGAGATGGATGAAGTTACCGGGCTGAAGCAGCGCGTCATAGTCGAACATAAGGGCAAGACGCTCCATCCGCAGATCAATATTCGGAGTGCGAAAGGACGGCGTCTCGGCAATCACTCGATCCCCACGGGAGCTTACATACTGGTTCACGACGGCGAGACCGTGTCGGCGGGTAGTCTAGTCGCCAAGATCCCGCGAGATATCGGCAAGACGCGGGACATCACTGGCGGTCTGCCCAGGGTCGCGGAACTCTTTGAAGCCAGGAAGCCGAAGGACAGGGCGACAGTGACTGACACTGACGGCCGAGTGCGGTTTGGTGAGCTGACAAGAGGAATGCGCACGCTCACCGTGGTAGGCGACACGGATGAGGAACGGGAATACCAGATCCCGCACGGCCGCCACCTGGTCGTGCATGATGGTGACCACGTGAGGGCGGGCGACCGGCTGTCAGAGGGACCGGTCAATCCCCACGATATACTGAGGATCAAAGGGGCCAACGCTGTTCAGGAATACCTGGTGAACGAGATCCAGGAGGTGTATCGTCTGCAGGGAGTTCGCATCAATGACAAGCACATCGGTGTAATCGTGCGTCAGATGCTGCAGAAGGTGAAGATCGAGGATCCAGGTGATACGAGTTTCATCGAAGGGGAGCAGGTCGACAAGACGATGCTGAGAGAGGAGAACGAACGCGTCATGGCAGAGGGGGGCAGGCCGGCGACGTTCGAACCTCTGTTGCTGGGCATCACAAAGGCTGCCCTCTCGACAGATAGCTTCATCTCAGCCGCCTCATTTCAGGAGACGACAAAGGTTCTGACCGAAGCCGCGATTCAGGGTAAGACCGACAGGCTGCTTGGGCTCAAGGAGAACGTGATCATGGGCAGCCTGGTACCTGCGGGGACCGGTCTGCGCGAGTACCGTCGGATTGAGATCGAGCTGGAAGAGGAGCCGCCGTCGGTCAAAGAGGAGACCGATGAGAGAAAGGTCGCCGGA
>JGI24422J19971_10002066_pt1 | contig 12421 bp, 12 predicted proteins | sample DeeMarSWOR152_54_FD_19971 | JGI IMG/M metagenome (IMG submission 19971) | reverse complement strand
CCGGCCCTTCGGTCTTTCCAAAGTCAGCAAATATGTTTGCCCTCTCTTTGTCATAGGGGTAGATGCGGGTTGGTATGTACAGGTCCTTGAACCAGCGCTCAAAAAAGTCGACCATCCCTCGACCCTCATTGTGGGTAATGGAGGGTATGGCTACCAGCTCCTGCGCAACCTGAACGATTTCTGAATCATCCAAAAGGCTAAAAAGTTCTTCAGTGTTACACATATTTCAGATCCTTCTGTAAAATATGTAAAAACACTCTTATCCGGTTGGAGATCGCCCTTTGCTCTCAGCTCACTCACAGAACAGCTACTGGGATCGAAGCTTCTTTGCTATTTCAACACACTTGTCATAAAAAATTCCCACATCCACCGAATAGGAAATGTACTTAACGCCTACACTCCTCCACTTCACTGCATTTTCAATGGTATCTACGAAGGTCCCAACTGCGATCTTCTTACGAATAGATTTTTCAACGATTTCTTTCATGGCTTCTTCAACTTTTGGATGATCAACTTCACCGGGGACGCCAAGGGATTGGGAAAGGTCGTATGGTCCAATGAATATCACGTCTATTCCGGCAACGTCAAGTATACCGTTCAGGCCCGCTACCGCTTCTTTTCCCTCGAGCTGCATTACCACCACGGTTTCATTGGACTCCTTGAAATACTGAAAGGGGTCCATACTTGAATAATCCGCAGCCCGTACAAACCTGCACATACCCCTCATTCCCATGGGAGAAAATTTGCACTGCTCTATCACCGCCTCTGCCATCGGGGCATTATTTATGTGCGGCACCTGTATTCCCCCTGCCCCTATGTCCAGAACTTCACCCATGACAGAATAGCTGTCCTCTTTCACCCTCACAATCGGCATTATCCCTCCTACCGTAGCGGCACGTACGAGGTTCTGCACAGTCTGCACGCTGTTTGGGCCGTGCTCAAGATCTATGATGACAAAATCCAAGCCTCCATGGCCCATGATTTCTATGAAAGCAGGATCGGAAGTCTTGGAAAAAACCCCAACAACGTAGTCATCGTGGAGCTTCTTTTTAAAGTTCCTGATTATAGAAGTTATCATTCTTTTTCCCTCTTATGAGATTTTAAACCGTAGAGGCTGTGTTCTCGGTCAGGCCCTCCAGAATTGTATTTCCATTTGAGCCTTTACCATGATGGACTCACCTAGTGTCCGGATTGCACGTTCCTTCGCTTCAAACGTATTAAAATTCAAACTTTCGTGCCAGCCTCATACCCTTCTCGGATTGCCCAGTGTATATCCCGAACCTCAACACAGTCCCCAATTTCATAAATATCGGGCCTCCCATCACCGCCTTTGAGCCGCCTCAAATCCATGGAAAAAGCAGCTGATTCTCTGTAACCAGCTGCCAGAATGATGTCGTCAACAAAAATTCTGTACTCCACATCCTCCCTTTTCAGTTCTACATACTTTTGCTCTCCCCCTACTTCAACAACTTCTGCGCCATCAAGTATCTGAACACCATTTTCATCAAGGTTTTCTAGCAGGACAAATCGGTTCGTGGGATGATCATCGGACATCCATTCAGTGTAGGGCAGAATATCCATTAAATATACCTTTCTGCCAAGGAGTGAAAGGTACCAGGCAATCTCGCATCCCACGCTTCCAGCTCCAATAACCGCCACCCTTCCGCTGCCTTCGTACTGCAATGACGGGCTTTTATAAAACTCTCTCGCAGTGATGACCTGCGATTCACCGAGCCCTGGAATGCCGGGGAAGTGCTCTTCAGCTCCCACAGCAACGATTACCGCATCAGCTCCCTCTTTTAAAACCTGTGCCGGTGTGAGTTCATGCCCGCCCAGATAATTAACGCTGCTCTTACCCAACCTCCTTTTATAATACTCAAGGAGGCTTCGGAGGGGGAGTTTAAAGGGCGGGATACATCCGAGGGTGATATTTCCACCAATGGAATCACTTTTTTCATAGAGGTGCACACTGTGGCCCTTTTCAGCTGCCTGAAGGGCTGCTTCAAGGCCCGCTGGCCCCGCGCCAACTACTACGATTTTTCTTGGTGTCGATGCCGGCTTTTCCCTTTCACTGAGCAACCCTGGATTTACCGAGCACTCCACACATCCTGCGCGATCGATTACTATTTTTTTATGACATACATTGCAGCGAATGCAGGGAGTGATCTCAGACTCTCTTCCTTCTCCGGCTTTTGAAACCCAGTGAAGATCCGCAAACATCGCACGGCCGATGGCAACCATATCTGCTTTGCTACGTGCAATCACTTCTTCCGCAAACTCAGGCGTGGTAATTCCCGCCACCGTAAGGACAGGAACCGAGGCTCGTTTTTTAATTCGCGCTGCGAATTCAACGAGTGGTCCTTCAGGAACGAACATGGGAGGAACATCAGGATACTTCGTCCCCCCGAGCATATAGGTAGAAGAAGACACGTGCAGATAATCAGCACCTGCAGTCTCGAGATGGAGTGCCATATCGACTGAGAGGGGCGCGGTGATGCCGTTTTCAAGCGCTTCATAGGCGCTGAACTTGATACCAACGGGATACTCATCCCCGCAGGCTGCTTTGATTTCCCTGATAATCTCTGATGGCAGTCTCATCCGTCCCTCAAAATCGGAACCGTATTCATCATCCCGTCGATTCGCATGAGGTGACATGAACTCCCCGAGAAGGTATGAGTGCCCTCCGTGCACCTCAACTCCATCATACCCTATGCGCTGCGCACGTAGGGCTGCCTCCACCCACTTCTGGATGAGCCAACTAATCTCCTCCCTGGTGAGCTCTTCTGGTATCTTAGAATAGAGCGGGCTTTCGATTGCGGATGGCGCTATGACACGGCCTTTGGGAGCTCTCCCTCCAAGCATGGCAAGCTGCATGAAGATTTTCGTGCCGTGGGAATGAATGCGCTTCACCAGGTTCTTAAAGTCCGGCATAAACTCGTCGGAATAGATCCTGGAAGCAGGCACCCAGAAACGGTCGTTTGCTACCGAGGTGAACTCGCTGATAATCAATCCAACTCCATTGCTTTCTGCAAGACTGCTTAAAAAATCAGCATATCGCGGATCAACTGCCCTTCCCTCTGTGTGCAGGCCAAGGTCAACGGGCGCAAATACAATGCGGTTCCTGATGGTGATAGATCCAATCTGCAGAGGTACCAGGAGATGTTTCAAAGCCATGTATAGGGTCCCTCCTGAGCAATTATTTCAACTACGATCACCATATCTTATTTTAAAGCCCCAAGGGTGAGACCTCTGACAATATATCGTTGCACCACAAATACGAATATGAATGCAGGAATCATCGCACCGATTGACACGGCACACATCAAAGGCCAGTCGAAGGCCATCGTGCCTGCAAGAGATGCAACAAGAACAGGAACCGTTACTCCCTTGTCCGACGTGAGAACGAAGGCAAAGAGGAACTCGTTCCATGAGAACATGAAAGTGAGTATCGCAACAGATATCACCATGGGCATGCTCATAGGAAGTACCACCCTCAAAAGGGCTTGAAATCTGGTGGCACCATCGATCAAAGCGGATTCTTCGATCTCAACAGGGAGCTCTTCAAAATAGCCCTTTAAAAGCCAGATGGCAAAGGGCAGATTTATCAATAAATGCGCAACATTTACGGCAAAGGTGGTGTCCAGAATACGCAGGTTACGTATCACGATGTAAATGGGTACGATCACACCAAAGGCCGGCGCCATGCGGACAGAAAGAAACCAGAAGCCGATGTTTTCATTGAACTTGCTCTTAAACCGCGCCAGGCTGTACGCTGCCGGTATGCTCAAAGCAAGAGCAAGGATTATATCGACTCCGGCAATCAACAGGCTGTTCTTGAAGGACTTCAGCATCCCGCCGGTGAGTATCTTCCTGTAGGCCTCTGCTGTTGGTTTGAAAACGAGCTTTGGCGGTATCACAAGGGTTTGATAGTGAGTTTTCATTGATGAGAGAAGGAGCCAGAGTATTGGAAAGAGGAAAAACACGAGAAAAAACACGATGATGATATAGAGAACGAGCTTTGATAGCCAGCTTCTCGCAAGTACCGATGTTCTCACCCTCTCATCCTCCTGATCAGTGCCTGACTGATAAAAATAGTGATAATCAACATGATCACGGCCAGAGAAGCAGCCTCCCCCAGATTAAAATACTGAAACCCTATTTTCCATCCAAAGAGAGGAAGCGTCTGTGTCGCAATCCCTGGTCCACCGGTTGTCATGACGTAAATCGTTTCAAATATGTTAAAGGCATCGATGAACCGTATGATCATAGCTATTATTATTGCACCCTTCAAATGGGGCAATGTAATGCTCCTGAGAGCTTGCCAGTAATTTGCGCCGTCAATTTCCGCTGCCTCATAAATCTCTGCTGGAATTGACTGCAGCCCTGCAAGAAGAATGAGAAACATGAGGGGGACTCTGCACCACACGTCTGCCATTATAACCGATATCAGCGCAAGAAGGGGATCGCCTAAAATGCTTTTTTTCAATCCCAGGGATGGAAAAATGTAGCCACCTAAAACCCCCACTTCCCTGTGTAGCAGAAATTTCCATGCAAAACCTGCTACCACCGGAGGAATAATGGCAGGAAGGGTGAAAAGAGCCCTGAAAACACCTTTGCCCTTCAGGTCTTCAGTGAGTATCAGGGCCAAAACCAAACCGAATAGCAAGGTCAAGAAAGTGGATGATGCGACAAAAATCGCCGTTATTCCGAAGGACCTCAGGAACTCTCTGGAGGTGACTATGCTGTGGTAGTTTCCCAGCCCGATGAACTTTATTTCCTGCATAAAAAGAACCCACTGGTGCAGGCTCACGTATAGTAAGAACACAGTTGGAAAGGCCACTATCCCTGCAGTAATTGTGATACTCGGGAGCAGAAGCTTATACTGTTCTTTCATTCCCCTCTCCAAGAAAGTACTTCTGGAACAATACCCTCAGTTCCGGGAGCTCTTTCCAGTTCTGAACACAGATGGACTTCCCCGTTAGTTCGCCAGGCTCCAATCCACAGAGAAGGTATACAAGTTCATTCATTATCTTAGGGCTTGCAAGTCCTTCCCTCTCATCTTCATTAAGATAATCAAAGAAGCCGGTGTTCACCATGACGCCAGGGTATGCCGAATTGACATTGATATTGGAACCTGCCAGTTCTGCAGCCCCATACTCGGTAAGCGCCTCCAGGGCAGCTTTTGAAATTCCATAGGCGGCCTCCCCCACCCGTGTATATCCCCGCTGACCGAGAAGTGAGGTGATATTCACAATATTACCCCATCCCTGGTGGATCATCACTTCAGCGCATTCCTTCAGACAAACAAAGCTTCCTGTAAGGTTAGTAGAAATGATGTCGTTCCATATTTCGTAGGGAACTTCAAGGAAGGTCCTGTGCTGTTTATCTGTGATTCCGGCATTATTTACAAAGGCGTCGATTCGGTCAAAGCGGCTGTAGCAATCATCGATCAGGTTTCTCACTTCACGTGCGTTCCGTATATCAACTCCAAAAGCAGGTATATGGAAGGTTATGGCACTGATTTCCTGAGCGGTTTTTTGGGCACGCTCTGCTGAAATATCCGACGCGCATGGCATCCAACCCTTGTTCGCAAAATAGCGGCATAGCTCCTTTCCGATTCCGCCTCCTGCCCCTGTGATGATTACCACTTTATTCATTTGATTGGCACCCTTGCGAGAAAGACAATACCGGCTCGTCATCAAAAATTCAAAGATGAAGGGAAACAAATCCTTTCAACTCTGGATAATCCTTAAGGAGTATTGCTCCCCGGTAGCATTGCTCCTAGGGAGCAATACTCCCATGCAGTTTATTACTACCGATATTTTACTCGTAATATCCAGCCTTGAACATACGCTCTAGAGACCACATCTGAAGCTCATTCAAAACCGCATCTACATCTTGACCCGCAATGGCACGGGAAGCTGCTGTACCGATTTTATCCATGTACTCTGTGAGCTCAGGAATGTAGGGAAAATAGTACGGCTCTGCCTCAACGATCGACTCTTCATTAAGGCGTATCTCCTCTTCGCCGTATTTCTTCACCAGCACATCGCTGAAAAGCACAGACTTCATTGTCACATTTGGCCACTGTGTTCGATCGGCAAAGGCCTGCATTGCATCCTTGCCAGTGAGGTAGGTGAGCACCTTCCAGGCCTTGACCTTGTTTTTTGAATCCTTGTTTATTGCCATGGAAAAGGTCCAGAAGCTCTGGATTTGCTTTCCTCCAGGTCCCACCGGGATCTTTGCAAAACGGGTGTTGTTTTTTACATTTGGGTCCTCGGTAATTCCCAAAGCTGCATAGGCATTGATTGCAGACGGCATTAAGATGGCTGCTTTCCCCGCAGCATATATGTTCATCATATCCACCCACGTATGGGTTGAGATGCCGGGAGGACCGTAATTCTTACAGGTATCAACAAACGCCTTGAAGCCTGCCTTAAAATCATCTGAAGAAAGAATGGGTTTTGCCTTCTTTTCCTTGATGTCCTTGGCAGTGAGAGCTCCATCTTCAAACCAGGATGCATAGCCTGAATAGGCGTATACAAATCCCGCAAGGTCCAGTGTCGGCTCTTCTCCAGGGGCACCTCTCATGGTGATTGGATACACATCCGTGATTCCCTCTCTCTCAAACCCTCGCTTCAGTTTTTTGAGAACGTCCATAAGCTCGTCGGTAGTTTTTGGGGGTGTCAATCCATACCTATCGAAGATGTCCTTACGGTACATTATCCCTGCACCGAATGAGTAATAGGGAAGCGCATAGAGCGAGCCGCCTGGAGGCATTCTGTTCGCATCGAGATATTTATCGTATACATCATCCGGGTCAAAGTACTCGGAAGGGTGCTGTTTGAAATAGTTATCCAGTGGCTCTAAAAATCCACCATGGCCATAGGACTGCACTCCTCCGTCACTTCCTGTAAGAATAATGTCGTATCGACCGGTGTGAGCAATAAGGTCTGTCAGCACCTTCTGACGAACAGCAGTCTCATCTCCCCATTCAATTTCGATCTTGGACTCAACCTCCTCTTCAAGTTCCTCAAGGAGCGCAGTTCGTTCCGTACCGTTTGGACCGAAAAGTTCGGGCCACGCAAACCCCTGTGCAAAAGCAAGGATCCTGATCGTTGGCGCCTCCTTTTTCGAACCTGCCAGGAGAGGTGTTGCGATCAGCAGCACAATGCAGGTAACGATAAGAAAAATTTTGCCCTTCATATGAACCTCCTTTCATTAAAATTATTTTTGTACGCATATAGCTTGATGAGGAGCTGAAAAATCTTAAGGTGACATACCCAACTCCCCATTATTTTTAAAACATATCAATTATTTTGTTTAAAAAATCCATAATGTGTGGTCGCGATGTTTCAGATGAAATTTCGGGGCAGCTGCAGAAGACCCAAAGACTCTATCACCTGATCAACATGGGACTGCCCCTCTGATAAAACAAACACACGATGACCTGGAAAGAGCATATCGATGTTCAGATTCGCGAGCCTGTGTATGTAGTTACGGTAATCAGCAAGATCGGACCCGTCACAATTCAACATTCCAATCACTCCCTCAGGAAAAACAGTGTCCCCCGTGAATAGGGCTTTCCCCTCTGGAAGATTGACAAGGAAACAGAAAGAGCCAGGGCTATGCCCTGGTACATGCAGCGAGTTAAAAGCATAATTCCCGCACAAAATGTTGGCTTCATGTTTGAGACGTACTGCGATTTTACAGTTCGTAAATTTGTAGTCAGGAGAATAAAACCCACTGCGCTTTGCAATATCCAGGCTTATTTCTCTTTCATTCCCATGTTCCACTAAATCTGATTCGGCTTCACCCAGATACACCTTACATCCAAATTGTTCAATAAAATAGTGCGCACCACCAGCATGGTCAGCATGACCATGGGTGAGAAGTATTCGTGAAATTCTCGAAGAGTCGAGGCCATCGTCTTTCATATTGCTGGTTATTCTCTGGGTTTCACATCCTGCACCGGCATCTACCATAACAAGTTCATTGCCACAATCAACAACGTATACACTCGAATCAAAAGCATGACTGATTCCAAAATGGCCGCTTCCAACAAGATACACATGATTTGTGAGCCTCATACTGCCACCCCTATTCCAAAATCCTTCTTCTTATATAATCTTGATTTTTCTAATTCTCTCGCGTCTCTGAAGGTAAAAAAGTGACTACAGCTTGTGTACAACTATTAAACCATCCTCCACTACACTTTTTTCATTTATACACGATCTTCTAAATAGTATCAAATGTTTATATACGATACAGAATTACGTTACCCGATATTACTTATTATGTCAATATGTTCTTTAGATGGAGAAAAAGCAGGAGAAGGTCACGGTGTAATACTCATTTTCCTCACATATCTTAAAAAAGCTCTTAACGGCATCATGGTTTAAGAACCTCTCAGGGGGAATCACTAACAGAACTGACCGCATGGTCAAGGAAAAAGAATTGTATCAAAATAAAGATCACGTAACTAACAGAAAGGGATAGACCCTCCAGTCTATCCCTTTCACCTTTGCTATTATCTTACCTGTTTCGTTTTAATACGCAGGAATACCCCTTTTATTCTATGCAATCTTACAGATTGATAAAGATATGAAAAAAAATTTCATATTTAAATAATTTAGAAATTATATTGAAAATAAATTTCCATGTCAATAGTTTATTTACATTGAAAAATTTTTATATATCAGACATACTAACTTACACCAAAAAATTGATCTGCTAGGGTAACATCATTTCGATATACACATTTTACTATATATTGAAAAAAATGACACCATGTATATTGATGACAGAGTCTTAAGCAAACTCACCGTCGTGTGTGATTACTGTTACGTCGTATATGAACAGGAAAAACCAGAAGTCATCCTTGGCAGATCACGTCTTCCGAAGCAGGATGTATACATCCAACGGTGCAGGGCAAACAACATACCCGTAATGAGAAGACTCGGTGGTGGAGGCACCGTTCTGCTCACTCCGGGAGTCATCGTTATATCTGTAAGTGGCAGAACAGCACTCCCCTTCCACCTTAGAGAGCACATGCGTGCGGTAAACACTGCCATAATTGCTGCGCTCAGCGCCCTTGAAATAAAGGAACTCGCCATCAAAGGAATATCTGACATAGCGATCGGTGACAAGAAAATACTCGGCTCTTCTCTCTACAAAAAAAAAGACACAGTTCTTTATCAGGGATCTCTCCTTCTGAACCCTGATCTGAAATTATTCGAAAGATATTTAAAACATCCAGAAAAAGAGCCGGACTACAGACAAGGAAGGCCTCATAGGGATTTTCTCACATCCCTCTTGAATGAGGGATATGGATTTGACTCTCAAACCATTATATCTGTATTGAACAATGAGCTCGAAAAAGGCGCTCCATGGCGGACACTAAACCCTGTATAACTAAAGCTCTAAGGCCCACCATTCATAGGGATTACCTGAGAGACGCAGCATGATGTGTTGTTGGATGGGAATAACTTCTGATTTGCTTTTTTTCCTAAAATATAATAACTTGGCACTATGAATAATGAAGAACAGTGGAAAAAAATAGTCACCTTTACCGCACTGTTGATCTCTATCATTGCAGTGGTGTTTGTTTTAAAGACGTTGAAAGGCATTTTCGTCCCCCTCGTGGTCGCCATTTTCCTCACTTACCTCTTCGCACCCATAGTTGAGCTCCTTGCAAAAATCAAGATTCCAAGGGTCCTGTCTCTCTTTATACTCCTNGCTATTGTCTTTCTCATTGGCACTTTTTTTGCTCAGATAATAATAAGCAACATAAAGGAGTTTTTGAACTACTGGCCTANAGTAGAAAACAAGCTGCTCACACGTATTGGAGTTCTTCTGAATACCTATCTCAAGATCGANACAACCAACCTGTTCAGCATACTGCAGAGCCAGAAGATTACTGACTTATTTTCTAATATTGTAAGCCGCTCCTTTTCCTTTGTAGGTCAATTTCTCCTTACCCTATTGATCCTGATTTTTATGTATCTCACATACCATAACTACCCACGACTGATCAAAAAGGCCTTTAATAGGCAAAGGGCAAGAGAAATATTCATGGTTCTGGATAACATCAACAAGCAAATCATAAATTACATCATGGTCAAAACTCTCATCAGCGCGGGAACGGGAATACTGACGGGTGTTGCGTGCGCTGTGCTGGGAATAAAGTTTGCAGTCATGTGGGGAACCCTCGCCTTTCTCCTTAACTATATTCCCTATATAGGTTCTCTTGCTGCGGTGGTATTCCCGATAACCCTCTCCATTTTCCAGTTTCCTCACTCCTATATCCCTCTTATAGCTGCAGCCTCTCTGATTGCCATACAGTTCACTATAGGAAGCTATCTGGACCCTGAAATGATGGGAAACAAGTTCAACCTCTCACCTATCCTGATTATTATTTCTCTGTTCTTCTGGTCATACGTGTGGGGTGTGGTTGGCGCATTTCTTGCGGTTCCCATCGTTGCGGTGGTAAAAATCGTCATTCAGAACATCGAATCCTTCAAGTTCATTGCGGTCTTGATGAGTAAGAAAGCAGATAGTATGTAGCAAACTTCGACTCATTGCTGTCAATCCGTTGGTTAATGTACCTGCGGTTTGTAACTACGAGATACATTGCTCTCTACTACACATATGGAGATTTTGGCAGCATCTGGCCGGGGGCAGATTATTTTAAGCTTATCTTTCTCCCAAACTCGAAAGCCTCCTTTTCCGAAGAAAAAGATCGCTGGTCTATCATGAAGCAGCCCTGTCTTTCCATGTCATTCATCAATGCGAGTAGTGCCTTTCTCTCTCCCATTCCGCTCCGTGGAATAAAGGCAATCGACTTTTTCCCGGCAAATCCGGGAACTTTGTTCAAAGCTTCATTCAGCCTTCTGGGCGTGTGTGGTTTAAATGCCGATGTTACATAGGAACCGACAAAAAGGTACCTGCACCCGGCAAGTCCACGAAAGTTATCCGCATTGTCTGAGAACATGAAAACAGTGTGTCCCTGCTCCTCTAATCCTCTCTTTAGTTCCTGGGCAAGTTTTTCGATAACTTTTTTTTCTACTGAGTATACTATTCCGATATGCAACGAAGACCCCCTCTCTTTTTCAACTACATATACTCTCTAGATACATTAACTAGCCACTAGCTTCACTGGTGGAGATATCACCAAGAACTAATTATAGTGTAATCATTTGGTTTATCAATAAAAAAATCCATGCTACAGGATAGCAAAGACAATATATTAAGATTAAACAATGTTACCAAAACTGACAAATAAATTGGGTCGAAAGCTCATAACAGTCACTTTGAATCCAGTACTCGACCGCACCCTCTGGGTGCCGAACTTTACCCCAGGGGGGACTTTTCTCGTTGATAAATCTGAAGACGTTGCAGGTGGGAAGGGGGTTAATGTATCACGGGCACTGAAACACTTTGGCATCGATTCTGTTGCAACTGGAATCATGGCCGAAGGGGGAAGTGAACCTTATATTCGACTTTTGCAAAAAGGTAGAATTGCCCATGATTTTGTTCCCGCACAGGGGAACCTGCGTATAAATATCACGGTGATATCCGATTCAAAGAAAGGTGAAACCCACCTGAGGGACAGAGGGCCTGAGGTCACAGAAAGTACACTGGATGCTCTTGAAAAAAAGCTCCGGGATTTGAAAGAAAAAAGCTCACTTTTTGTGTTATCAGGCAGCATACCCCACGGACTGCCGGACCACACCTACTACAGGCTCATTACCACGATGAGCAGGTGGAGATGTGATGTATTTTTCGATGCCTCAGGAGGCCCACTAAAAAAAGGTATCACTACAAGGCCATTTTTCATAAAACCCAACGTTCATGAGGTAGAAGAGGTGCTCGGTTTTTTCCCTGATTCTCAGGAAGAGTTGGTAAAAGCAGTAAACAGTTTCTCCGGGATGGGAATTAAAAATGTTATGATCTCCATGGGTAAAAAAGGGCTTGTTTTTTTTCAGGGCAAGGAAATCGTACACGCCCAACTACCCATCGATCAACCGGTAAACACAGTAGGATCTGGAGATGCCGCTCTTGCCGGTGGCCTCATTGGAATAGTGAGTGAACTGAATACCGAGGACACCGCACGCATTGCCTGTGCTATGGGAGCCGCCAATACCCTCATATCCGGGGCGTGCATATTCAACATCGAAGATGTGTGCAGGCTATTTGAAACTGTACACATCAACCACTTGTGAGTCGTGCTTCTATTTTTTTACTTTCTTTATGAGTGCGTCTTTTACCACCACAATGTCCTTGTTCTTCAGAAGCACATTCACTACAAAGAAAAGCAATACTCCCAGAAAAAGAAAAATGAGCGTCAACCCCGCATTGTACAACTTTGCTTTGAGCATTAAATCTGTAAAGTATTTTAGAAAAAGATAAAGAACCGCGG
>JGI24422J19971_10002063_pt1 | contig 12434 bp, 13 predicted proteins | sample DeeMarSWOR152_54_FD_19971 | JGI IMG/M metagenome (IMG submission 19971) | reverse complement strand
ACGTCAAACGTTTCTATATCAGTCAGTCCGATCTTTAACATATCTTCATTCTCTGTATCGATTGAAAATTCCCTCTCAAGAAGAAGATTTCCAGATTCTCCTCTGATTTTGTAAGGTTCAATATGATTCAAGACAACTTCCACTCCATCTTCCATAATCTTATCTACTTTTTCATATTGAGGACCACAGCAGGGAAATAGAGAAAGGATCAGAACAAGATAGAATAATTTCTTCATTTTTTCCCCAATAAGAATTCTAACTCGCTCAGCTCTCTATTTCAACCCAGGGAAGCCCGGGCTTACATTTATCGAAAAATGTCGGGAAGGTTTTTAATTTTGTATTCAGCATAAACATCCAAATCGTCTTCCTTAGTCTCCTTAATGGCGAATCCAAAACTATAAAATTTAACTCCTTCTAGTGAAATGCCCTCTGGATGTTTCATGATATACACATATCTTCCTTCTTGGTCGAAAATATCAGCTTCAACAGTTTCTATGCCCGAAACTCGATAAACAGCAAGGTATCCATTAGGGAGAATTTTTATTCCTTTAATAGCTACCAGGGTATCAGGGTAAGCGGATATCATCCACTTCGAAGTTGGAAATTCTAACGCCCATGAGAGCAGCTTTTTTTTATCTTCTGAATCCACTTTTACATTGTTATAGGGCCTCTCGATTACATACACAGTTTCTCCTTTTAAGTTCTTCACATATATCTTGTACTCAGTATTTAATTCAACATAGAGTTTTCGATATTCCTGGTTATAAACAAATTGAATGTAGGGTGTAGCCCATGCTTCCCCGAATCTTGTTTTTCCATCCCTACTTTGAATCATACCTACATTTTCTTTCTGAAAGAGATCAATAATGGTACTTTCGTTATCTTTGTCTGAAGATAGATTTACCAATGAAACTTTGTCTAGCCAATCTTGTTCCTTCTCCTCCCTTTCCCTTATAAAAAAAGTGTTTTCATCCACAAGAATATCAGGGCTGTAACCAATTTTCCGCTCTGATAGAAATTGTCCGCTTTTATCATACTTCGCAAGCTTCCTACCTCCTGTCACGCAGATTTGGTTGTTCATAAAATATATATCAAGACCTCGACGCTCTGGGAATTCACCAGGTCCTTGTCCCTCTCGAAATAACCTCCCCATATACTCTCCATTGCTGTTGAACCTCTGGGCTTCTGCTCTACTGGAATCAAATAATATCACTTCGCCATCTTCATCCCTGATAAAAGAAAAACGTCTTAATCCCACTTCTTCATGTATATAGGGATTGATTTCTCGAGTTTTTTCAATGTCGAGTATGACTTCTCCTCTAAGAGGCTTTTCAGGATTCATGATATGAGTAACTCCATCTTTTATAACCTTTTCTACTTTTTCTCCCTTCGGCCCACAGCAGATAAATAATGAAAGCACTAAAATAAGATAAAATAGTTTTTTCATTTCAACTCCCGCATAGAAATTCTGAATCCCTCTGCGATTTTTTTCCAATCTGAAGAAACAAGGCTTAAAAGGAGTAGGCTTCAGTTCACTCAAATTCGTTAATATCTCCAGGTCACCTTATATCGTTTGACATATTGATAGCCGTCTTCGTCTTCTTCTATAGTGTACAGCTTGCTCTTTTTAAAAGCCTGAGGTTGAAATTCCAGTGGGATCTTTGCGATGTATTTTCCTTCCGAATCGAAGATATCGAAATAATATCCCTCTCCATTTTTTATCCGCTGCCAGGTCAAGACATAAATCCTATTCTCATCATCAACTGATATCCGCTGGAAAGCAGAGTAGTATTTTGGAATGGACAGTTCTATTCGCGCTGGTATACCTTTCGTTGTCTCCTCTATATCTTCTTTAGTGATTTCTATGGGATCATGATCTTTCAGTATCTTTCTAACTATATTTCCATCCGTGTCAAAGATTTTAATTTCGTATGTTTTGGGATAACCGCAGACAATCTGATCGTTTCTGGCAAGGTCCCATCTCAGTACGGCCATAAAAGGATTAAATCGACTGGAATCTGGTAAAGGTGAAGAACCTAACGAATAGAGATAGTTTAAATCAGAATCGAATTTTTTGAGTTCATACCTGGAATTTTCTTCCTCTCTCACGGCATCAATCGCAATTATATTTCCTTTAGAATCAATCTTAGTGGTCATTAAATTCATTGTAGCTGTAGAAATATTCTTTATAAACTCACCCTCTAAAGTAAAAAAAGCTAAACGGCGAATAAATAAATCTGGAACCATTATTTCATTCTCACTTGTAATAGAGACAGAACGAGGGCCTCCTATCTCGCCAGGCCCCTGTCCTTTCCTGCCGACGGTCCTTAGATATTTCCCAGTCTTATCGAATACTTTAATGTGAGATTCCTTTCTATCCGCAACATAAATTCTTTCTTCATCATCTACAGCAATGCCCCTTATCTGAGAAAACATGTATTCTTCACCCCCTTCGGCTTCTCCGATGGATAATTCCTCTTCTAAACTGAAAACATCTTCACCATACATCGGCTTTTTCGGATTCTTAACGATAATGATTCCATTATCTTCATCTATCTTGCCTTTCCATTTGGCTTTTTGTCCCCCAAAGGAAACAAGCATAATAGAGACTGAAAGAAATATGATGATTGAAATGATCTTGGTCGTGTTTATCATTTTTTCCCCCTTATAAAATCATAACTCGCTCAGCTTTCTTTTTCAATCCAGTGAAGCCAGGGCTTTGGGGGATTTGGGTTCAACTTCATGAGCAATAAGACCTTTTAGAATAAAAAAATAATGCTGATTTAGATTAATCGAGCATCTCAACATGGAGTTCCCATTTGTAAGTCTCTTCATTATAAATCATGTAATAGTATCTATCTTCATAAATATAATAAGAAATTCGTCCTTTAGGAATTGTTGCTTTTTTTAGAAAATTTCCTTTGAGGTCTGATATTAGGATCTCCCGAGGATCATCTTCAATCGGATAATCAAACACATAAATTTTCTCATCTGTCACTACAAAATCTGAATAAGCTGGATAATAATTCTGAAAGATATAATCCTGAGATGCTTTCAGTTGATTAAATCTCTGTTCACCCCATGCCTTTCGTTCTCTGTCTATTAACTGCTTTTTTTCTTTGGAAGTAACCTTACGTTTCTCATAAGGCAGATTGATTTCATAAAGCTTTTTTCCCCGAGAATCAAAAACAATAAAAAAGAAACCTTTATCGGTATCGCCCACATATAATCTGTCATTGTAAACATCGAGTTTAAAACAATCTCTAACTAACAAGACATCTCTTTTTCCAGTTTGGAAATTAAATTTAACAAACTTTCTGAATTCAGCCAAATACAAGACTTTTTTCTTTTTGAAATTTGCATCTAAAAATTCAACCTGGATTTTTGCCTTTTCTTCCTTTGGATTCGAACCCGGATAAGTATTGCACACAAAATTTGATCCCAATGGAACATATCCCCCAGAATTAGGGAATGGAGTAGCTGTCTTTATGAATTCACCGTTCTTAGTAAAATATGAAACCTTCCTTCCACCGCTAATATATACATACTCGGGATAAATCCGCATAAATCCAATGTTTTCGAAATCTGTTGGACCTTGTCCTTCCCTTCCAAATTGACCGATGTGATTAAAATCCTTCTTGGAATAAATATGAATTACATTAGTGCCTCTATCCGCAATGTAAATTTGGTCTTCATCCAGAGCAAATAATAGATTTTCGAAAGGCTCTTCAAATTCTGTAAGCTTTTCTGCATGAACTGAGAGAGATGAAAAAATTAGAACCACATAAAGCAGGAAAACGAATTTTCTCATAACACCTTCCTCAAAAAATTTCTTTATAAGCTGCCAATCCGATCAACTGTCTCTTTCAACCCAGGGAAGCCAGGGCTTGAGGGGATTTGGATCAACATGGCTCGAATTTGCTACTGTATAATAACCTGCATCTAAGTAGAAATGAGTTGTCAATTCAAGCCTGTCTTAATTTATAAACGAAGAAGATCAGAAATATTTTAAAATGCAGGGCAAGAGCCGGATTGAATTCTTAAGTATGAGTTTGCTGCGATTTGAAAACAGGGCTTCGAGTTTCTTCTTTATAGTTTCGTGACTCCACTTTACAGTAAAAAACTTGTAATTTCCGTATGTAACTTCAATCTCTGACTTGAGGTCTCTTTTTTTATATAAAAAGCCTGAGTATTCAACGCGGATTTTCGACCTACTTGGAAAAAGGAGGCCGTTTTTATCGATTTCGTAATAATATGTGGATTTGAAATGAGGCTTAAAATAATATTGATTGCATTCTGCAAAGATTTGCTCAAATCCTTCTACAAAGTCTGTCTCTACTTCGACCTTAACAATTCGGAAATCCGATTTATCCACCCATATCCTCCCGCGTCTGATGTATCCTGTCTGTCCCGGTCTCAGGCAAGCCTCTATGACATAAGCCAATTTTCCCTTGATTCTATCATCACCAACCAGCCTGAAAGAGAACTTAGAGCGGTGTTCAATGCCGAAAATCTGCACAGGCACTAAGACTGGCTTAAGGGTATAGGATGGTTTTGTCCCCTTAGGAACATCCTCAAGTTTTACATCTTTACCATCCTTTTCCATTAGGATGCGTTTCTCTTCGATATTGCCCTCTTTTTTAATCAACTGGTAGTCATAGACATAGACGTTCTTCTCGGTGCCTCCCAGCGTCAAGATTTTATCACTTTCTGCTTTCATATACTCATCGGGATCCAAATCAAAGGAGCCTCCTGCGCTTACTCCATACCCTTCTTCCTTCTTAATTCTCTTATACTTTTCTTTAATTTCTTCATGGCAGACATAATACAGTGCTGACTCGGAAAGCTTTAGGCAATACTCAGTGCATTTATCGAGAACTATCTGCAACTCTTCATTGGGAAGTGCTGACAACTCCTCCACGATGGGTTTCATAATGGATTCGCTTTTCCTATCTGGAGGAATAAATTTTCCTGGAAAAAAAATAACCGTTAGGAATCCAACAGCACCTATTGGCTCCCCCCTATGGATGAATGGTTCAAACTTCCACTGTAAGAATGCCTCTTCAATAATTTCTTCAAACTCAGGATATGCAGAAGGAAGCCAAAAAGAGGCCCTCCTCACGTTGCCCTTTCTATCAATTCTAATGAAGAGACGTATTCGGGCAGCGACTCCTTCCTTTTTTAGTATTTCTGGATAATCAGGGTATACCTCTTTGGTTGGCTTAAAGGGAGTTTGTATAATTATTCTTTCTTGATTCTCACCATACATCCATGAAGCAAACAGGAAAATGCAAAAGACCAGGCTTGAAATCAATTTTGTTTTGCTCATTTGCCCCCTTATAATAATTATAAGTCAATATAATTATAATTCTCTCAGCGTCCTTTTTCAATCCAGGGAAGCCAGGTCTTTAGGGAGTGGTTGGCTTTATAATCTTTACTCCCACTTCATATTATAAACTACTAATTTCTTGTAGCCGCTTTCTTTTTCCTTAATGCAATATAGATAATTACTCGTGGCTTTTACATCCAATGGACCCTTTCCACCTCTATATTCTAAATATCCATAATTTCCCAAACTTGCTCTTGCAATGAAAATACCATCAGGATTGAATATGTCAAACATATATTCGCCAGTATGTAAACCCTCCTCAAAAGTCATAACAAAAAGCCTTCCCTCATCATCAGAAAAAAGATACTGAAAAGGTGGCCAGTCTTTTGGGAAATAGATTTTATTTTTATAAGGCTCAAGCACTTTCAAAAGTCCTTTTTTATATTCTTCAGGAATTTCGACATGTTTATATTCTTTCTTTATCTTTTTAATTAAATTTCCTTCTAAATCATATACATTAATTTCATACCCACTTTCATCGTTGCCAACGAATATTTTCCCATCCGAAACACTCCATGTAAAAACTGGCCACACTCCCTTGAACCTCTTTATTCTGTCATAATTAGGAAATCTCTGTCTCCCTAGTTCCTTTATTTCTTCGAATTCAGAGCTACATAAAAGCAAAGGAAGTTGGGCTAAATATTCACTTGGAGTTTCTTCCTCTACAATTCTTTTTTGTATCAGGTATTTTCCATTCTTTAGAGCGTTGATTTCATCCATATTCGAACTGACAGGCATTTCCTCAATTAGTCTTCCATTTTTGTCGAAGATAAGAAGCTTTTTTCTTTCCATATCTATAATTGTAACTTCGTCACGACTATTGATTTTTATAGATGCTGGCTGTTGAATCTCACCTGGCCCCTGACCTCTTCGGCCAAAAGATTTTACAAAATTTCCGTTCTTATCAAATATAAAGACACCATAATCTCTTGTGAAATAGCTTGTGAAATAAATGTTCCCCTCAGAATCAACATCAAAATGCCATATCTCGGTTAATCCGGCCTCCGCAATTTCATCCCTCTCCGTATCAATTGAGAATTTTTCTTCAAGAATAAAGGTGGCAGGTTCTCCCTTTATTTTGTAAGGTTCAATATGGTTTAATACAATTTCCACTCCGTCTTCTATTATCTTCTCTACTTTTTCCTGTTTAGGGGCACAGCAGAGAAATAGAGAAAGGATTAGAACAAAATAAATTAATTTTTTCATTTTACCCCCACATATAAATTCTAACTCGCTCAGCTTTCTTTTTCAATCCAGGGAAGCCAGGGCTTTGGGGGATTTGGGTTTCTGATCAGCCTTATCTTCATTTATATACGGATTACTTGTCTTCCCAAATCATTTTTACATCGGCCAACATTGAAATCATCTTCAGCTCGACTTAGTCTTCAATAAAAATCCTGCTATCATAATGACTGCTCCAATAATGATCACTGCTAATCCTATTCCAGGACTAAGAGGTGTGAACCATATCAGAATAGCCCCTAAAAGAATTAATAAAAACCCTATTGTTTTCATGTTTAATTTCCAATTTATTATTATTATACTCCTATATATAAATTTTTCTAAATCACTCAACTTTAAATCATTATTATGCTCCGACTCCCATGAACTCACTTGAAGCTTCTGAAGTAAAAATCATCTTGTCCCATTTACAACATTTGCTGCCTATACAGCCNGCAAGTTCATTGTCCTGGTAGACCTGAACAACCTCACATCTGTTTTCACAATCNACACAAAGAAAATGACGCACATCATNGCTTGCGNTGAGAATAGCATTAAAGCCCTTAAATTTTGTTTTCTCTGGCAGTTCTTCCATAGCCATAATTGCAATCCCTATGGCCCCCATGAATGCACATTGTCCAGGGACAATAACAGGATGACTCAGTTCTTCCTCGAGTGCCCTAACTAAGGCCTTGTTCTGAGCTGTTGCTCCTTGAAAAACATAAGGAGGCTCTAATTTGTTTCCTTTGCAGATGGTCAGATAGTTTCTTATTAACGCTCTGCATACTCCCATCAGGATATCACTCTTATCAACACCTGAGTTTAATTTATTTACAACAGCAGACTGACAAAAAATTCCGCATTTTCCTGGCATTTCTAATTGATTTTTACTCTGAGACGCCAGCTCACCAACATCTTCAATGGATATGCCCATCCTGCTTGCCATTGCTTCTATCATTGCTCCTGTCCCCCCCGCACAGATATTGTTCATATTGAAATTGACTAAAATCCCATCTTCTACAATCATCAACTTGCANTCCTCTCCACCAATCTCAAAAATAGTTCTCACTTCAGGATAAAACTCTAAAGCGGCTACAGAATGGGCCAGAACTTCTGTCTTAACTATGTCTCCNCCAACTAACACATTCGTGAAATTTCTTCCGCTGCCNGTAATGCCGCACGCAGCTATCTCCACTCTCTTTTCTAATGNACCAAGGCACTCAATGACGCTNTCTANAATCCCTTTATTTTTNATGTAAACAGAATCAATTATGTTACTCTCCTTATCTAATAACACGCACTTCACAGATGTGCTTCCCACGTCAATTCCTAAATATGCACTTCTCATTTTTTTCTCCTTTTTATCATTTCTGCAAATGTTTCGATCCTGGTGTCAAAATTAGCTTCACTGTTTGTTTCGTCTATCATAAGGCGCAAGAGTGGCACATTANAATCANCACAAATCTTGTCTAATATNGGTTCTATGGTGGTTTCAGGCATACAGGTCAAGGGCAGAAGATGTATGATTCCATCAAACCCTTTTTCGCATAAAAGCAGTGCATTATATAAATTGTCAAATCCATGTCCTCCCAGAGGCCCGTTGAGATATCTTGCTGCCTTTTTTTTGTAAGTTCTTTTTTCTAAAAGNCTCGTCCGGGTGCTTGCTTTNATAAAGTCAGATAAACGAACTGTATTGCAGGCATTAACNCCAAATTTTTTGAGCTTTTTTTCTATNTTTAANTTGACAGTTGGTTCTAANCATGTGTATATCTCTCCAACAATTCCGATATTNACTCCTTCCTTAATCGNGTAGAGAGANGAATCTTCAATTTCNTTTAANNTCTTCCAGCTCTGGCGTAATTTCCGAACGATAGTANAGTAAGNNAGGTCAGGATTAAGCTGTTTTATCAGCTTAATAANNTTCTTGAGACTNAGAGGATACATCTTAAAATCATATCCAATNTTTCTTAATATGAGTTCATGAAGCATCCAATAATGTCTGAGCCTGCACTTTCCTCTTGAATCGTACATAATCAAGCAGTTTGCCCCCTGTTCAATTTCTTCAATAAAACTGCCTAAAGTCACCTTGAAAGGGTAGCACATCATATCAGCAGAATGTTTTACTCCGAGTTTTATAGTCCTTTCTGATATGGGTGGTGGCGGTACAACGCTTAATCCGAAACTCTTAAACATTTGTGTAAAAATGTCTGTATATTTTCCTATTCTTGGAAAAGAAAAAATGCGTTCCATTTTCCCCACCTATTTTCAATATGTTTGCTTGTATAAATTTAAATAAGTCAATAATTCGTTCAGCTATTTTTTTTTAATCTAAAAAAGCTGTGGCTTTAGAGTACTTGGCTTTAAACTGTTCAGAAGAATTCAATGCTCTATTATTTTCAATCTTAAGGCTCTTGAATATCCTGATTCATTTTTTTTATTGTTCTTTCTGTAAAATCAAGCACATAAATATTTCCATGAGAATCAGAATCAACGTCGAATGGATAAGAAAACATATAATTTTCATCACCTTCATCTATCCCAATCGAAAGGTCTTCCTTTAAGGAAATCATTCCCTCACCATACATCGGTTCTTTCGGGTTCTTAACAACTGTAACTCTCTCTTCTTCCTCGATAGTCCCTTTCCACGCATCCTTTTGTTTCCCACAGGAAACGAGCATAATAGAGGCTGAAAGAAATATGATAATTGAAATGATCTTGGCCGCGTTTTTCATTTTCTCCCCCCTCAATTGATTTCCCTATTGATATGATATCCCGCTATGCTGTCCTTTTCAATCCCAAGAAGCCGGGGCTTAGGGGATTTGACTTCAAGGCGGTAAAAGATCATGGCATTTAAGATAGTATTTTGCGTACTTGCAAAGTAAGAAGCATTTGGCGAAATATAAGGCTATTACAGCGATATGTCGGCCTTAATGAGCCACTTTTCCTCTATTGCTTTCTGCAGGTCAACACCTAAGAGATGCGCATTTATTATTACTAATCCCAAAATATCTGCTAGTTCATTTGCTACCATCTCTTTAGATTTATTTTTATTCAGGTACTTTTCTGGTTTACATTTTTTTCTGTGGATCAAAATTGATTGCGCAAATTCGCCTACTTCTTCATATAACTTTAATAATGCAAAATTTTCATCTATTTTAATTTTGAATTTTTTACCATAGATTTCAGCTACCTTTATAATAGCATCGTGTAATTCTTTAAACTCCATTTTTCAACTCCAAGACTTTGTTAAGACTAGTATATTCTCGGACCTGGACCCTGTCCTCTTCTCCCTATAGTTTGGAGAAAACTTCCATTTTTATCGAATTTCTGAATTCTACAATTGCCTGCATCTAAAACAAAAATGTTCTCCTCTGAATCGAATGTAATTCCGGAGAGATTATAGAACACGTAATTCTCATCGTCTTCATTTCCGAATCTCAAATCCTCCTCAAGTTCAAACTCAATCTCACCATAGAGAGGCTCTCCTGGATTCTTAATAACCTTAATCCCGTTTTCAATATCTATCTTGCCTTTCCATTTAGCTTCTTGTCCGTCAAATGAAGCAAGCATAATAAAGGCTGAAAGAAATAGGACGATTGAAATAAGTTTAGTTTTGTTGTTCATTTCTCCCCTTATAAAAATTTTAACTCGCTCGGCTGTTTCTTTCAATCCTAGGGAAGCCAGGGCTTCAGGAAATTTGGGTTCTGCTCACCTATATAAAGCTTTCTTATGTGTTCTAATGTTTGTCCATTTCTATATTTAATAAATCATCTTCATCAAATTCCTTTCCACAATTAGGACATTCATAACTAATCTGTCCCCCACCTTCTTTATATTCTTTATAGATTTTTTTCTTTATACAGGAGCCATGACAACTAGGACATTTTATTTCCTTCTCAACAATGACTCCATACAAGTTGTCTCCCGGGGGTGCACCCCTTTTTTCGGTGGAAACATTGCATTCTCGAAAATGAGGCCTATCCTTTCGGTTATGAGACACTAAACACTGCACCACCTCCCAGCTTAATTTTCCCTCTTTGGCCATTTCGGTAATCTCTTCTATAGCTGTTCTGTTGTCATACGGGGTAGGCCGATAAGGCCTTGGCGAAAGGAGAGCATCATAAACGTCGCATGCGGCAATAATCTCTACCATCCTATCTTTCAATGAGAGGCCCAGAGGGTATCCAGATCCATCTCTTCGCTCGTGATGTTCTTTGGCTACCCGCGCTGCAAAACTCTGGTAATCTTGAAGGAAGTAACTGAGAAGTACATAGCCAGCTAAGGTATGGTGCTCCAGGATGCTCCTCTCAGCCCTGGTTAGTGGATCGTTACTTTTCAATACCTGCAGGGGAACGCATGTTTTACCGAAATCATGTATGGTCCCGGCCATGAGCGTCATGATCCAGTCCTCGGGTTCTTCCAGCAGATCTCGAGCCATGTTTATTGACAGGGCGAATACGACCAGAGAGTGCCGGTAGGTATAAAAGTCGCTCTCTTTAAAATAATCAAGGAATTTCAGAAGGGGATGAATGAAACTGATCTTCTTCATTATGGTCAATGTAACTGTTTTATTTAACTTCTCGAAGATTATATTGTATGGAGGCTTTTGGAGAAAGCTGAGCATATCTTTATAAACGGTGCCATGCTCCAAAAAGGAAAATGCCCGATAAGATGTGTCCTTATTGGTTGCGATCAATTCATCCAAGGCCTCCGACGTTAACTCCTTACCAGCTGGAAGAAGCAATCGGTTGTCTAATGTATGAACCGGGTAATCAAGCTTAGCAGTCTTCATAAATTTTGATCCTTCATATCCCGGTTAAAATTGGGATCAAATTTTATTCTATAGGAATTCGGTGCTTGCTGACTTAGAATTTCTTCGCCTTCCTTTATTTCTTGAACATATCTCCATTTACTAATATCAGGATGACATCCTTCGGCTCCCCAATTCAAACAGACCTCCATTAGACTTTTCATTTTTTCTCCTCTCTGAGAATTTCTCTTCCTCCTTTTTCGTCTTGCTTTTTTATCTTATCTAAGCATCAGTGTGCATAGCTTTTCTGTAAGCGTAGACCATTCTGGCATTCTCTTCTCCGCTGCCAATTTCTCCGTGTGTGCCAAGAACAATCAAAAAGTGTTTTTCAACTTCTCTGGCTATTTCAGAAGTAATAACAGTTTTATAGATCCACCGATCTCCCTTTTCTTTTACTTCATGTTCTTTAAATAAAATTTTGCGGGCATCACTACTTACACCGACATACCATGAATTATAATCTCCTTTGTTTTTTAATATGTATTCTTTTATGTCGTCTATTATTTTTTGTTTATCTTGCGGCAATTATTCCCTCCTTTCCTGAGAATTCCCTTTTTCCTCCTTCATCTTCTCTATTGAGGCGATAACTCATTTCCTCTTTCAAAAGCCAGCCCTCTCTCAGTTACTGAGGGGTGGAAGGTAGGTTTGAAAAGGATAACTGTAGAGGGCTGAGAGAGGGCGTGACATATAATTCTTCTTTTCTTGTTTAAAAATTTTGGTCTCCTGCGGCTTCTCAGAGCGAAATTTATCTATATATTGCTGGCAGAATGAATTTCTTGTGAGGACACTCACTACATATTTTATCTAATGCCTCTATATTCATAGAATTCTTGAATAATAACTTCGGGAATAAGGTTAAAACTTCCTTGTTACACATTTTGCGATTAATCCATCTTGTTTCACATAGTTGCGATAAAAACTGAACCTTTTCTCCGGTGTCATAGAAAAAAAAATTTCCACATTGATTGCATTTATGTAAAGGTCTTGACTCATCAGTATTTTTTATTTTTGCGT
>JGI24422J19971_10002061_pt1 | contig 12441 bp, 8 predicted proteins | sample DeeMarSWOR152_54_FD_19971 | JGI IMG/M metagenome (IMG submission 19971) | reverse complement strand
CAGCAACTTTGATAACTAAGGGAGATAATGTTGATTATTATGATGTGCCGGTTCCCATAGAGCAGGTTTTGGGAAGAGTGGTCTCTATTGAAAGAGATGGCTGTAATAAGAGGCTAAATAGTTGGCTTAATAAGGTAATTAGCAAATCATGGGCTAGACTCTCTCCGATTAGTCGGTGGCTCCGTCCTATACTAAAACCTGGATGGAAATTGTTCCGAAAGTTTTTCTCAGGTTGATTGTGAAGACAATCTGTGTTTAACCTTAGACGAATCTGCATGTTTGTGTCATTTGGCTAAGGGCGTATATTGTGCTCTTAGTAATATTTTCCAATAGATATAAACCAACCTAAACAATATTCATTTTTACACATAGAAGGTAAGCGAATGAGATGAGTACTGCCATCAGTACATACAACTTAACTAAGAAGTTCCCTCGCACCTCTGGTTATCGGGACCTGTTGCCTTTTAGAGAAAGAAAGTGGGTAATGGCAGTAGAAGACATAAGCCTTGACATAGAAGAGGGGGAGTTCTTTGGTTTACTGGGACCTAATGGCGCCGGCAAGACCACTTTAATTAAATTACTTTGTTGCCTTGTGCTCCCCAATTCAGGCACAGCCCGGGTCTTTGGACATGATATCCTAAAAGATGAACAGGCGGTGAAGAATCTGGTTGGACTGGTCAGTTCCGAGGAAAGAAGTTTCTTCTGGCGTCTCACTGCTCGGGAGAACCTGCGGTTCTTCGCTTCACTGTATCGCCTTTCCGGACAACAGTCCAGAGACCGTATTGATGAATTACTGAACCTTGTCGGGCTGGCTGACGAAGGTGATGTCAGATTCCAAAACTATTCTACGGGGATGCGGCAGAAATTAGCCATCGCTCGGGGTCTGCTCAGCGAACCCCGGCTTCTTTTTGTAGACGAACCTACCAGGAGTCTGGACCCGGTCAGTGCTCAGGCAGTGCGTAGCTTCCTCAAGGAAAAAGTCGCTGGTGAAGGAAAAACAGTCATATTAGCCACACATAACCTCAACGAGGCTGAACAGCTCTGCGACAGGCTGGCTATCCTGCACCACGGACATGTTATTGCTCTGGGTTCTGTTCAAGAATTGCGTTCACTCTTTCAGACCTATGATGGATGCGAGCTACAGGTGAGGCATTTCTCTGATGCCACACTGGCTCAACTTCAACTTATTGATGGTGTACATGACTGTAACATCACCAATCAGAATGATGGACTCTCAGACTTGGAATTGAGAATATCTAACCGTTCAAAAGTATTGCCGCAAGTACTACAGCTCATGGTTCAAAGCGGGGTTGAGGTNTGTGACTGCCAGATAAAAGAGTTGCCACTCGATGAGATTTTTNCACAAGCTCTACAGCGTAATAATATTAGAGGGGCGAATTAAATGTCTGTCGCTGCATCGTTCTTGAGACGTGACTTATCCATATCCCTTAGTTATCGCCTGTCCTTTTTATTGCAGTTCGGTGGTATCTTCTTTAGCGTGGCTATGTTCTATTTTCTTTCTCGACTCTTAAGCGGCGCCATGGTCTCACAGCTGGATAAGTACGGTGGCGACTATTTCTCTTTTGTCCTTGTCGGGCTTGCATTTTCAGGTTATATGGGCCTGTCCTTATCCAATTTTGCCAGCAGTATTCGTGAAGGTCAAATGATGGGCACGCTTGAAATAATGCTTCTCAGTCCCACCCGATTAAGTNCNATCNTNCTTTCCTCNTCTCTCTGGTCATATNTACTCACAACGTTGCGTGTAATTGTCTATTTTGCCGTAGGGATTCTGGTGTTTGGCGTTAGCCTGAGCCAGGCGAATTTCCTTTCCACGTTTGTAGTGCTGATTCTATCCATAACCAGCTTTAGCGGCATNGGTATATTATCTGCCGCATTTATTCTATGGACCAAGAGAGGTGACCCGATAGCCTGGGTTTTTGGTACTGCATCCAGTCTATTGGCAGGAGTGTATTATCCTGTAACGGTACTACCGGATTGGTTAGAGCCGGTATCACGCTTCGTACCGCTGACATATGCGCTTGATGCAATGAGACTGGCAATGCTCCAGGGACACTCGTTATATCAATTACGCTATGACATATTCGCTTTGCTGGGTTTCACCTTAGTGCTTACACCCCTTGCTTTTCTTGTTTTTAGAAAGGCATTAAAACGGGCAAAAATGGAAGGCAGTCTTATTCAGTACTAATTATTGCAGTATGATTGGGCTGCCAAGTTCGTTTGAAGATACTCCATCAAATACAGTTACTTGTGCCCTTTTAATTATCGCTTATGTCTATGTAGATTGATACAATTATGTTCAGGTAATAGCTGTTCTTTAGATATGGACGAGTTACAGGTCTCGATGGTTAGTGATGATTATATTTAGATAAATAATCGTTATCCTTCTCTTATTTTGGATTGTAGAAATATTTAGATATCGCTTTTTATAGCGATCATAATTTCTTTTTATCTATACAGCGTATAGAAAAAGTATAGTACGTCGCTAATATGGAAATTATTCGTAGAGGTTAATTTGTATATAAAGAGGGTGAATAAAAGTTATGTCTCGTACTAAGGTTATGTGGTTTATTAAAGGTTTGGGAGCAGGTGGTGCGGAGAGACTTTTAACCACCTCAATTCCCTATATTGACCGTAATAGATTTGATTATGAAGTGGCATTTTGTGTGGCTTCGCAAAATGACCTTGTACCAGAATTTAAAAAAGCTCATATTCCTGTCTTCTGCCTTGATATGGAATCTAACTGCGACCCTCGCATACCCTATAGGCTTTTACGTTTAATACAGGATCGTGAACCACAGGTATTACACACACATTTACCTTTCACTGGCATCTTGGGGAGGGTGATTGGACGTATATGTGGTATAAAAAATATAGTTTATACCGAACACAGTGTCTTGGAGATGTACCACCCTCTTACTAGGTTTTTCAACTTAATTACTTACCCATTAATTGAAACACCTATTATGGTATCAGAAGAAGTGAAGCACTCGGTAATGAAGCATCGAATGGCACGCGGAAAATGTCCTATAGTCATCCATAATGGAGTAGATTTGATTCATGTAAACTTAAGTAGAGAATGTCAGGATAAAATTCGAGAGGATTTGGGCATCCCAGCTAATCATAAGGTTATCGGGAATGTAGCTCATATACGACCCGAGAAAGGACATACATACCTTGTAAAAACTGCTAAACTCGTGATTAACCAACACCCAGATGTCACATTTGTAATAGTAGGTCGAGAGGATGCACATGGCGAGATTAGCCGTTTGAAAAAGTTNGCAGAGGAACTGGGCATACAACAACGAATTATTTTCACGGGATTTCAACGTGATGTTTTCAAGTTAATGAGTATTTTTGATGTGTTTATATTAACGTCCTTGTATGAAGGACTTTCAGTTGCTCTCCTGGAAGCTATGTCTATGGGGAAACCAGCTATTGCCCCTCGGGTTGGTGGAATCCCTGAGGTGATTAAAGATGGCTTGAGTGGGTTCTTGGTTCCAGCAAGAGATCCGGAGACGATGGCGGAAAAGATATCACAGATACTAAAAAGTCGTGCCCTGTATAATAAAATGTCTAGAAATGCAGTACAAACGGTACAAAAACAATTTAGTATACAAGAGATGGTAAGACAGTTAGAACATGTTTATTCTACATACTAGATTACAACTAAGGTAAAGGAATGAGGGTATGTGTGGCATCTGCGGGAAGTTTGACATAAAAGAAAAAATAGAACGTTCGCTGATTGAAGATATGTGTTCCTCCATCAGTCATAGAGGTCCGAACGATCAGGGAATTTACCTCAGATCTACAATCGGTCTGGGTAATCGGCGATTGTCCATCATTGACCTCAGTGCAGCTGGCCACATGCCTATGTCTACAATTTCACAAAAATTATGGATTACCTATAATGGTGAGGTTTATAATTTCAAGAACCTCAGGACAGAGTTACAAAAGTATGGATATTACTTCAGAAGTAACACTGACACTGAGGTTGTACTTAATGCCTACCATAAGTGGGGTCCAGATTGTCTGAAACGATTTAATGGGATGTTTGCATTTGCTATATGGGATGAAGAAGAACAGCGGCTTTTCCTTGCCCGTGATCGGCTGGGAATAAAACCTCTTTATTACTATTTTGATGGTGCCAGAATTGTCTTTGCTTCTGAAATAAAGGCTATTCTTCAAGATCACACAATATCTAGGGAGCTTAATCAGGAAGGAATCATTAATTATTTCACCTTTGGACATTCTATGGCACCTCGAACCATTTTCAAGGAAATTCACAAGCTTCTTCCCGGTCACTTCATAATATGTGTACCCCAAGGTAATATGAAACTTACAGCCCAGATTGAGCGGTACTGGGCTCCACCGATCCCGGGGCAGAGTGAAGATGCCGGTAAAGATTATTATATTGAAGGGATTAATTACCTACTCAGAGAATCAGTTCGTAAACGACTTATTTCCGATGTCCCCTTGGGCGTATTTCTGAGTGGTGGCATCGATTCCAGTATTGTTACAGGTTTAATGAGTTCTATAAACCAATCACCAGTAAAAACTTTCTCTATTGGGTTTAGCACCGGAGGTGCAGCGTATAATGAACTTGATGACGCTCGAATAGTTGCTAACCACTTTGCTACTGAGCATCACGAAATAATCCTGGATGAAGACGATCTCACTCAGGCATTAACAACCCTTGTTTATCATTATGATGAGCCATTTGGTGATGCCGCTAATTTCCCTACATATTTACTTTCTAGATTTACAAAAGAGCACGTTACAGTTAGTTTGAGCGGAGAAGGCGGCGACGAGACTTTTGGAGGTTATCGTCGATATGTTGTAGAAAACCTGATAACACGTTATCCTGCGTTAACTGTATTGTTGAGTAACAACATAACTCGTAAATTTTTCTTCAATGTTCGAAAACTTAACCGGTGGTATAAATTAGCGGAAGATCTGAAGATTCGCAACAATGTTGAAAGATATGCCAATTGGNTATCAATATTTAATAAAGAGATGAGATCTGAATTATTCAAAGGAAATAAAAGGATACTACAAGATTTTAATCCANNTGAAATTTATTACCAACTCNTCAATAAAAATGATACTTGTTTAGTAGATANTATGCTTTACACTGACCAGCAGACATTACTACCCGATACATTTCTAGAGAAAGTAGATAAGGCCAGTATGGCGGTAGGTCTAGAGGTACGTGTTCCCTTTTTGGATCATGAATTGGTGGAATTTGCGGCAACTATTCCAGCTAAATATAAAGTCAGATGGTTTGGGACTAAAGCTATATTGAAACAATCCTTTAAATCTTTACTTCCTCCTGAAACTTTACGGAAACGTAAACATGGTTTTACTCCACCGGTAGATACTTGGTTCCGAAACACGCTTAACAGTTTTGTAGCAGATATAATATTCGATTCAAGAGCTAGATCCCGTGGATTGTTTGATTATGACTATATACAGCAACTTTATAATTGGCATATTGAAGGGAGAGGTTATTATCACTGGCACCTTTGGCTTCTGACCATTTTCGAGTTATGGTGCCAGCGGTTCCTAGATAATGTTAGTTACACCACTCATCATTCCACGGCTAATCTACACGGGATTTAATTAATTAGTATTTCTCAAAGATCTTAGTAAATAATTAGAAGTGATTATTNCTTCACGAGTATTACGGTTTAAGACCTATATAATTATAATTCTCTACGCCATCTTGGCTGTTGGTATAGGCTTATTTGTGGTGGAGGGAAGTGATGAGTGGCGAGGACTGCTAGTTTCAGTTCTGATAATAGGTGTTGCGTCTTTTTTTCTATTACCCCGCATGTCCCGGCTGGACGATTGGAAACCTCTTTCGCGTGTAATTACCGCTGGTCTAGTACTAAAGCTAGGATTCTCCTTGTTGTTAATTTGGATTGGCTTTGTCGTTTACGGTGGAATGGTAGACGCGATTAGNTACCATTATGAAGGCGCAGGAATAGCCCAGAATATCTGGCGATTGCGGTTTGACCAAGTAATTCCCTATATGCATTGGAGTACTGATTCCATCAGCTTATTCACCGGAGTCATATACTCGATTATAGGCCCGACTCTGTATGGTGGCTTCCTCATATATGCTTGTCTCGCCTTCTTGGGTAGTTATTTTTTCTATAGGGCATTTAGGGTAGCCTTCCCTCAAGGAGATAGATGGCTTTATGCTATCTTGGTGTTTTTTTTCCCATCGCTACTATTATGGTCAAATGGCATCGGAAAAGATGCTCTCATTTCTTTATTCTTAGGTCTTTTTGCGTGTGGGGTTGCCCAACTTTACCGGAATCGGCTATCGGGCTTTTTACCTCTGGCTATAGGGCTTCTAGGAGCGATGTGGATTCGTCCCCATATCGCTGCAATACTGGCCCTAGCCCTTATTATTGCTTTCATCATTCCAGAGCGGGGTAAAGGGAGTGCTCGCTCTGTAATGTCCGTGATAGGACTTCTACTGGTCGGAGGAGTTGTCTGGTTTCTGTTACCCCGGCTTATGCCTTTTTTAAGTATCGAAGAATTATCTATGGAAGGAATTCTCAGCTTTTTTCAGCGACAACAAAGTCTGACTTTTGCAGGTGGGTCAGCCTTTCAGGCTATAGATATCTCTAACCCTCTGAACTTTCCTATAGTTATGGCTACAGTTCTCTTCCGACCTTTTCCTTGGGAAGCTCATAACCTTCAGGCTCTGATTCAAAGCGTAGAAGGGCTGTTTTTCATAATTCTTGTCCTATGGAAGGTAAAAAGTCTGTGTAGAGCGCTGGCATTCTCGACTTCCAACGTCTATGTACGGTTCATTCTAATATTTGTCGTTGCTTTCATTATCGCTTACGGCTCTGTACAGAATTTTGGAACTCTCGCCCGATGGCGAACCATGATGTTACCGTTCTTCTTCGTTCTTATAGCTTGTGCTCCCGCTGATGTTCGTCAGCAGTCATCAATTCCTGACAGATTACAGGACAACGGCTCTAGATTACAGGTGGTTCCGTACGGTCAAGTTGGTCAATAACCTCAAAAGGTTCCTTCGGGATATGGAGGAAGGTTTTTATTAAGTTCTACTGCTGCCAAAGCCCAACCTCGTAAAACAACATAAACAAAGAGATACCAAACCTACATTCTCCAACTTCGAAAATAGACAGGAGGTAAAAGTCTCATGAAACAAAATACTGTTAGTATCATCGGTCTAGGTTATGTCGGGCTGCCTCTAGCAGTAGAGTTCTGCCGTTCGGGATTCCGGGTGTTTGGTGTGGATATCGATAAAGAACGGCTTGAATGCCTTCGCCTGGGAGATTCATATATTGAAGATGTAGCCAATGAGGATGTCCAGGGATTCGTGAGTAATGGTCACCTGTGCCCTTCAGCGGAATTCTCTGTTCTGCAAGAGTCTGAAGGAATATCCATCTGCGTTCCTACCCCGTTACGTAAGACAAAGGAGCCTGATGTCTCCTATGTTATTGCTGCCACTGAAAACATAGCTCAATTCCTGCAGAGCGGACAGGTCGTTATTCTGGAGAGTACAGTCTATCCGGGGGCGACCGATACTCTGGTAGCTCCGATACTAGAAAAGAGTGGCCTAAAAGCCGGAAAGGACTTCTATCTAGCTTTTTCTCCGGAGCGTTTAGACCCTGGTAGACATAATATCAAGCTTAAAGATATCCCTAAAGTGATAGGTGGCATCAATGAAGAATCTACCCTGCGTGCCATCGACCTTTACCAACGTGTCTTCAACAGAGTAGTGCCGGTGACTTCAACAAAAGAAGCTGAAATGGTAAAGCTCCTTGAAAACACGTTTAGGGCAGTGAACATCGGGTTGATACATGAACTGGCGATGATGGCCCATCACATCGGTATTGATATATGGCAGGTGATTGACGCTGCTTCCACTAAGCCATTCGGATATATGCCCTTTTATCCCGGGCCCGGATGGGGAGGACATTGTATTCCAGTTGATCCAGTATATCTTTCTTGGCGGGCGAAAGCTGACGGTATTGACGCTGAGTTTATTGACCATGCAGTTCAAATTAACAACCACATGCCCCAATATATCGTTGAGCGGGTAGCGAGCCTGCTTAACGAAGCAGGTAAGCCTCTGCATGGCTCCCGGCTACTTCTGCTCGGGTTAACTTATAAACGGGATATAGGAGATATAAGGGAATCACCTGCTTTGCCAATCCTGACTCTTCTCAGGCAGAAACAGGCTATCGTCGCTTACCATGACCCTCGAGTGCCGAATCTGCAATACGATGGAGTATTGCTGAAATCATGCGAGTTAGACGATAACCTGCTTTCAGAACAAGACTGCATTATCATCATAACCGATCATTCGTGCTTTGACTACGAACATATCGTTAAACATTCCCGCCTGCTTTTTGATACGAGGAATGCTACTCGTGTTGTTGGGGGGCATAATTCTCACGTCCACGTTCTTTAATACTATGTAGAAGCCCATAATAGGTGACTTTAATGAATTATTCTTTCAGAGTACTACAAGTAGCAGCTATCGATGAGACTGTGAGGTTGTTTTTACTTCCGCTAATCGACCGTCTTAAGGTAGAAGGCTATCAGGTGCATATTGCCTGCTCGGATGGGCGATATATGCCTGAACTCAGGGATAGTGGATATCTTATGCACACTATTACCATTGAAAGACGCATCAATCCCATTTCCAACCTCAGGTCATTCTGGCACCTTTACCGTCTCATGAAAAAGGAACAATTTGATATTGTACATGTGCACACGCCAGTGGCTGCTGCTCTTGGAAGAATAGCGGCGTGGGCTGCACGGGTGCCAGTAGTTATCTATACCGCTCACGGCTTCTATTTTCACGACAATATGCCTCGATTGCTGAGGAAATCAATAATCTGGGTGGAAAAGCTTCTATGCTATGTTACTGACCTGATTTTTACTCAAAGTCATGAAGATGCAGTCACGGCTGTGAGGGAAACTATCTGTCCTCCAGACAAGGTGTTGTGGATAGGTAACGGTGTGGATACGGCACGCTTTACCTCAGAGCCTAACCACAACGGAACCAGAGATTGTCTTGGTCTGCGTGAACAGGACAAGGTAGTAGGTTTCGTAGGCCGCCTTGTCAGAGAGAAGGGAATCATGGAGCTGCTTGAGGCGATGAAAGTGGTAACCAAGGTTGTCCCTGATGCCAGGCTTCTCGTAGTAGGTGATGCTCTGAGTAGTGACCGTGACAGAAAGACGAAGCAGGCTATTACCCGGTTAATAGCTCAAGATGAGCTGTCATCTCATATCCTTTTCACAGGTTTTGTAGAAAATGTACCAGAGGTAATGACGGTCTTCGACCTTTGTGTGCTTCCCTCCCATCGTGAAGGGATGCCCCGCTCAATCATCGAAGCCATGGCGAGCGGTAAGCCGGTGATAGCTACGGATATCCGTGGTTGCCGCGAGGAGGTAGTCTCTGGTTCGACCGGTTTGCTGGTACCAGTCGGGGACTCTGCAGCACTTGCGGAAGCAATCATTTCTCTCTTGGAAGACCCGAAAATGGCTCGTCGAATGGGAGTTGAGGGTAGACAGCTATCCTGCAAACTCTACGATGAGCGTATGGTTCTTGACAGGCAGATAGCGGCATATTCTGAACTCGCTCGCAAAAAGCTGGGTAATCGGACCATATGGGAAGGGAAAACGTTTCAACAGCGGTTTCAACTCCGGGTGAAGCGGATCTTGGATGTCGTTCTGAGTTCTATCGCTCTGGCAGTACTGTGCATCCCTTTCTCTATAATCGCAGCTCTCATAAAACTTGACTCACCAGGCCCGGTTTTCTTCCGCCAGAAGCGGATAGGCAGACTGGAGAGTACGTTTCGTATATGGAAATTCCGGACTATGGTGGAAGAAGCAGTAAACCACGGCCTCGGCCTCAATGCTATCGAAAATGACCCCCGCTTCACCCGCGTGGGTAAATTACTCCGTAAGTGGGGTATAGACGAACTCCCACAGATAATCAACGTCCTCAGAGGAGAGATGAGTATAGTTGGCCCTCGCCCACCAATATCTTACCCGGTGGAGCAATATGATGATTTCTACCGGCACAGATTCTTGGCTAGGCCTGGAATCACCAGCCCTGTAGTTGTGAATGGACGTAACCTTCTCCCTTGGAAGGAGCGTGTAAAACTGGATATATGGTATATCGATAACTGGTCTCTCTGCCTGGACTTCAAAATTATCCTAAAGACATTCTGGGCAGTCTTGGTAAGCCATGAAGGAGTCTATGGTCCAGGGGGTCTAAATGATGGCGGTTTCACATCCTCCCTTATAGACAAACTTCCTAATTCAGAACCGGACCAAACGGATGAGCAGGCAAGTCTGATTTGTGACAGTAAACAACAATCATAGTAACACTAAAAAAGGTTTATTAGTTAACGCAAACACATGTATTTGTTCGGCGGGTAAATATAGTAGATTCCAATAAACGAAAACTGGAGATGTGGAAGATGATAAAAGGTAAAAATATCCTCATTACTGGCGGTGGTGGATTTATCGGGAGTGCTCTTGCTGAAAAATTGGTTCAACATAATCACGTAGTTCTTCTGGATAACGATTTCGAACACAACTCGTTTGCCTTTACAAAACTGAAGGGAAATGGGTATGTTGAGCGAATCCAGAGTGACATATTGGACATAGAGAAGATCTCCCAGGCAACTCGTGAAGCTCAAATTGTAGTACATATGGCAGCAAAAGTAGGCGTACAGGAAGTAATTAACGATTCTCTTAATACACTTGAAGTAAATTACATCGGCACCTCAAATTTATTGAAGTCTTTAGCAAGTAACCAGAATTGTGAGCGAGTACTGGTATTTTCTACAAGTGAAGTTTTTGGTGTACACGCTTTCGGCATTGCCGAGAATGGCGATTCCATTCTTTCTTCAGTACAGGATATTAGATGGTGTTACTGTATTAGTAAGTTGGCAGCTGAACAATTGGCTTTTAGCTATTTTCGCCAAAAAGGTCTGCCTGTTGTGGTAATTCGTCCTTTTAATATATTTGGCCCCAATAGAGTTGGTGATCACGTGGTACTTCGATTTATATTGAGGGCGTTACAAAATGAAAATTTACAGATATATGGTGATGGAACGCAGATCAGGGCGTGGTGCTATATTGATGATTTTTGTGACGGAGTACTCAGGGCAATGGAGGTACCAGGGGCTATCGGACAAGCATTCAATATAGGTAATCATCATAATACTATTACTATATTTGGTCTGGCAAAAAAAATCATCGAGTTATGCGGAAGCAAGTCCGGTGTGGATTTTAAGAGTCTGGATTTTGCTGATATAGACATCAGAGTTCCGAATATATCAAAGGCCATAAAAATACTTGATTTCGTTCCGAAAGTTGAACTCGATGAAGGTCTGGCTGATACGATAGAGTGGGTTAAGGAGAATATGGATGCAATTATTTCTTATAATGGTCACAAGAGGGCTTATGTCGTATAAGTCAGGGGAAAAAACGGAAAAGCTAATTACTACAGTTTTATTTGTTTAGTAAGTGTCACTTAATTTAGAAAATTTTTACAAATAAACTAATGACTGGTTTTCCTGGATAAGTGTAATAGGAGACTCTCCAATTCGGATAGTATATACCAAATGTTAGACTGTAACTAAAAACTCATAATTCTTAGCGAATCATAGAATATTGTAATGGGATATATGTAATGGGATATATCGTAAAGAATATATAAGCGAGGGCTTAAAGATTACTAAAATAATGAGAACACCGGAAGAGATTAGAATAGACACTTTTAAACTTGCTCTGGAAATGAAATGTCCCCACATAGCTCCATCATTATCAACCGTTGAGATACTTCTCACGGTATATGGAAGAATGACCGATTATGACAAGTTTATCTTGAGTAAAGGCCATGGTTGTGTTGCCTGGTATGTTCTTCTAAGAGATCTTGGTAAGAATCCACCTTTAAAGAACCATCCTGATATTGATATTGATAACGGAATTGAGTGCACAACCGGCAGTTTGGGACACGGATTACCGATGGCAGTTGGTATGGCTCTTGCTAAAAAGATGAAAGAGGAACCAGGGATTATATACGTATTAATGGGTGATGGTGAATGCCAGGAAGGGACAATTTGGGAATCTGCAATGATCGCGTCGAAGCATGGGTTGGACAATCTTTGTGTCGTTGTGGATAGAAATAACCTACAGTGTTTAGACGCGACTGAAAACATCAGTAACCTTGAGGATCTGATAGTAAAGTTCAGTGCTTTTAACTGGCATGCAATTGACGTAGATGGTCACAACATCAAGGAGATAGATGACTATCTTGGTGCAAACTCATATGGCAAACCGAAGATTATCATAGCACACACGGTAAAAGGCAAGGGTATCAGTTATATGGAGAACAATCCGATCTTCCAT
>JGI24422J19971_10002056_pt1 | contig 12450 bp, 9 predicted proteins | sample DeeMarSWOR152_54_FD_19971 | JGI IMG/M metagenome (IMG submission 19971) | reverse complement strand
AGTTGTGCTGGCTCCCCAAAATCAGCGATTGAAAAAAATTGTATCTTTTTACCATTATCACCTCCTGCTTGATTTATTTTTCATCATTCGGTCCGATACAAAGAACGAATGTTTAGATGGGGTGGGATTTCAATCATTGATTTTGGGAGAATAGAGCCTGTCAGGGTTTGACAACACGCATCTTAATATGCCATAGTCTGTTGGGCCTAGAAAGCTTATATCAGGAGGTTCATCAATGGTCGGCATAAAGTCTTACGGAGCTTATATCCCACGATATCGAATGAATCATAACACAATCTTCACGGCTGTTGGATTCCTGGGTACGTTCCCACCAGCCGGTGAAAATGCAGTCGCTAATCATGATGAAGATACTCTCAGCATGGCAGTAGCAGCAGGAACTGATTGCTTAGGCGATATGAAACGGGAGATGGTTGATGGTCTTTATCTTGCCACCACCAGCCAGCCTTATATGGTAAGGCAAAATTCAGCTCTGGTAGCTACTGCCCTTGATTTGCAGTCAAATATGAGGACTGCTGATTTCATAGGCTCTATGAAGTCAGGGACAACTGCACTGCTTTCCGCATTTGATACAGTCAAGGGGGAGACTTTAAGTAATATTCTTGTCTGCGCCTCTGATTGCCGTTTAAGCAAACCGGGCAGTCCTCAAGAGTCTCTCTACGGTGACGGCGCTGCGGCACTTCTTGTTGGCAGTGATGATGTGATTGCTACTTTTGAAGGTTCTTATTCCGTGTCCTACGATTTCCCCGACCGATGGAGGGCAAGTGGAGAAAAATTTGAGCATGCCTGGGAAGATAGATTCATTCGCGATTCTGGCTACAGGCAATTTATTATGGAAGTAATTTCTGGACTATTGAAGAGATACAACCTGGACATCAAGGACTTTGCCAAGATAGTTTATCCCGGTGTGTATGCACGAGAGCATGGAGCTATAGCCAAGCGATTAGGTGCTGACCCTGGTCAGCTTCAGGATACATTGATTAGCACAGTCGGTGAAACGGGGTCAGCTTCACCTCTAATGATGTTGGTAGCGGCACTGGAAGACGCAAAGCCAGGCGATAAAATATTGGTCGTCAGCTTTGGGAACGGGAGCGACGCACTATTTTTCCAGGTTACTGAAAAAATAAAAAATATAACGGGCAGGAGGGCGGTGAAGAAACACTTGAACTCGAAAAAGGAGCTCACTAGCTATGAAAAATACCTTGCCTTCAGAAATTTAGCACCGATGGACTTAGGTATGCGTGGCGAGATGAGCATTCGCACACCGATGTCGGCATTGTTCAGGGAGCGGAAAGTAGTTTTAGCTCTGTGTGGCTCGAAGTGTAAAAAATGCGGCACGCCGCAATACCCATACCAGAGAGTATGTGTCAATCCTGATTGTGGAGCCATTGACCAGATGGAAGATTATCGCTTTTCGGATAAGAAAGGCACTGTATTTACTTATACCGGTGATAATCTAGCTGCCAGTATCGACCCACCTTCAATATATGGCCTGGTGGACTTTGATGGCGGTGGTAGATTCTGGTTTGATTTCGCTGACTGTGACCTGGATTCCGTTAAAGTAGGCATACCGGTAGAGATGACCTTCCGCAGACGATATGTTGATGAAGCAAGTGGTGTTCACGGTTATTCGTGGAAGGCAATGCCAATACGTGCCTGACCACAGCGAGAAGTAATAAAATTTATAGAGGGAGTAAAAATGGCAGAAGGTATTAAAGACAAAGTTGCTATTATAGGGATGGGTTGCACTAAATTTGGAGAGCTATGGGATAAGAGTGCAGATGACCTTATAGTAGATGCTTTTCAAGAATGTGTTGAGGACGCGGGTATAGAAAAAAAGGACATCAATGCAGCCTGGTTTGGCGTGCATTTTGAGGAACAGAGTGTCGGAAAAGGGGCTACCTCTATGGCTTTAGCATTGAAGTTGCCCTTTATTCCGGTCACCAGGGTGGAAAATTTTTGTGCTACTGCCACAGAAGCTTTCAGGGGGGCATGTTACGGTGTAGCTTCAGGAGCTTATGATATCGCCTTGGCTCTGGGTGTAGAAAAGCTCAAAGACACGGGATATGGTGGGCTTCCGGGCGGCCCTGGTCTTATGGGGACAAAAAATGCACTAATTATGCCCAAATTGACCGCCCCTGGGGCTTTTGCTATGATGGCGACCAGATACTTCTCTGTATATGGCCTCAGTCCAGAGGAAGGCAAAAAAATGCTGGCTAAAGTGTCAGCCAAAAGCCATTATAATGGAGCCCGGAACCCGAAGGCACATTTGCGCCGCGAAGTGACTGAGGAACAAATACTGAATGCGCCTATCATTGCCTGGCCACTGGGGCTTTTTGATTGCTGCGGAGTCAGTGATGGCGCAGCGGCTGCTATCGTAACTAGAGCTGACATGGCCAAGAACTTTCGGCCCGACCCCGTATATGTTAAGTCACTACAAATTGCTTTAAGTTCAGGCGAGGAATTACTGTATACCAAATGGGATGGAGCTCATGTTGAGACCGGTTACCGTGCCGGCATTCTGGCTTATAAGGAGGCGGGGATAAAGAACCCACGTGAAGAGATAAGCATGGCTGAGGTGCACGATTGCTTCTCCATAACTGAGGCAGTGACTATGGAAGATTTGCAGCTCAGCCCCAGGGGCAAAGTCAAGGAAGACATCGAGGCTGGTCGTTTCAATCTTGATGGACCGCAGCCTATTCAGCCCGATGGTGGATTGAAGTGCTTCGGGCATCCTATTGGTGCCTCTGGTCTCAGGATGTTGTATGAAATGTATAAACAATTGCAGGGCAAAGCCCAGCTGCCAGAACGGCAAATCAAGAATCCCAAGATGGGTCTAACCCACAATATGGGCGGCTTTCCAGCCATGAACATCGTTAGTGTGGCTATTGTAGGGTTGTAGAAGAAACTAAATCTCGGAGGCTAGCTATGCCTGGAGGTAGTTTGATTACCGATGAGCTGCAAAAATTGATAGGCGTGTCATTAGGCACTACTATCTCCAAGGTCGAAGAGGGAGCAATCCAGAGGTATGCACAGGCTATAGGTGACCCGAACCCCCTGTACAATGACCCGGATTACGCCAGTAAAACCGAGTATGGTCGGTTATTGGCTCCTCCAGGTTTCACCGGTTGGTCAATCAAGGCTGAACGCCCCATGGAAAAATTGTTTGAGTCTCTAATAAAAGCTGGAGGGCCTCCAAGGGTGCTCGATGGAGGTGTTGAATTCGAATTTATTGAACCTGTTGGCGCTGGCGATGTATTAACTGCCACAACTAAAATTGCCAGCATAACCGAGCGCGAAACCAGACTGGGCAAGACCATGTTCACCACGGTAGAGATTACTTTTGTGAACCAGAGGGGCAATGTAGCGCTCAAAAGCCGGTCGACATTGATTCAGTTCTAACCTGTTTTGGCTACTTTATTTTTGGGAGGGAAAATGGCTAAACAGATTTATTATGAGGATGTTGAAGTAGGCACTGAGATAACACCATTAGCTAAAATTGCGACAACTCGCATGTTAGTCCAATGGGCGGGGGCATCGGGAGATTTTAACCCTTTGCATTATGAAGATGATTTCGCCAAAGCTATGGGCGTAGGTGCTCCCATTGTTCACGGTGCACTTAAACGCGCCTGGTTAGGACAATTGATGACTGACTGGATTCCGGGGGAAGGGAAACTCAAGAAATTGTCTTGCCAATACCGCGGTATGGATTATCCCCGTAAAATGAAGACGATGGAAGAGCCACACGATGGAGAAACCTGGTGGTGTAAAGGCAAGGTAACCAAGAAATACGAGGAGGGTAGTGAGCATTTTGTTGAGTGCGAGATTTGGGTGGAAAATGGAAAGGGAGACAAGACAACGCCAGGTTCAGCCCTGGTTGTCTTACCCACACGGAGCGGGAAATAAGCGAGAGTATTGGTTTCGATAGCTATTTGAAGTAATTATCCTGGAAATACTGAATCGAGCCTGTATCTTTAAAAAATAAAGTTCTAGGAGGTAAAAATGGGCGATAGGCTAAAAGGCAAGATAGCCATAGTTACCGGTGCAGGACGAGGTATTGGAAGAGGCGAAGCGCTGGCTTTAGCATCGGAGGGTGCTAAAGTCGTCGTGAACGACCTAGGAGGTGCCACAGATGGCACTGGGGCATCAATTTCACCAGCGGACGATGTGGTAGCAGAGATAAAGAAACTCGGTGGAGAGGCAGTTGCCAACCATGACTCGGTGACCACTATGCAAGGTGGCGAGAACATTGTAAAGACCGCCCTAGACAACTTTGGTAAGGTTGACATACTGGTCAATAATGCTGGCATTCTGCGCGATAGAATGGTGTTCAACATGAGCGAGGAAGACTGGGATTTGGTGCTTAAAGTGCATCTTTATGGTCATTTCCATACCATCAGAGCGGTGAGTCCCCTATTCCGTCAGCAGAGGTATGGACGAATAATAAATACCTCATCCATAGCAGGTCTCTATGCCACGACTTATGGGCAGGCTAATTACGGTGCAGCTAAAGAGGGAATCGTTGGGTTAACAAGAAAAGCGGCGAGGGACATGGGCCGGTACGGTGTAACGTGTAATTGTATTCGGCCTACCGCCGGGACTCGGCTTACCCTTAGCGACGATATGAAGAAGGCCCGGGCAGAGGATATGGCCAGGCTTGAGGCGCTGAAGCCTGATGATATCGCTCCTCTGGTAGTATGGCTTGCCTCCGATGACGCTGCTAATGTCAATGGACGGGTATTTTATGTACAAACAGGCCGAGTCGGGCTCTANTCAGAGCCGGTATTGGAGCTGCAGATGGTTAAAGATGGCAGCTGGACAATTGATGAGCTATTCAACTTCATGCCNGTAACCATGACGTGGGAATTGGTAAATCCAGACCCACCCCAANCACCAAAGNAGTAGCTTGNTATNNGCTATCATCGGGCNCAANNTGACTCATCGCCTGCNGTATAACAAGGGCAAAGGCATTACATCNTGGACAATTCATTTCCGGGAGGGTAAGAATGGATTTCAGACTGGGCGAAAAAGAACTGGCCTTGAAGGAAGAAATTCGCAAGTTTGCCGAAGCCGAATTGCCTCCAGACTGGAGGGGCAGCACTACAATTGACGGAGAGTGCAAAGATTTCGAGTTCGAAATATCCATATCAAAAAAGCTAGCCCAGAGGGGTTGGCTCGTCATGGACTGGCCGAAGGAATATGGCGGACGTGGTGCTTCTCTCTGGGAGCAAACAGTATATGAAATGGAGATTGCCTACTGGGGTATACCGGGAGCAGGGATGGGCGTAAGCGGTACACACTGGGTAGGACCCTGCCTGATGATGTTCGGCACCGAAGAGCAGAGGAAAAAATATTTGCCGTTAATTGCCTCGGGGGAAAAAGATGGTGTCTGGTGCACGGGTTATAGTGAACCAAATGCTGGTTCAGACTTTGCCAATCTTCAGACGCGGGCAGTGAGGGATGGAGATGCTTATATTATAAATGGAGATGCTTATATTATAAATGGGCAAAAGGTATGGACGAGTGCTGCTCACAAGGCAAGATGGTGCTGGCTGGCTGCCAGAACGGACCCCNATGCCGTTAAGAAACACCGGGGAATCAGTATCTTTATTGTGGACGTGAAGAGCCCGGGGGTTACAGTTAATCCTATTTTAAACTATTACGGGCAGCATCATTTCAATGAAATGTTTTTCGATAATGTGAGAATACCGGCTACCAACCTGGTTGGGGAGGAAAATAGAGGCTGGTACCATCTGATGCAGGCGTTAGCTTATGAGCGACGCAGCATGGCGCCTACCACCTACGGTGCTTTTAAGAGGGTGTTAGATGAACTAGTTAAGTATGCTATTCAAACCGAGCATGAAGGACAGCCATTATCTCAAAATCCTGTGATTCGTGCCAAGCTGGCTGACCTGGCTATCGACCTGGAAGTATTAAAGATGTTCGCCTTTCAGATCGCCTGGCGGATAAGTCAAGGCCAAATTCCAGTCTATGAGTCTTCAAGGAACAAGATAATGAGTGACGAAGTGATGAGACGGGTTTCTATTACTGGGGCAGAGCTTTTAGGCATATATTCTCAGGTTGACCCGGATTCCGAATGGTCCAAGCTCAATGGCACTATACAGGGTGCCTATCTGGGCTTTCCTGGTCTAGCAATCGCAGCCGGCACTGCTGAAATCGAAAAGAGCATCATTGCGCAATTCGGACTGGGATTACCTAAATCATATTGAAGTTTTTAGAGTTTGCTTGATAACAGGTCCCTGCCGTTGTGAGTAGAGCGAAGAATATAAACTCTCCACGATGTTCAGGGTAATAAAAAAAGGTAGGTTTTTTTAAGGGGTTATTATGGATTTCAGTTTTACAGAAGAACAGGAGATGTTGCGCATGTCAGCCAGAGATTTTCTGGCAAAGGAATGAATGCCCCAAAGCCAAAGTCAGGGAGATGGACAAAGATGAAAGGGGCTATGACCCGCAATTATGGCACAGTATGGCAGAACTGGGCTGGACGGGCCTCACCTTTCCGGAAGAATATGGTGGCATGGGTGCCAGCTTTATGGACCTGGTTGTCTTGATGGAGGAGGTGGGAAGGAATATCCTGCCCGGTCCCTTCTTTTCCACTATTGCCCTTTGTGCTCTGGCCCTATGTGAATATGGAAGCAATGAACAAAAAACTAAGTTACTGCCACAAATAGCTAAAGGCGAAGCTATCTGGACTTTCGCTTTAGTCGAGTCGTCAGGCAGATATGAAGCTTCTGAGGTAAAACTTCGTGCTGTATCGGATGGGACCAATTATGTCCTCCAGGGACATAAGCTCTTTGTTGCCAATGCTCATCTAGCTGATTACATCCTGGTAGTGGGCAGGACCGGGGAGGGGAAAAGAGCTGAGGATGGAATCACACTGTTTATAGTGGATGCCAAGGAACCGAATGTGAAGATGGAGGGAATCCCGACTATAGCTGGTGATAGGCAGTTTAAAGTCAGCTTTGATAGTGTAGCGGTGCCAAAAGATAACATCCTGGGCAAGATAGGCAATGGCTGGGATATAGTGGACTTTATATTACAAAGGGCTGCTGTGCTGAAGTGTGCTGAGATATCAGGAGCGTGTCAGGCTGTTTTGGACATGACCAGCAGCTATGCCAAGGAACGGATCCAGTTCGATCGGCCTATCGGCTCTTTCCAAGCGGTACAGCACAAACTGGCTGACATGTTGATTGATGCGGAGGCGATTCAGTATTTACTTTATCAGGCAGCGTGGGGAATAAGCGTTGGTTCACCATCGCCTGGGCAGATTTCCACAGCCAAGGCTAAAGCCAACGAAGCTTACCAGCGAATTTGCATTGAAGGCATTACTGCTCATGGGGCTATCGGATATACCATGGACCATGATATTGGGCTCTATTACCGTCGTGTCAAGGCGGCAGAGTTTACTGCCGGCGACACCGACTTGCACAAAGAAGTGATAGCTATTGAGCTGGGACTTTAGTTTTACCAGATAAGAATGTCTCCTGGCCTTACTGAGTCCAAATCCATTCCCTCTGACGACACTTGTACAAGAGCTAGGAGATAAACTCAATATTTTAGCTAATGCAGCTTTGCCCTGACTGTCATATGTCTATCTCGTTTTCGATATCCTTCTACAAATTTTTCACGCTAAAAAGTGTAGACATAGGGATCTATTGAAGTTGACAATTGGCTGTATGATTTTATAAGCTTTTATCTTGCATTCACTTTGTTGGCGGCATAGGGCTTGGTGCTGTTGTATGCCCGCCGAAGTCTAAAATTATAAAATAAAAAAGGAGGAAAAAATGACTAATGTAGCTATTGTGGATGTTGTGAGGTCACCCGTTGGCATTCGGACACAGCGGAGATTCACGGATATATGCCGGGTGATGCCCGATGACCTTCTGGCTTACTGCTTGAAGGCGCTGGTGGAGCGCAATGGCATCGACCCCATGATAATTGAGGATATTATTGCCGGGACATCTGACCGCCCGCGCAACTCCGGGAGGTTTGGCAGTCTAGCCGCCGGGTTTCCGCCAGAAGTTGCCGGATGCCAGATCAACAGGCAATGTGCTGGCGCACACACTGCCCTCCACTTTGCAGCTATGGAGATAATGACCGGCTATGCCGAAGTGACTGTAGCCTGTGGAGTTGAATCTATGTCCCGCGATTGGCAGGTCGTGCGCCAAGTTGTTCCACCACCAACCCAAGCGACAACTGGTGCTCCAGTACCTCCAGATTATATGAGTGAGCTGATGATGGCTGCCTTTGCTAAATATGGCGGCTTTGTCAACATGGGGCAATCTGCCGAGGCTATAGCTCGTAAGTGGGATATCTCGCGAGAGGATATGGACGACTTCAGCTTCTGGAGCCAACAAAAAGCCGTAAAAGCTGCCCAGGATGGGAAATTCAAAAACGAGATTGTGCCTATATCGGTGAAAATGCCGGATGGGACAACGAGTGTGGTGGATCTCGATGCGACTATAAGGTTTGATATAGATCGTGACAAGATGAGAAATTTACCACCAGCATTTATCCCACCGCCCTTTATGGACATTACCGAAGGTAGAGTTACCGCAGCCAATTCGAGCCCAGTCTGTGATGGTGCTTCCGCTGCCCTGCTGATGAGCAAGGAGAAGGCCGAGAAGCTGGGTTTTAAGGCACGTGCCTACATGAAGCCTAACCGGGCGTGTGTTCTGGGCTGTGATCCTGGACCTTACCAGTTGACTGGACCTATACCAGCTACTCAGAAAGTCNTGGAGCGGGCTGGCATGAAATTGAGTGACATCGACTGGTTTGAGGTCAATGAAGCTTTTGCCTCGGTGGTCATTGCCTGGGCTAAGGAGATGGGCATACCTTGGAATGACCCCAGAATCAATCCTCACGGAGGCGCAACTGCGCTGGGGCACCCGCTAGGTGAGACTGGCGTTAAGTTATTAGCTACAGCGATCAACGGTATGGAAGATAGGGACGTTAAGTTCGGTCTGCTCACCATGTGTGTCGGCGGCGGTCAGGGCATAGCCACCATAATCGAGCGGGAATAATAAACAACCTGGTATCATTTTCGGCAATGGGCGGCTGTAGCCGAGCGAGAGTCGCTCATTGTCTATATTCATTGGCCACGACCCACCTTAGACTGTAAGTGATGGCACCAGGGAAATCCATGGTTATGAAGATGCCGCATATATCTCCCACTAAAGTGAGCATTTTGACCTTGAGATTCACGCCTTTGTCAGGCTAAGAATCCCGGCGCTGATGCATTTAGTATCCTCCTAGTGACACTATTATAGTGTCACCCATCTATCCCAACGAACTCATTAGCAATAAGGTGGCAGTGCAATATAAATGCAAGAATATATACTGCTTAGCAAGAAAAATCATCCTCTGGCCCCTGCCACCATTTTTGCCATCCCCACCATTCAGTGCTAAAATAATCACACTCTCGAAAAGGCAGTAGAAAGCACTAGAGGTCTTAAATCATGCCAAGACATAAAAAACAAAGAACTGTTGGCGAACTCAAAGCATCAGGTTACCAGCCTCTCACCGTCAGAGAGGAGATGAGGCGGAACCTCATCAAAATGATAAAGAAAGGACGAACAGCTTTCCCAGGGATAATTGGCTACGACGAGACTGTCATCCCCCAGATCAAAAACGCCACAATCTCAGGGCAGGATATTATCTTCCTCGGCGAACGTGGGCAGGCAAAGTCAAGGCTCATGAGGCTCATGGTTAACCTGCTTGACGAGGAAGTTCCGGTGGTCAAGGGCTGTGAGATCAATGACCAGCCGCTGGCACCCATCTGTAAAAAGTGCCGGGACAAGCTACTTAAAGAAGGCGATGCTACGGAGATCGACTGGCTACCCCGCTATGAACGCTACGGAGAAAAGCTGGCTACACCTGATATCACTGTGGCTGACCTCATTGGCGATATCGACCCGATTAAAGTGGCTGAGGGGAGATACCTTTCCGATGAGCTGGCTATCCACTACGGCCTTATCCCCAGGAGCAATCGGGGCATATTCTGCATCAACGAGCTGCCCGACCTAAGCGAAAGGTTACAAGTCAGTCTATTCAACCTGATGGAAGAGGGAGATATACAGATACGCGGTTACCGTGTTCGTCTGCCTCTGGACATACTCATCGTCGCCAGCGCCAACCCTGAAGATTATACCAGCAGAGGGCGCATCATAACGCCCCTTAAAGATAGATACGGTGCGCAGATCAGGACACATTATCCGCTGAGTATTGAAGACGAGATCGCCATTATCGAGCAGGAGCGAAGGCAATTCCGCGGCGATGATTTCGACCATTACGTCCCCCAATATATGAAAGAGATCATCACCGAAATAACCCAGCTCGCCAGAGGAAGCCCTGAGATCAATCAGCGCTCAGGCGTAAGCGTCAGGGTCTCCATTGCCAACTGCGAGACGGTGCTTTCAAATGCCATCAGAAGGGCCATCAGCCTTAACGAGAAGCTGGCAGCACCCCGTATCAGCGACCTTCCATACATTATGTCATCAACCAGAGGCAAAATCGAACTGGATAGCTTTGAAGACATGAAAGAGGAGAAGGTCATCGAGCAACTTATAAAGAAGGCTGTGCAGAACGTATTCAACCGCTACTACCGTGCTTATGACTGGGAGGAGATGCTATCCCGCTTCAGGCAAGGATTCAACTTCGTGGTCTCTGATATGATGCGCGCTCGGACATATATGCGTAGCGTTAAGGCAATACCAGGTATGACCGAAGCCATAAAGGTGGTGGCTGACTCCGAGAGGCCTGAAGTAATAGCCGCAGCAGTGGAATTCATCCTTGAAGGGCTTCATCTGAATAAAAAGTTGAACAAAGAGAAAGTCCAGGGCAAGACAGTTTACAGGCAGTGACATGGCTATATATCGCTACTCCGAATGGGATGGCACACAGGAACTGTTCGACCTAGATGCAGATAAGCTCATGGACGAACTGGGACGTCACCTGCTCTCCTATGGAGACCTCTCCTATGCTCTGCGCCGTCTTCAACACAGCGGCATAAGAGATAGCCAAGGACGGCATCTGCCAAGTCTGCAGGAACTACTGAACAGGCTTCGGCAACAGCGACAGCAGCAGCTAGATAAGTACGATTTGAGCTCTATCCTGGATGATATACGCCTCAGGTTGGACGACATAGTGAATACAGAACGGCAGGGGATCGAGCAACGTCTCGAAGAGACAAGACAGCGAGCCAAAGAGACTGCCAGTGAGCTTAGCTCTGAGATGATCGAAAAGCTGGCGAAGTCTGTAGAGGAGCGAGCAGCACAGAACCTAAAGAAACTCGAAGAACTGCCTTCAGATGTCGGCGGGCGCATAAAGGAGCTTTCCCGGTATGACTTCATGGACGACGATGCCAAGCGCCAGTTCCAGGAACTTCTTGATATGTTAAAACGAAATGCCATACAACCTTATGCCCGTGACTTGATGCAACAAATCGAAAGTATGGACCCATCCACCCTGGCTGAAATCAGACGCCTAGTTGAAGCTATAAACCGGATGCTGGAAGATCGCTTAAGAGGAGAGGAACCCGATTTCCAAGAATTCCTCCGTCAGTTCGGTCACTTTTTCGGATCCCAGCCACCCCAGAGCCTGGATGAGTTGATGGAGCGGCTACAAAATCAGATGGCACAAGCTCAGTCCCTGATCGATAGCCTATCGGCTAACGACAAAAAGGCGCTTGAAGATTTGCTGGACTCAATGCTGGACGATGCCACACGCTTTGAGCTGTCAAAGCTCGCCGCTAACCTTGAAGCCCTTAACCCTACACGCCATTTACCACGACCTTACCTCTTCTCTGGCAATGAGTCTATTTCCTACACCGAAGCCCTCAAGCTGATGGAAATGTTGCATAAGCTGGATATGGTCGAGGCACAGCTAAAGGAAGCACAATTCGGTGGTTCCTTGGATAACGTAGATGAAAAGCTGATCACAGAGCTCGTGGGTGAGCAGACAGCTAAAGAACTAGAGCAGTTGCGCAGCATAACCAGAATCCTGGAAGAAGCTGGCTATATACAGTGGACAGATAACCGCTATGAACTGACCCCTCATGGCATGAGAAGGATCGGGCAGAAAGCACTCAAGGACATATTCGCCCACCTGAAGAAAGATAGCTTGGGAAGACACAACCTTAACTTAAAAGGTCTTGGCGGCGAGAAGACGGACGAGACAAAGAAATACGAATTTGGTGACGGGTTCCAAATCCACCTACAGAAAACGATTATGAACTCCCTTCTCCACCAGCCGCAGATACCCCCACTCCACATAAGCCCAGATGACTTCGAGGTATTCAGGACAGAGACGCTGACAATGTCAGCTACAGTGTTGATGTTGGACTTGAGCTTGTCCATGGTGCTCAGGGGTAACTTTCAAGCCGCAAAACGGGTAGCAATTGCACTGGATAAC
>JGI24422J19971_10002053_pt1 | contig 12458 bp, 12 predicted proteins | sample DeeMarSWOR152_54_FD_19971 | JGI IMG/M metagenome (IMG submission 19971) | reverse complement strand
CCTCAACGAGCCTCTACACATCTATAACATCCGCCAAAAACGCCGCCAGCCCGGTTTACGCCCCCAACATCTTGAGGCGATGCTTACGGCTGCAAGGCTCTGCGACGCGGAAGTTGAAGGTGCAAGGCTGGGTTCCCGCGAGTTATGGTTTAAGCCCCGCAGGATCGCTGGCGGCGAAATAAGAGCTGAAATCGGAACCGCGGGCAGCATCCCCATGCTTTTGCTCACTGTTCTCCCCTTGTGCATGTTCGCTGAATATCCGGTTCGTCTCCGCGTGATCAAAGGAGGAACCGATGTCCGCCACTCGCCGACCATAAACTACCTGAAGCACGTGTTGCTTCCTGTGCTTGACCGCATGGGCTTGAAAGCCTCTCTGACTGTGCACAAATACGGTTATTACCCGAAGGGTATGGGGGAAGTCTCCCTAGAAGCGCAGCCCTGCCAAAAGCTTAATTCTTTACGTTTAGACGAGTTCGGAACCGTGAAGGAAGTTGGCGGCGTCTCCGTGTGCACCTTCTTAGCGGATCGAAAAGTCGCTGAACGCCAAGCTAAGGCGGCCGAAACGTTTCTCAAGCCCCTCGGCTATGAAGCGGACATCCAAGTGATCAACGACCGGTCTAACCCCCTCCAGAAGGGTAGTTCCCTGGTTTTGTGGGCGAAAACCGACAGAGACGTGCTTTTGGGAGGAGACGCCATCGGAGAACTTCGGAAACCCAGCGAAGCCGTTGGACGGGAGGCTGCCCAAAACCTACATAAGGAACTCCAAGCCCAAGCCACAGTTGATGTGCACCTCGCGGACATGCTTGTGCCCTACGTCGCCTTAGCTGAAGGCAAATCGGTTTATCTGACGCGCGCAATGACCGAGCACCTGGAAACAAACATCTGGCTCACCCAAGAAATCCTAGGCGCAAGGTTTCAAGTTACAAGAAAAGGAAACCTCTTCTACATTGAAAAGAGTTAAGGGCATATTTGAAGCCTATTTGACCACAAATAAAACTATAGGGTCATTTCCGCCATCAGTTGAGCGCACAGTGGAACAACCTCTAAAAACCACCGTGCTCAAATTTCTCTTGAAGGGATCCACAGTTGGGGCAGTGCCAAATCTGCGGCGAAAAATCGCCCACAATTTCCATCCGCCTAGGCGTCTGTGTACAGTGCATTCGAGAAAAGCCTGAAGGGGCGCTGAAGATAACCGATAAGGTTCACGGTGAAAGCCGAGCGAACTTCGGTTTACCAGCGAAACCGCCCAACAACCCAGAAGGTGTTTCCTGCGGCATGTGCGCTAACGACTGCAAAATCCGCGTCGGCGGGAAAGGCTTTTGCGGTTTGGTCTTCAACGTTGGCGGTCGACTGGTCCGCAAAGGAGGCACAGTGGCTAGGGGCGTCCTCCAGTGGTATTATGATCCGTTGCCCACGAACTGCGTGGCATGGTGGTTCTGCCCAGGATGCACAGGAGCGGGATACCCAAAATATGCGCACAACCGTGGAGCTGAAAGCGGGTACGCGAATCTCGCTGTTTTCTACGGAAGCTGCAGCCTTGACTGCCTCTACTGCCAAAACTGGCACTACAGAAACCTCGCAGCCGAATTAAGCCCTATTGTAAGCGCCCAAACCCTCGCGGCTCAAGCCGACGCTCACGTTTCCTGCATATGCTTTTTCGGCGGCGACCCCTCGTCGCAGATGCCCCACGCATTGAAAACGAGCGAACTAGCGCTAAAGAAGGCTCGAGAACAAAAGCGCATCCTCAGGATATGCTGGGAAACTAACGGAAGGTGGAAGAAAGAGTTTGCGTTGCGGGCGGCTGAGCTTTCCCTGACCAGCGGGGGAACTGTCAAATTCGATCTGAAGACTTGGAATGAAAACCTGAGCAAAACGCTTTGCGGGGTTTCTAACCAGCCTACGCTTGAGAGTTTCAAGATGATTGGTGAAGGGTTCTATAAGAAACGCCCTGAACTTCCGATTTTAACCGCCAGCACCCTGCTTGTTCCGGGCTACGTGGATGTGGAGGAGGTTGAGGGTTTGGCGCGGTTCATAGCGGAAATAGACCCGGCGATTCCGTACACGCTGCTGGCTTTCTATCCAACTTACGTAATGAACGACTTGCCTACAACAAGCCGCGAGCAGGCTTGCAACTGCCGAGAAAACGCGGAGAAACACCTCGAAAATGTCAGAATAGGAAACATACATCTTTTAGGCTGAACAGCCGTCGTTTACTTTCATTAAAATTCGTGTTAGCGCACGGTGAAAACATTATTACTTTTCTTTTTCTCTCTCCGCGGTTCAGACATTTCTTTCCGTCGCCAATCTTATTAACGGTTTAACCTTGAACCTTTCATTCAAGGCAAATAAAATGCAAAAAATGTGCACCTTCCACCTGCCCGAATGCCTCAACTGCAGCCTCATAGAGTCCTGCTTCCTTGAAATGAAGCGCAAATCGAACCGCCAAATAATCCATGATCCTGAAAACAACATAACCAACCTAATCAACCTCACCCGCGAATTCACCGAAAGACTGAGCAGAATAAGACCTTCGATTTAAGAACTCGGCTTCTCTTCAAGGGGCAGTTTTCTCGCCATTTGGTATGCGTCTTCTCCGTCAGCATAATATCCATGCATGGTCCGCGTAATCCTGAAGTCCATCCTCTTGTAGAGCTTCACCGCCGCTACGTTGCTCTTCCGAACCTCCAAGTAACATTCCTTCGCACCGTAAAGAGGCATGGCCCGCATGGCTTCCCGCAGCAGAGCGCGTCCTACGCCGTGTTGACGATGTTCAGGCGTAACCGCGATGGAAATAACGTGTCCTTTCTTGGTGATACCTAAAAATCGGAGCTGGGACATCCCTGTTTCAATTCGGCACATGATATAGCCCACTATTTGCCCATTTTCCTCCGCGACAATGAAGGTCTTAGGAAAGCGATCATACAAATCCAAGAAAAAGAAAGAGGTGTAGTTTTCCGGGAGGCACTTCCGGTTTATGTCGCTTACCTGCTGTAAGTCTGCGGGTTCAAACGGTCTCAAGGTTAAGGTTGTCTTTTGCAAGTTTCCGCTTCCACTCGAAGATACCGCGTTTATGCGGTCAGAAGATTATAAATTTTTTGAACCTAAAAACCATTCTAGAATTCTTTGTTACTCCGAAGTTTTAACTATAGGTAACGTAATGTTCGCGTGAGGCATAACCCAAACCTTCGATTTTTTGCCTGCCACCTCAAAAGCTTCCTGCAAAGCGTCGTTAACCGCCCTAGCGGCTCTCAAGCCAAAGGTGTTCGTTACATAATAGTCCGGCATAATCGAAACAAGAATTATCTTCACCCTCTGCAACGCCTTCTTTAGAAAATAAGCCTTGTGACCACCAAGAATGAATTTCTTCTTCAGTTCTCTCTCCATCGTCGCTGGATCCTTAAATTTAATCATCCACTCATAGAAAACCTCGTGCCCATGTCCCTCAGGGCATTCCGCAACCAGAACCACCGCTCCACCCTTCTTAACAACGTTCAGGGCGCTGTCCAACGCTTTGTAGGCGTTATAGAGGTCAAGGTCATGCGGATAGCCCCCGGAGCTTGCTAAAACAATTTTCGCTCGTTCTTCAACGGGCACCTTATATATTTCATCCACAAGTTTCGTGCCTTCGTAGAAGGCTTGCTCTAAATCCCCGGCGAAAGCTTTCACTATTTCCCGTTTGCTGTTGGTGACCACGTTCAATATGAAATCAACTTCAGCGAGTTTCGCTGCTTCAACCATGTCTTCATGAATCGGATTGCCCTCCAACACGCCTGTTCTAGCCTTAGGCTGCAAAACCATAGCGTGGTTCTTTTGAACGGTTTCCATGCTCGAAACGCCGGGTAAAACGCTTTTTCTGCCCCCTCCGTAACCGGCGAAAAAATGTAACTGTACGTCGCCTGTTAGGATTTTCAAATCAGCCTCGGCGAAGACCTTGTTTACATAAACCTTGGTCCCAAAGGAGGTTGTGCCTAGAAAAAATTGATCCTCCGCTTTACAGTCGTGATTTATCGCTTTAACTCTCTGTAAAACCGCCTCGCCTAGTAGCTGTTTCATCTCTTCGGGTTCTACTGGGCGCTGAGTGCCACATGCAAAAATGACGGTGATGTTCTCATCTTTTACTCCCACGGAGTTCAGTTCCTTCAAGACGGGGGGAACCATTAGATAACTCGGAGTTGAACGGGACGCATCGTCGACAACTATGGCTACTCTATCGCTTGGCTTCGCGATTTTGGTTAACGGTTCGGTTCCAACGGGTTCTTTCAGCGCTCTTTCGATTTCAGCTTTCGGATCCGCCGCCCCGGGAACTTCCCTCGGCTCTATGGTTCCCAAAAAATTTCTCGTGGGTATTCTTGCACACAATTCTGTTTTTCCATAAGGAAGCCAAACTTCAACCATAAAAGTCCATCCGGTTGATTAAAGACTTTCATGAACCCCATTTAAACTTAGCGGAATTGAGGCGACTTCAAAATCCTTATATTCTTACGGGAAAGGCTAGAACTGGTGGTTGGCGTGACCAAAATCGGTTTTATCGGCGCCGGACGGGTGGGGTCCACAGCTGCCTATGCGACACTGCACACGGTGGACTGCGATGAAATCGCTATTGTTGACATTATGGAGGACTTGGCTGTAGGCGAGGCTATGGACCTTGAAACCTCTGCGATTGTCTTAGGCAAAGAGGTTCTAGTGTGCGGCGGAAGCGACTACTCGCTCTTAAAGAATTCGGATGTGATAGTGATTTCCGCCGGACTTGCAAGAAAGCCCGGAATGACGAGGCTTGATCTGACAAAGAAGAACGTGAGTATCATAACCGAAATAGCCAAGAAAGCGATGCAGGTTGCCCCGGAAGCCATCCTTGTAGTTGTTACTAACCCTGTGGATGTAATGACTTACGCCGCCTACAAAGCCTCCGGAAAACCCAGACGAGAAGTTTTGGGAATGGGGTCCTTACATGATACGGTTCGCCTCGTAGGAACAATTAAAGGACTAGGTGGAAAAAACGTAGAGACCATGATGATTGGGGAACACGGAGATAGCATGTTTCCCCTGAAAAGCCGAACTCGCTTCACCGGAATTTCCGCACTAGATTGGGATGATGCAGTCCGCAACGTCAGAGAGAGGGGCACGACCATAATAAAGCGAAAGGGCGCAACAACTTATACTCCTGCTGCGTGTGTGGCGAGAATGGTCAAGGCGATTATATATGATGAACGAGTGGAGATGCCTGTCAGTGCAGTTCTAGAGGGCGAATATGGTGTATGGGGGTTCGCCATCGGCGTTCCGGCGATAATTGGCAAAGGTGGATTACTCAAAATTGTTGAATATAAGTTAACAGACGAGGAGAAAACAAACCTCAGAGAATCTGCCAACATTCTCAAAAGCATTACAAAAAAAGTAGGTTTAGCTTAAAGTCTTAAACATAAACAGTTTTTACATATCTCACATTGTGACGTGGAATCAGATTACAACCTGTTTTCGAGTGCAAAACAACTTTAAAGCCGTTTTTCCTCTCTTGCTCTTAAAATCGAATTTTCGGGGCTGTTAATGAAATAGGACGTGTTTTCTGGTCTTCACAATTTTTCTTGATTAACCGCCGAATTCTTTCAATAAAAGAGCTAAAATTTCAACTCTAGAATTTCGTGTCCAGAGGGACTCGGGTGAAGGACGAACGGCGCAAAAAAGTTTCAGCTGTTGTTTACGACACGGAGAGAAACGTGGTCGCCCGGCTGAAGATTAACGGACGCTGGGTGTCAACTAGACAGCTCGCCCTGAAACACGCAATCAGCCCCTCAGCTTTAAATCAACTTTTATGCTCCGCCCTGATGCAGCGACTAACGGCAGTAAACGATTCTGAAGCCTCTGAGAATTCATTAAAAACAGGATGTTTGCAAACTAAGCTCCTCCGGTTAATTTCCAAGCACTCTAAACTAAGTGAAGACGCAATCATTTCCCTCACGAAAGCGCTGACACCCGAGGACCTTCCAGACGACGACCAGCTCACGGTAACTCTCTCGGTTTTAGCCCGAAAATCCGGCGTCCCCTTCAGGGAGTTTGCTCAAGAGCTAGCTAAGCTAGCTTAGGCTCGTTAAAATCCGGTTCATGTGTTTTTAAGCGGCACATTATAATTCTGAAATTCGGGTCAGTGCACGCATCCGAAGATCATTTATGATTTAGGAAAAAACTATAAGGTTCGATGAAAAACTGGGGAGGGAGGTAATTATTAAAATGGCAAAAAGAGTTTTGATGATAATTGCCCCGAGGAACTTTAGGGATGAAGAATTTCAGGAGCCAAAGGCTGTTTTGGAGAAAGAAGGCATCAAGGTTGTAGTGGCTAGCACTATGGCGGGAACAGCTAAAGGAATGTTTGGTGCGCAGGTGACCCCTGACATCACAATAGATAAGGTTAACCCAGCGGAATTTGACGCCGTGATTGTTGTTGGCGGGTCTGGTTCCCGAACCTATCTTTGGAACCACTCACAGGTCCAACAAATAGTTCAAGCTTTACATCAACAGGACCACTTAGTTGCAGCCATTTGCATATCTCCGGTTGTCTTAGCCAGAGCTGGTTTGCTCAAAGGAAAGAAGGCAACAGTGTTTCCATCTGCTGATGCCATAAATGAATTAAGGAAGGCTGAAGCGACAATTTTAACCGCTCCAGTCGTAGTTGACGGTAAAATAATAACAGGGAAAGGTCCAGAAGCAGCTAAAGAGTTTGGTCAAAAAATTGCAGAAAGCTTATTAAGACGCCCATGACCGTGACAAAAACAAGGATTGCCTTATATTCTCATATGTCGTTAGAGCTTTTAGGGGAGAAACATAATTGTCGATGAGGCAGGAAAAGGAAGAGATGAAGAGTGAGCTTTGCAGGATTTTAACTAAAATCGGCGCTTTGAAGTTTGGGGTCTTCAGGCTCACCAGCGGGAAAACAAGTCCGTATTACGTTGACCTCAGAATCGTCCCAAGTTTTCCAGAATCCTATCAAAGAATCTGCGACATTTACGTGAACGTGATAGAAAGAGACCTTAAAACCAGCGAGTTCGAAAGAATCGCGGGAATTCCAACAGCTGGAATACCCTTCGCCTCGGTTATAGCCTACCGCCTGAAAAAACCATTCCTTTATGTTCGCTCCCACGAGAGATTACACGGAAGAGAAAGACGCGTTGAGGGTATACTGATGCCTGGGGACCGCGTTCTACTAGTTGACGATTTGATAACAACCGGTGTTTCAATGAGAAAATCCATTGCGGCAATCCGAGCTGAGGGCGGAGTGATAACCGACGCCGTTGTGCTGTTAGACCGCGAAGAAGGCGGGAAAACACGGTTAACCAAAGACAACGTAACTCTTCATTACCTACTCAGAATGAGTGAGGCAGCTGATAGGCTCTATGAAATGGGCGTCATAACGAAAGAACAACAGAAAACTATCCTCAAGCAAATGAAGAAATAAACCTGAAACTATTCGTAGTATATCAGTTCTTCTTCTTCAAGTCTCTTTTGGATTTTGCTGACCGCTTCGTAAACGTCTTCTTCTTTTCTGGCGCCTGTGCAGACCATTTTTCCGCTTGCGAACAGTAAGAGCACTACTTTCGGTTCACTCATTCGGTGGATGAGCCCCGGGAACTGTTCAGGTTCGTACATGGTTTTCTCCAACGCGTAAGTTGCTTTTTCAAGGTCAATCATTCCGCCAAGGCTTGCTGAGGCAACTATGTTCTGGATTTTCAGCTCAGGTTTATTAGTGGAAATTATTCCCGATTTATTCAGTTCCTTTGTGACCCGCATAACCGCCCTCCTTGCCTCCTTTTCCGACTTCGCCCCTGTGCAAACCATCTTGCCGGAGGCAAAAATCAACGTGGCGGTTTTCGGTCTCTTCAGCCGGAAGACCAGTCCGGGAAACTGTTTAGGTCGATATTCAACGGCTGGATATTCCCTAACCACAGCGTTCAAATCAATTTTCTGGTTCAGCGTTGCGGAGGCAACCACATTTTCAATGTTAACTGACGCCTTGACTTTCGGCATTCGAGTCATCCCGTCATCCTTATAAAGTCTATTCTATCGAGTTTTAGGGAGGTTCCTTATAAAGCCTTAGTTCTGTTTTAGGTTTCAAGCTTTCTCGAAGGGGCGGAATAACAAAATCTATGACTATCAGGGCAAAAAGCGCCCCAACAATCAGAATCATTCCAGCGTCAGTTTGTAAAAACAGGGGAAAGTATCCCAGCAACGATATCCGACCCGCAACTTTACCTATCACAAATGTTTCCTGAACCCACCCGACTCCACCTCCCTTATCAGGCCACGAATCCGGAGATGGATTATTGTCTCCTTGCGTTCGGAAATACCACACGCCATCTTCATACTTTTTATCTATAGTCCTATGCACAATTAGCTCCGGGGCCTTAAAGAACCAATATACCCGCTTCACCGTCCCGTATGGATTTTTAAAAACAAGAATGTCGCCGTCCGGTTTCGAAGCAGCCTCAACTTCACTAAAGTTCAAACTTCCTCGAATTAGAATGATGTCTCCAATGCGCAAGGTGGGAATCATGCTTCCCGATTCTACCGCCGCCAGCGGATACGAAGTTCTTAAAGCCGCCCTTAAACCCAACTGAAAGCCGACAACACCAATTACTATGATAGCCAACAAGATAATTGTCTTCGCATATTCGTTTTTCTTAAGCCACTCCAAGTTGCTCCACAGCTCTTCATAGAGATTTTCAGTATTTCAGGTAAACACGCCATAGATTTTCTTGTACGTTGCATACCCTTGCATTGATAAAAACTTAACGCTTTTTTATGACAAAAAGAGGGGACCGGGGATTCACGCAAAAAGCATATTTTTCAACACTCTTTGCGCGTGGTAACCCCAACGGCTCCGCATCTAAATCTTTCGTTTCGCTAAAGCAACTCTGAAGGCTTTCTTACATTTGGGGCAGTCAAAAAGACCGATCGTTAGTTCTATTTTCTTACCTGCTTTGTCCGGTCGACCAGCCATTTTCCAAGTTTTTCTTGGTGAGGCAACGTTCATTCCACATTTCGGACATTTAGCCATGCATTTTCCTCCATGGTTCATTATTGTTTATCGATATTGAATAAAAGACTTTCTAATGTAGAGCCCAGAAATTGCGGTTTTCACCTATTTTTTAGCATTTTTTATTATTTTTGAAGGTTGTTTATGCGGAAGGAAAAAATCTTTAGGAGCTAAACGTCCTGCAGATGCGTACACGATTGAAGTTTTTCTCTAATGGCTATCTCCATTTGAACACTTTTCTGTTATAGAAAACCTCCGGCAATATTAGGAATCCAGACAGTGCGAAAGGAGTGATGAGTAGCCAATCTTGAATTGTCATAGGAGCTGTGTTGAAGATTGCGAAACCGAAAATAACGCTCGTGTAAGGTATTATAGCGGTTACAGCAGCTGAAAAGATTACGGCATAGAGCAGGTACTTGTTTGACCGGAATCCTACCTTAAATGCGTTTTTTGTCTCTGAACGGCAGTTCCAAACAATGACAAGTTCTTGGAAAGTAGCTTGCATAAACGCCAGAGTCCTTGCTTCTTCAAGTGGCTCGCCCAATATGTAATATGCAATGTAAAATAGAACCGCAGTGCCAACAAATTGAGTGACAAAAGTGGCAAGTATCGAAGCCAATCGCCCATGCAGAATCCCTTCTTTAGGATCCCGCGGTGGTCGCTGCATTATATCATCCACAGGGGGATCCTTGCTCAGCGCTACTGCGGGTGCTCCATCGGTAACCAAGTTTATCCAAAGAATCATACCTGCAGTCAGAGGAAGCTGCAAACCTAAAAGTGCAAAGGTTCCAATGACAACCAGTTCGTCGAAGTTGGATCTCAACAGAAAGAAGGAAAATTTCCGTATATTGTCATAAACGCCTCGTCCACCTTCAACAGCGTTAACGATTGTAGCAAAGTTGTCGTCTGCAAGCACCATGTCTGCTGCCTCTTTCGTTACGTCTGTGCCTGTTATGCCCATGGCCACGCCGATGTCCGCTTGTTTCAGTGCTGGGGCATCGTTAACGCCATCCCCGGTCATGGCGACGATTTCTCCTTTGTTCTTCAAGGCTTTTACTATTCGAAGCTTATGTTCAGGAGAAACTCTTGCGTAAACTCTTACGTCTTCAACAATTCTTTCAAAGCCTTCGTCGCTTATGGAGTCAAGCTCGGCGCCTGTCAAAACAATGTCAGCAGGGTTGCTCTTGACTATGCCTATTTCTTTAGCCACTGCCACTGCGGTTAGTTTGTGGTCGCCAGTTATCATAATAGTCTTTATGCCCGCTTGTTGACACAACTTGTTCGCTTTTTTAGCTTCTTCCCTTGGGGGGTCAATCATTCCCATCAAGCCGATGAAAATTAAGTCGCTTTCAGCACGTTTGTTAATTTTTTTCTCTTCACTGAGGTCGCGAAAATCTTCAAGCTCAATGTCGGTTAATTCTTTGAAGGCCACTCCTAGTATGCGGAGAGCGTCGCTTGCCATTTGCTCGTTTGTTTTGAGGATTTTCTGTTTCTCTTTTTTGGTTAGTTCTCTTGTTTCTCCATTTTTGAAGATTTTTGTGCTGCAGTCTAGAATGACTTCGGGTGCGCCTTTCATGAAAGCCAATAGTTTTCCTTCAGATGTTTTGTGAACGGTTGTCATCCGTTTCCTTTCTGAAGTAAAGGGTATTTCATGTACGCGGGGGTATTTTTGCTCTAACTCGCTTTTTGTCATTCCCGCTTTTGCGGCTCCAACGATTAACGCGCCTTCTGTTGTGTCACCGAGTATTTTTTTTCCGTCATAGGAAGCGTTGGTGCAGACTGCGCTGGCACTTAGTAGTAGGTTCAAATTTTTGTCTTCCTTTGTGTCTATGGGCTTATTATTCAGCAAGAACTCTCCTTTTGCTTCGTAGCCTACGCCGGTGACTTCAATCATTTTGTCGTTGGTGAAAATCTTGCGGACGGTCATCTCGCCTTTCGTTAGCGTGCCGGTTTTGTCGGAGCAAATGACGGTGGTGGCGCCTAGGGTTTCTGCAGAAGTGAGTCTTCTAATTATCGCATTTCGTTTTGCTAGTTCGCGGGCTCCTAAGGCTAGTGAGATTGTTACTACTGCGGGAAGTCCTTCTGGTACCGCTGAAACCGCTAACGCAACTGCTGTTATAAAGTTCTCTATTATTGTTCCGGGTCTTGCGGGGTCTAATACTTCTAGAATGAAGATTGCGGCGCATGCGAGGACAATTATTATTCCTAGCTTCTTTGCGAAGCTTGCTAGTTTGAGTTTTAGAGGCGTTTCCTCTTCTTCAACAGTTTGCACCATTTCAGCGATTTTTCCAAATTCAGTGTTCATGCCTGTAGATGTTACTACTGCCTTTCCTCGACCATATGTTACATATGTTGCCGTGAAGAGCATGTTTTTTCTATCTGCTACAGGCGTGTTTTGCTCAACGACTCTGATTCCTTTTTCTACTTGTGTGGATTCGCCGGTTAAGACCGCCTCGTCGGTTCTCAGGTCTACAACCTCGATTAGTCTGCTGTCTGCTGGAACGCGGTCCCCGGACTCTAAAAGCACAACGTCCCCAGGCACAACTTCCTTTGCTGGAACCATTACTTCCTTTCCATATCTCATTAAGCGGGCTTTCGGAGCGGTGAGCTTTTTCATGGCTTCCATTGCCTTTTCAGAACGGTATTCTTGGATGAAGCCGACGACTGCGTTGAGGACGACTATGGCGGCTATTGTTATAGCGTCGACGGCTTCTCCGGCGATGAAGGAGACGGCTGTTGCAAATAGTAGCATGATTACGAAAATGTCTTTGAATTGGTTCAGAAAAATTTGAAGGGCAGTGGTTCTTTTTGTCTCTTTTAGTTCGTTGAGTCCATATTTTTCTAAGCGTTTTCTTACTTCTTCCTCTTTTAAGCCCAGAGAGTCTGTTTGTAAGTCTTCAAGCACTGCATCAACTGTCTTTGAATGCCACGCGTTGCTCATCGCTATACGCCCTGATGCAAATTGTAGCTAAAACACGACTTCTACTTAAAGGGTTTTTCTGTCACGATCAGGGTTCTCCTCCGCAATTCATTTAATTGCTAACGGTTTTTGTTAAAGTGGGGGTTTAAGGCATGGGATATGCTGTAGAGTTGATAGGCGCTGGGGAGAAGGATAGGCTGTATGAGGCTTATGAGAGTAGGTTTCTATTCACGCGGAAGGTTGAGGTTTACGGTTGCTGCATAAAGTTGCTCACTGAGGTTGAGTACGTGAAGGATCAGTTGGAGGACAACTTTTACAGTATGAGCGAAAACGTAAGATCGCACGGAAGGTTAATCGTCCTCGAAGAACCGAAAAAGAAAATGACGGTTAAGTATGATCCCTACACCAAGACCGTTTTCCTCATAAACGTTGATTATTATGGCTGGGTGAAGAGCATCGCCTTAGCTGTGGCGGGTGACGTTTTAGAGGACGCGCACAGGATCTATTCGGTTCACG
>JGI24422J19971_10002049_pt1 | contig 12468 bp, 12 predicted proteins | sample DeeMarSWOR152_54_FD_19971 | JGI IMG/M metagenome (IMG submission 19971) | reverse complement strand
GGCAGGGGGCTCTAAATAGGGCCTGGCAAACGGCAGCCGGACACTTTTTATCTATAATATGGGCCTCATACTCCTCACGGAAGTGCCGTAGTGTGGTTAAGACTGGATTGGGACTGGTTTGCCCCAGACCACATAGAGAAGCCGAAGCCACCATCTCAGCCAGTTCTTCCAGAGTATCCAGGTCTTTCAGGGTGGCTTCGCCCCGGCTGATTTTATTTAGAATCTGCAACATCTCAGGAATCCCCGCCCGGCAGGGAGTGCATTTACCACAGGACTCATCCCTGGTGAATTGAAGAAAGAATTTAGCCACATCCACCATGCAGCTATCCTCATCCATGACCACCAGTCCCCCCGAGCCCATAATTGCCCCCAGAGCCGTAACCGCTTCATAATCAACCGGCGTATTGAGGTGCTCAACAGGGATAACACCACCCGATGGTCCGCCTATCTGGACCGCCTTAAACTTCTTGCCATCAGGTATTCCCCCACCAATATCAAATACGATTTTCCCCAGCGGTGTCCCTAAGGGGACCTCGACCAGCCCGGTATTGTTTATCTTCCCCACCAGGCAAAGGGTCTTTGTCCCCTTGCTTTTCTCAGTGCCGACGTTGGCAAACCAGTCAGCCCCCTTCAAAATAATCTGAGGGATATTTGACCATGTTTCCACATTATTGATTGTCGTGGGCTTGCCAAAGAGCCCTCCCCCGACATTAGCCGGGAAGGGGGGTCTTTGCCGTGGATTCCCTCTTTCCCCCTCAATAGAGTGCAGAAGGGCGGTTTCCTCTCCACAGACAAAGGCACCAGCCCCGGGGAAGATATCAATAGAAAATTCAAAGCCGGTACCCAAGATATTCTTGCCCAGAAGTCCATACTCTCGGGCTTGAGCGATGGCGTGGCTTAAAGTCTCAATAGCCAGGGGATATTCAGCTCTGACATAGGCATAGCCCCGGCGCACATTCCCTATAGCATAGGCACCGATAGCCATCCCCTCGATAACTGAATGGGGATTACCTTCCAGGACTGCCCGGTTCATATAAGCCCCGGGGTCGCCTTCATCACCATTACAGACTACGTATTTTTCATCACTGGACGCACTATGGACGAAGCCCCACTTTATAGCTGTGGGGAAGCCGGCCCCTCCCCGCCCCCGCAACCCCGCTTGCTTAACCTCATCGATAACCTCCTCGGGCTTCATCTGAGTCAGGACCTTACCCAAAGCCTGATAGCCACCGCGAGCAATATACTGCTCAATATCCGTGGGGTCCAGGTCCTGGTTATGCATCACCCTTATCTCCTGAAGCTTAAGCAGAGGTACATCCAGCGCCAGTGTCCATTCCTTAACTGGCTTCCCCCCTATAAGGTGCTCCTTAACAATTCGGGGGACCTTATCCTCATCCAGGTCAAAATAAATCGACCTTCCATTGTTGGGGTCGATAACTGTAACCACTGGCTCCCGGCCACAGAGCCCGATACATGCTGCCTTCAATACCACGACATTTGATAGCTTACGGCTCTCTACATCACGAACAAAGGCTTCCAGAACCCTATTGGCTCCTGAAGAAATGCCGCAAGTTCCCAGATGTACCTTGACTTGAACCTTCTTTTCCTGCTCGGCCAGCCCTTTTTGAGCTTGCTCTCTAAAATTGTTTAACTCTTCTACCGAACTGAGTGGCTTCATTTATACCTTCCTAACGGTAAGAATTCAGAATATCCTTTACCTGGCTGGGTTTGACCTTCCGGTGGACATCTTCACCAATAGCCATTACCGGGGATAGACCACAGCAGCCCAGGCAGCGGACAGTTTCCAGAGAGAACCTGCCATCGGGAGTAATTCCCTCAGGTTCAAGACCCCACTCCTTCCTCAAGGTATCCAGAATCCTCTGTCCCCCCTTAACATAGCAACTGGTGCCCATACATACTTGAATAACATACTTACCCTTAGGCACCATAGAAAAGAAGTGATAAAAACTGATTATCCCGTATACCTCGCTGAGGGGGACCTTTAAATCTCGGGAGATAGTCTTTATTACCGGTGCTGGAAGATAGCCAATTAGTCCCTGTGCCTGCTGCAGCACCCGAATAAGAGCGCCAGCCTGTCCACCAGTCTCATCAATCACTTCCTGAATTTGTCGGAAAACCCTCCCCGCATACCCGACTCCGGGACGCACCTCAGCCTTAATCGGTTCCATCATCTACCTCCTGCTTGGTAATATGCGGCAATTGTAATAATAGCGGCGGTAATTGCTAGCTTGCCTGGTTAAGGTAAGCTTGGCCGCCATATTGTAATACAAAGAGGGCACTATCGCAAGGTGGTGTATCCTCGTTGCTTGCGATATATGCCCTCCAGGTTAATACTAATTAGGCAATTCCGCGTTATTGCTATTGTCTAGCTCCAGCCTTTCTCTTTTTAACTCACTTGGGGACTACTTTTCCCGCCGGATTGAATCCCTTACCACAAAGCTTTATCTCTATCGGCTCACCGTGACCCCATTTCTTGTAAACTCGGCATACCTGGCAGATATCGGTGCCATCGCCCCTTTGCCCGTAATCGAGAAGCTTGCAGTAAGTACCCTCAATCTGCCAGCACGGCAGAGTCCGATACTTAAATGCCGGACACTCATTCCTCATCGCCTCGGGGCAGCGGAACATCTCCCAGCAGGGTGTCTTTTCTTCCCAGAAACCCAGAGCTGGTTCCGCCAGGACCTTCCCCTTGACTTCGTTAATAGCCTTCTCGACCTCGGCCACCTCCTCTACCGTAGTAACGCCCCTCAGGAGTTCTTCCAGCTGTTCAGCCACTTTTGGTTTCACTGTCTCTGTCCCTCCTCTCTTGCTTACGGCGGCTACCTCATACGCTTTAGGCAGTATCTCTACCTCATCATATCGGAAGCCGTAAATCTTGCCTTGGCGCTCGCCAGAGGTGATCTTGACCCATAAAGGATATACCGTATATTTCTCAAACTCTTGGATTTGCATATCTACTATGTCCGCATTTTCGCCCACCACCTCCGGTATTGGTTCGCACTTCCTGATTTTGACCGTATCGCCTATTTTCATCGTCTTTCCCTCCTTCTCCACCATTATTTGAGCCCTATTTACTTTACTATCCTTCGCCATTCCTGGCCTCTGTTTATATTTAACAATATCGGAAGTCCCGTGCCATCCGCCTTAGTGCCTATTTCTCACTTCGCCTTAACGCAGACATCTCACTGCCGACTAGGCATTTTTACCTAGGCATTTTCACTAGGGTGATTGCCTTCATAGCCCTCACCACCACCGTAGTTGAAGATGCTGCGGAAACGGCTTATACTGATAGTAGACAAGGCATGCTATGAATACTATCAGGGTTCTACTGGCTGAAGACCACGTGGTGGTACGACAGGGTACTCGCCAACTCCTGGAGCGTGAACATGATTTTGAGATTGTGGGTGAGGCTGGCGATGGTGAGGAGGCGGTCCGATTAGCCACCAAACTCAAGCCCGATGTGGTCATTATGGATGTCGCTATGCCCAAACTTAGCGGCATCGAGGCTACCAAGCAAATCAAGGCTATCTTACCCGCCACCATAGTGCTGGTCCTCACCGGCTATGATTATGACGAATATATTTTCAGCATGCTGGAAGCAGGTGCCGCCGGTTATCTACTGAAGAACGTAAGTGGTGACGAGTTGATTGGCGCGGTCCGAGCTGTCTATGCTGGAGAGCCGATGATTCATCCTGCAGTCCTGCGTAAGCTGATGACCCGCTTCAAAACTCCTGCCGCGGGGACAGCGCCGGCCCGACCCTCGTCACCCTTGAGTGAACGCGAGACGGAAGTACTCAAGATAGCCGCCAAAGGTATGAGCAATAAGGATATCGGCGATACCCTCTTTATCAGCGAGCGCACCGTCCAAGCCCACATGAGGAGCATCTTCAATAAGCTGGGGGTGGGTTCCCGTTCTGAGGCAATACTGTATGGCCTGAAAAGGGGTTGGTTTGCCATTGAAGACCTCCCGTGAGAAATCAGCATTCCGGGGTTTACCGATGGGACTTATACGAAACCGTAATTTCTGGCTTGTCGTAGTCCTTTTGGTGCTTTGTGGTACACTTCAGTATATTGAGCTAACCGGTATTGCCGGTACGCCACCCAGCCTTCANTTCGGCCTGACCCGACACGCCCTGGACCGCATTCTTTTTCTGGTGCCCATAATCTACGCCAGTTTTACCTTCAGGCTAAAGGGAGGCCTAATCACCTCTTTCGTTGCATTAGCCATTATGCTACCCAGAGCTATCCTTATCTCGCCGGTGCCTAGAGATGCCCTTCTGGAGACCGGAGGCATCCTGGCGATAGGTATACTGGCTTCGTGGGGAGTTTGGACGCGAGCCCAGGAGAGGGATAAAACCCGGGCCGCTTTAGCCGAACTACAGTCGGCACACGAGATTCTTCAACATTATGTTCAGTCGGCAAGGAAGAATGAGAAACGCCAGACCATACTTAATACCATCTCTACCCTGCTCGGCGAGTCCCTGGAGCTGGAGAAGATTCTAGACAAGGCCACTCATATGGTGTCAGAGCTAATGGAAGTTGAGGTTACCCTGATATTTTCCCTGGATGAGGAAGACCAGAAACTGAGAATTGTTGCCTACGAAGGTGTATCTGATGAATTCGCCCGGGCTGTAGATGGGATAAAGATTGGTGAAGGCGTTTATGGAGAGGTAGCCAAAACGTGCCAGCCTATGGTAGTAGACGATACCGCTTATGACCCCCGGCTGAGTACTCCTGAGGTTAAAAAGATGCGGATCCAAGTCCAGCTTATTGTACCGATGGTGCTTAGAGGCCAGATTAGAGGTATAGTTTGCGTAGCCATGCGCCGCCCCAGGCAATTTCCCCTGGAGGACATGGAACTGCTCACTGCCATTGGCGCTCAAATAGCCACCGCCCTGGAAAATGCCCGCCTCTACGAGAAAGAGCGCCTGGTAGCCCAACGGCTGGCTATCTCGGAGAGGAACTACCGGCAGCTGTTTGAAAATGCCAGCGACGCTATCTGGGTTCATGACCTGGAAGGTAATATTACCGCCGTCAATGAGGCTGCCGGAAAACTCGTCGGATATAGCCCGGAAGAGCTGAAAAGGATGAATGTGAGGGAATTTCTACCAGAGGAAAGCCTCAATTTAACCAGCCAGGTTCGGCAGAAACTATTGGAAAGGGAACCGGTGGAACAACCCTACGAGCAACGCATGATAAGGAAGGATGGAACGGAGGTGATTCTGCTCCTGTCGACTAATTTAGTTACCGAGAACGGGAAACCTACCGGTTTTCAGCATATAGCCCGAGATATAACCGAGAAAAAGAGAGCGGAGGAGATGCTCACCAAAATTATTAATGGTTCCCCAATTCCAACCTTTGCCATCAATAAGCAGCATAAAGTCACTCACTGGAACACAGCCCTTGAATCTCTCTCGGGCATGAAAAAGGATGAAGTAGTTATGACCGACAGGCAATGGGTGGCATTCTACGCTGAGAAGAGGCCGGTTATGGCTGATTTAATAGTGGATGGAGCATCCGCCGATGAAATTGAGGTCCACTATAGGGATAAAGGTAGGAAATCTTACCTGATTGACGGCGCCTACGAAGCTGAAGACTTCTTCCCCGCCCTTGGCGAGGATGGCCGATGGCTTCACTTTACGGCGAGTCCCATCAAAGATAGCCAGGGAGAAATCATAGGCGCCATAGAGACCTTGCGTGATGTAACCGAGCAGAGGAGGATGCAGGATAGCCTGCGCTACTACCTTAGCCAGATTACCAAGGTCCAGGAAGAGGAACGCAAGCGTATTGCTCGCGACCTTCACGATGATACCAGTCAGGCTCTCTATGCCCTTTCCCGGCAGGTGGATAACTTCACCCGCGATAATGCGGCTCTGACCCCGGACCAGGCTACATTCCTGAAAGAACTGCGACAGCAGTTGAACAACACACTGGAGGGGATACATCGTTTTACCCAGGAATTGCGTCCCCCCATGTTAGACGATTTAGGCTTGTCGGCAGCACTGCGATGGCAGGTTAGCGACCTCGAAAAACGCTCGGGGATTGAAGCCGAATTAACCGTGTCCGGTGTTGAGCGGCGCTGCTCGGCAGAAGTGGAACTGATGATTTTCCGTATCGTTCAGGAGGCACTGAGGAATGTCGAGAAGCATGCCCAGGCTTCAAAGGTGGAGGTGGCGGTAGAGTTTGGCAAGGGCAAAACAAAGGTATCTATCGGTGATAATGGTAAAGGGTTTGACTTGAGCGGAAGTCTGGCAGATTTACCCCGTGCCGGCAAGCTTGGTCTGGCGGGAATGGAAGAGAGGGTGCGCCTGCTAAATGGCACTATGAAGATTGAATCCGAGCCAGATAAAGGCACCAGAGTGATGATAGAAGTACCAATATAGGCTGGGCTTAATTAGCTTATGAGCGCCGATTGGTAGTCCGGGGACAGAGCAGAAAAACAAACCAAGGGAGGTAACAGATGGCCAGATATGAGGATGATTGGGAGAAGGAAGACCAAGCGTGTTTCATCGCTACTGCAGCCTATGGTACCCCCATGGCTGAGGAAGTGGACATTCTACGTCAGTTTCGGGATGAGTTACTTCTAAATAATCCTGTCGGCAGGGCACTGGTGGCTGTCTACTATAAGCTCAGTCCCCGGATAGCTAAATTTATATCTGGACATCAGGTATTGAGAACAGCGGTAAGAGCGTGCTGGGTTAACCCGGCTGTAGTTTTAGTGAAATTGACTAAGCGCTCGTGGGCGAAGTAAAGCCTCAGGGCAAACTACAGGTTGACAACAGGTAGCGCTGAGCATTACCAGCCGGGCCTAATCCTGTTTTTCCAGGCTGAATTCCCACCGACAGCAGATATCATCCTTGCTTTTTCTCGGCGGCGATTGGAGGCACTTTACCTGTACATCAGGGTTGAGTAAATAGGCTATACTTTTACGAATATTCAGGCAGACCACGGTACAGCTTTCGTATCCTGGACTTTCACCCTTATTCTCTAAAGAGTCTAGAGTAGCACAGTGGGCCACCGTCAGCGTAGCCCGACTATTACCTTCAATCACTATATCGGATTCGGTAAGTTGAAACCAGGGACATAGTTGCATCACTTTCATAAGAGCGGTTATGTCATTCCCTCTGATTTTCAATTGCCGCCTAATCATTGCCACTTCAAATTTAACAAAGTCTTGCCAGACCTGCAGGTCACAGGCTAAAACCTCATCGGCTATTCTCTCCTTTACCCGGCGGTGCCAGATACCATCCAGTCCCAGAAACAATTTGGCATATAACTTTAACAGCTCAGCCAGTGCTTGGTGAGTAAAGTCTTCGGGCTTTACCTTGGGGAGGAATTGATTACTATAGTCACTCAATCTTCTCGACAATATAGCCTCTTTAAGAGCAGATTACCTGGAGCCTTCATCCCGGCTTCCCAACTTCTTGCCTGAGAGGAAGCAGCCAGATAAGGCTGGTAGTCGCTTAAATCTGTGGAGCGGGAGACCGGACTCGAACCGGCGACAACCTGCTTGGAAGCTTAGCTAGAGACAAGCTAGTGATCGCTTGCTAGACCAACCGCTTGCCTCCTTTCGGAGTGGATTATAGCGGAGACTAGCACGGACGTCAAGAGGTCAAATTAGGGGCTCCCCATCTCCTTAGTTGTGCCACCCGGTGCTAGGGGGTGCTAAACAGTTTGTCGGCAAAGTGTCGACGTCAGGCAGTGCGTTCAGATGGCTCGCTTGAGCCAGGGAAATAGGCAAAGGATTGACGAGGTGCTAACCGCACTGAGAAAATATGGTGCTTGACCGGCAGGAGTATGTAATCAAAATCTGCTCTCCTGGTTAAGTTCAGACGCTGCGGTGCGTCACGCCGGGGAGAGCTACGGTTTTTAAAAGTAACAATAAAATAAATTGTGTGATAGCTCTCACCTGGCACCACTCATCCCCCGAATTCTCCCCGACCAGCATGAAGCTCCCATTTTATTATTACCCGACCTGAAAATCTATAACATTTTCATTTTTATAACGGTTGCTGAAATGCAGTTTTTACATTTTTTATATCTACTGAAGGGGGGGCTCCCCCCCTCCCCGTTAGCTTCGATCTTGGAGGGGAAACTTACTGAAATAACCGGGTAAACCATATATGGTAAACGATAGGGTAAACGCTATGGTAAACCCTATGGTAATCTATACATCAGAAACCTAAATGAGGCGTGCAAAGCTATCAGTCTAAATATATGGCTTCTACGCTACACAATATTGTCTTTTGTTCAGTAGATACGAAGCTTGGTATGTACAGAGAGTGCGCTTGCTACACTAAGAGCAGACGATGGGGGTAATCAATATAACGGTCTACGGTAGCGGTTCACTAGAAGCGTCTAGTTCATTCATGGCCCTCGAAGGAAAATAATTCCCTCAAAGTAATATCAAGAGCCATCGCTATGGCTGCAATATTCCTCAACGATGGATTCCGCTCTCCCCTCTCAATACCACCAAGATACGTGCGGTGGACACCTATTTTGAATGCCATCTCCTCCTGAGATAATCCCCTTGCCAATCGTAGCTCTCTAACTCTTTTCCCAAACTGACGTTCTACTTCCTTCATCTACTATCTCAGCCAAGCAAGATACTTGACTAAATCATATGTTGTTGTATACTATGAGTCTACAGACTATAAGTATCATTAAATAACCAAACGGAGGTCTATACGATGTGCAAGATAGGAATTGTAGGATTTCTACTCGTAGCACTTGTTCTGCTTAGCGGGTGTGTTCCTGCCACAACACCCCCGCCAGTGTCACCACCGGCTGTAGCACCGCCGCAAGAACCAGCACCAGAAAAAGAGGCGCCAGAGCCTTCACAAGAAGAGTTATGGTCTTGGGAAGAGCTATCGATGCAAGACATACGTAACCAAGTGACGATTCTTGAATGGCCGACTGAAGCCCACATCGGGGAGAATATAACGGTGAGAATAAAGACAGGGAGCGAGGAGTTCTGGGCTTGGCTTGAGCAGGAAGTAATTAATAGAAAGGAATATGATTCAATCTGGCTTGACCCTTATTATTCCTTATATCTCATGCCAGCAAGGGGGTTAATACCTTGTGCTGTAATTGGATTGGCAGAACCGGATGAGAATCATGAAGTCTGGTGGTATGGGCCTATACCTACATCGGCTGAGGGAGAACCGATTGAGCCTGGCACATGGAAACTGATTGTAGAGATAGGCGACCCATTAGGCTCAGTTGATACTATTGTTGAGCGCAACATCATAATTAAACGGTGAAACGGGGAATTAGATCTCTGGCTGAAAAACCTAGTGTTAGCCAGTGTGATGAATGTCCCCAGTTTCCTATATCCTCAAGGGCAATGGGCAACATAGCTCAGCGGAATATATTGTAATTTCCCCCTCTCGTAGTGCTGTTTTCTTTTGTCTTACCAGGGGCTGAGGGAAGCTGTTAGCATGTTCACAAGGTGGATGTTGAACAGGGTAACAAACTGGCTTTTAGCCCACTTCGGAATACGTAAGACAAAACAATTCGATGGATTGTTCAACAGCGCAGAGTTGATTGATTGTTAATTGTTCATTTTCCGATTACTAGTCAGTAGACTTGGGTTGCAGACGAGATAGCGGGAATTCCAAAGAAGTCGATAAAAAATTAGTGGCGCGTGGGCAGCATACCCTCAGTGCGGAACCACTGTACGTGGTCACGGATGGACTCTTGCCACGGCCTAGAAATGAAGCCAAGTTCCTCACGTGCCCGTGCTGAGCTCACCAGCGAGTTACTCCGCAGCACATCGATGGAGTAAGCAGTGAACACCGGTTTACGCCGGAGTAGTCGGTAATAGATGCTGGCTAGCACGCCGGCAGTGCGGGCTATCATGGTCGGTATCCGGTAGGTGGGAGCAGAATAGCCGATATCACGCGCTAGTTCCTCCATTAACTCTGGCACCTGCACCTGTGCGCCGGAGAAGATGTAGTGACGTCCCACCTGCCCCTTATCAGCGGCAAGAATGAGACCACGGGCGACATCACGTACATCAACGAAATCGTAAGCACCACTTACATAGGACTTCAGATGCCCGCTAGCAAAATCAAGTATGAGCTGTCCAATGTTGGAGATGCCATAGTCATAAGGGCCAATGACGCCTGTTGGGCAGCAGATTACAGCATCAAATCCACCCTTTCGCACTTCTTCAAGCAGAAGGATTGTGGCGTGGGCTTTGCTTCTGGCGTAGTCGCCTAGGACTCGGTTAGGGTCGAAGGGCTGTGACTCATCGATTACTGTACCGAGCGGCGGCTCAGCGATAGCGTGGATGGAACTGGTATAAACAAGCCGGCGAACACGGCTAGTGCGACAGGCGGCGATGACATTGCGCATGCCTCCCACGTTCACCCGCTCAAGCACGCTCGCCATACCCGGCATAATGGTGACGATACCAGCAAGGTGAAAAACAAGCTCGGCCCCGACGAACGCAGATTTGAGGCTTTCAAGTTCGGTAACGTCACCATGGACAGTTTCTATATCTAAGCCAGTGAGCGGGCGTCTGTCGTCATCAGGTAAAACTAGGGCTCGTACAACTACACCCCTAGCAAGCAGTTCGCGGACAAGAACGTTGCCAATATGTCCGGTTGCCCCAGTTACGATAACCACATCTCCACTTCTCCTGTTTTAATTGTAAGGATGTGAGAAATGGATTGTCAACGAAAAATGGTAGGCATTTCTCAAAGATGCAAACTACACTAGATGGCTTTTTGTTACATTTATAAGTATGCAGCGGATGTAAGTAAGAGTGTGGTCGTTGCCCCTCACCTATCATCTGAATTAAGCTGCTATGGAAACAGGAAGGGAACCCCTTCGGGGGCTACCTTCCTGTTTAAGTTTGACATCCATTACATGTCGATATGCGTGTAACTATGGTATGGTGTAGGTAAAATAGGTTGCCCATTTGTTACCCTTGGCACCAGGAGCAGGACTATCCTTGAAAAGAGTATCTATATCACCTGTTTGCGCCCATACGGTCTCGTACACATCGTCATCTAAGATTTCTGGGGTACCATTGTCATCCCAGATCTCAGCATGATAAGCGATATAGACTAAATCTCCAGTGGTGAACCCTGAAACCGCCTGACCATCCTCGTAGGGGAACTTGCCTGGCGAATGCTTCCGGGGTGCGTCTGTGCTAATATACACATGAGTTTCTACGATTACCCAAGGGGAATCTATTGCAGTGCAGGAAACAGTAATCGCTCCAGCGTCGTAGTCCACCTCAATGTCACCTACGTCAGTGGCTGTTAAAACATCACCACCGTCAGTAATCAAGTCAGCTGTTTCCACTACCGCGGCAAGGGCTGGAACACTAAACACCAGTACCATCGCAACTGCCAGAACTGCTGCAATCATTTTCTTCATCTCTCTATCCTCTCCTTTCTATTTAGCATTTGTCTTACGCCCGTCGACCTCGAGCATGCGGCTTGTCCTTTATTTATCTTTAATCTAGAAGCAAATCGTCCTCTGATACGTCAGTTCCCACCGGGTAGAAACGAACCTGAAGAAGCTTCAAGTTATTGTTATCGTATGCCCAGTATTCATTCTCGATGATGTTGTCAAAGATAGGAACGCGCACGTATACGATCTCATCAGCAACTCCATCACCATCCAGATCAACTTCAACCTTGAAGACGATGGTCAAAAGCTCTGCGGTAACGTTCGTGAACTTGGACTTGCCTTTTTCGGTAACGTGATATCCTGGCCAACCTGCTCAACGGAGGCGTAGCCGCCATCTGAGTCCAGCTTATTAAGAACACTCACGAGTTTTCCTGGTAGAAGACCAGCGAAAGTACTGTCAACGAGATCCGCGCAGGTGGTGATCTCTGACCAACCGCCGGGTTTACCGAGAGGCCGTACAAATACCGAATAGTCTGACATAGTGTCAACGTCTTCCATATCTTGCCCGACAACATAAGGGTCGAGGCCAGGATCTGGCAGCTGGAGAAGAGCACCATCGCCATCGGTGCCGTTGGCATCCAATACAGCGTAGTCATCTCCCTCGACCAGATTGATCTTGGATCTGCCAGAAAGATTGACGAAGATGACATGACCATTGGAACCGTCCATCTCGGCGGTCTTGGGATTCTTAACGCCGATGATATTCAGGTTGTAGTGACTACCACTGGGAGCACCGTTTCCAGTCTCCTCTTGTGAAGCAAAAACCACTCCAGACATCGATGCCGTTAGGACAACCGTTAGAACTACTGTAATAACCTTCTTCATGTCTTTTTCACCTCCTTTCTTCTGATATTTCCTTAAAGTCCCTCGACCTGGGATCGCGAATCTTCTCCATAAACTTCCTGGTCACTATATATGTGACAAGTATTGACAGTTTTAGCTCACTGTCCGATAATAAAAGATGGAAGGCAACAGAAGACTGGTCACACAATCATCAGTTTGCTGCACTCGGCCTTCCTT
>JGI24422J19971_10002047_pt1 | contig 12471 bp, 14 predicted proteins | sample DeeMarSWOR152_54_FD_19971 | JGI IMG/M metagenome (IMG submission 19971) | reverse complement strand
CAAATACCGAGGAAGCGGTCAAACATTTGAACAAAAGCGGAGACAACCTCATGAAGCTTGGCGGTCTAAAGATGTTNCTCGANGGAAGCGGAATGGGACGAACGGCTTGGGTACATAAGGACTGGAACAAAAACTTCACCGACAAGGATACGGGTAACAGAGGCTACCCAGTAATCAAACTCGAAGAGTTCAAGAAGATGGTCAAAGTTGGTCACAAGGCCGGCTTTCAAATCTGTGTCCATGCCATAGGCGACAGAGCGGTCGATGAGACTCTGTCCACATACGAAGCAGTTCTGGCGGAGATTCCCAGAGAGGACACAAGGCACAGCATCATTCATGCCATCCTCCCAACTAACAATGCCCTACAGAAGATGGAAAAGCTGGGCGACAACGTGGTGATAGAGACACAGTCGCCCTTTCTATACTTCATAGGTGACAACTACGCCGGAAACTTCGGCCCTGACCGTTCTAGACGGCTGATACCGTTGGAGAGTATGTTGAAGAAGGGGATTACAGTAGGAAACGGCTCCGACTGGTCGGTCTGTCCCTTCCCGCCGCGATTCGGGCTATGGGGAGCCGTCGTGCGTAAGACTTGGAAGGGACTCTACGGGCTCCAACCATTTGGAACCGAGGAGAGCATCACTGTCAAGGAGGCCTTGCGCACTTACACGATGATGGCTGCTAAGTGCTTGTTCATGGAGGATGCAATAGGCTCTATTGAGCCTGGGAAGTATGCGGACTTCGCCGTGTGGTCAGGCGATATGTATACTGTTGATGTGGAAGCCTTGAAGGACCTGACGGTGGAAATGACAATTGTGGGACAAGAAGTGGTTTACCGTGATCCTTCCAGCAACATAGATGTTGCCGGTGCGCCTGAGAAAAGCTGTTGAAATGTGTGTTTGTCAGCTTTTGTGAGTTTAAGAATCATTTTTCTGCTTCTGTGTATTGATGTTTTGTGGAACGTTTTGCACAGGCAAGGAACAAACTCCATGCACAGTGAATGCGTATATACTAGTAAAGAGCACAAGCGTGGGGAGATTTCCTTTGTGACTATGTTATTGAAAGCTCCATCCTGTCTCAGCGATGCGCGCGCGCTTTTATATGTCCCTCTCATATTGGATAGATGAAGAAGCGCGTGCTGAGGAAAATGGATTGGCACGTATAAGTCTCAGGAAGTTTGTCAACGAAATAAGTCACTGCCCAGATTGCAAGACTAACCCTGTCTTCTACCTAAGTTCCAAAAGAGTTCCTATATGTAGAAAGCATTGGAATATTATTGCAAATGAGCCGGTGGCGTGGACAGAAGAAGGCAAGATTTTCCTTTTGCCAGAGAGCTGACTGTTGATATATTCTACTTCCGAGTATTAGGTCGGAAAAATATGAAAGCTAGTACGACGCTATTAGTTCTCTAGATTCTTAGTGGTGTTGGTGCTCTGCATGCACTGTGTTTATCATGTGTAGATTTTCTTCAAACTGGAAACTCGTACAAACTTCTTCGCACGCGCGCGATCACGCATGAAGAACTATCAGGAAATTTTAGTATGCGTATGCGTTAATTGCCGTCGGAGTAACTCTGATATTTCATCCTGATTTGTCAACCTAATGCCTTCTCGTCATCCGGCAAAGTAAGATGGTGCAAACAAAAATAAAAGTTGCTCTGCGAGCGTCAATCATGAGCGCGCATAAAAAAGGGAAGGTTAAGCGTGGACAGTAGAGTTATCGGAAGAATGACTCTTCACGATAGCGTCACGACTGTGATTGTGTCGCTTCCTGCAAAGGATATCATGGGATCATTGAAGAGTTCGCCTGTTGTTGTTAGGGTGACCTCCCATCTCTTGTCCGAGATTTGACTCCCCATGTGCATGCGCAGCATTCCTGTTTTCCCCTCTCTCCAAAAATCTCATGAATGATTGATTTATAATTTAAGAGAGATTCTTCTATGCCCACTATGTATTTGAAAAATCTTCAACGACTGGATTAATTGCTTTGATTAAATCTTTAGCCTTCATATGAATGGAAACAGTATGCAATCCAGCATTAAAATCCACCATGTTGTTTTCCAATGTAGACCTGTCCAAGTAGGTGGTAAGTCTATGCAAGTTTCCAAAAGGATGTACAGAGCCAAAAACAGGAGTAGCCCTCTGATAAGTATGTTTAGCCGCGCGCGACAGTAGATCAGTTCTTTCCAGTGTTATCAAATGATATCAATCAGTTGCCTCTCGCGGTTCACAATGTACGATCACTTGATCGATCTTCTCGTTGGTAATCTTAATCTTTTCCTCTATTTTAGTAGCAACCTCGTGGGCTTGAACCAGAGTCATTGTGTCATCAATTGTGCAGTGCAAGGTTACACTGTATCTTCCGTGACGGTTTAAGATTCGGATTTCATGAACAGACTGGACTTCAGATAGACTTTGGCAAACCTGAGTTATCTGCTTTTGTAAGCTACTAGATAGTTTTGGACTTGAATAAGATTCCATTAGTCCGATTGTTGGCTCGAGATGGCTCACAACGGCGCAAACGTTCTTGAGTTCCATTTTGAGGCGGTCCTCTAAACGATTCGCGATTTCATGAGCCGATCTAACCGAGATTTCAGGGTCGAGTTCAAGGTGGTAAGCGACTGAAAGTTTCTTGCCGAGAGTCTCCACAGCTATTCCATGTATATTTTTGACCTCAGGAATTTGTGAGGCAATGTTTCTGATAACTGCTATGGGGTCCTCTCCAGTATGAGGCTCCGTATGTATCAAGATGTCTGAATCAGGGAAGACTTTTACGATTTGTTCCTCTATGTTTGATGCTATTGAGTGGGCTTGATTTAGAGGAACTTGTCCATCGATCTCTACGTGGGCATCCACAAAGAATTTTGAGGCAGCCCGCCTGACCCTGAGATGGTGACAATCTTTGACCCCATCTACCCTGAGAATCTGTTCTTTTATTTCATCTAGTATGCCCTTGGGCGCTGCGTCTATAAGCGTGGCAAAGGAATCTCTAACCACGTTCAAGCTGGAATAGATTATGTAGCCTACAATGCCTAGGGCGGCAATCGAGTCTGCATACCAGACTCCAAACGAATAGAACACTAGACCGAAAATTACAACCACCGCGATGAGGAGGTCACTCATGAAGTGGAGTGCACCTGCTTCCATCGCTTGGCTTTTTTGTTTTTTGGAAGACCCTGTAAGGTTCCAGTAGGCAAACATGTCCACAAAGATCGAAACAAAGTTGGTGCTCAAAGCTATCCAAAATAATTCGATCTCTCGCCCTCCAGACAGCAATCTTGAAAAAGCAGTGTACCCTATCCACAAGCACACGATGAAAAGAAGAAGGATCTCACCAATTGCTGCAGCAGACTCGATCTTTTCATGTCCGTACATGTGAACCTCGTCGGGAGGTTTACCGCTTTCCCTGACGGCGAAAAACGTGATAACCGCCGCTATGAAATCTGTCAAAGTGTTGAAAGCGCTTGATAGGAGCCCTAAGCTGCCAGAAAGAATTCCTCCGGTAAACTCTATGGCGGTGAGTAAGCCGCCTGCGAGAATCCCTTTTTTGGCAGCACGCTCGCCTGTCGCAGAACGTTCAGTTGACATCGTATGACATAGGTGTCGGACTGTGTCTAAAGTTTTTCTTTTGTACTCAAGAAAAAACCGCACATGTAGAAAAAAGAGGAAGACCCCGCGATATATCCTTGGTTGCGCGCGTGCGGCTAGCTTTTCATTACATATTCACTGACCTGTTCTAGAGGCACAGAGAAGAGAAAATTCCATGGCTGGAAAAAGACATCAGAATGTAAACATGCAGGTAAAGAATGCGTATCGATAGTTAAGAAAATCTAAATGATTAGGTGACGTACAGGTCTATGTTTCCGCGTTTTCTGAGAAGGTTCTGCAGTTCTTCAATGCTATTTGCGGTTAGTCTACCCCTCCCGTAAATTTCAATGGCTTCGATGGGTGTAGTGGAGTCAAACACTGCCCAAACCTCTTTTTTCGGTGTTGCGTCAACCTTCTCTTTGTGCTGGCGCACCAAATTGATTTTCTCTTTCAGGGTGCTTATCGCTTCGTTCAGGAGAGGGCCATATTTCCTTCGAGCTTTTTCTCTGCGTTCAATTTTCTCTTTTCCTCTACTGTGCACAAAGTTGTTTTTCTCTTGATTGACAGTCCTTCTGGTCCTATATTCGTCGCTGTATATCTTCTCGATTACTAAAAGGTATTCGGCAATTCCCCTGAGACGTATCTCAGCTATGTAATATGGCATATCCCCTATACTTCCCCTTATTGGACTAGCCCACCTACGCCTTCTTCTCATTTCCTAACATAAATAGAGTATTTCTCAGGCAAGAATATTCAGGCTCGCGCACTTATGTTATGGGCACTTGACCCTTCTCTCCGCCTCCAAAGAACTGTATTATTGCTAAGTTTTTGTCATGTGAATTGGTGATTAACAAAGTTTACATAGAATTGAAATCTACACGATTCCAAAGCAGGTACACACCTTGATAGATTTCACCAATTATTTGCATGAAAGAGCAGAAGAATCAAGGCACAACGAATCTGTATCCCTTTTGATAGGAGTTCTGGGAGCCGTTTTACTTGTTGGGGGTATCTTAGTAACAGTCACGACAACAAGCAATATGCAATGGTTTCTTTTCTTGCCTTATCACCTGACTGAAACCCATGGACTCTTAGGCATGGGCTTGACAGTTATTGGATTCATATCACTCATCTTCGGAATTGGCTTGGCAATTCACTACGCGTCCCAAAGGTCTTGGTACTTCGATGAATTGAAAAAGGCCTACAGCTTAGAGGAGGACAAACTGAGGTCCCAGAGCAAGAAGAGGTCATCCCGTAAAAAGAAAGGATCAGAGTAGGATCATCTGGGGCCAACTGCCCTTTGTGCACACGTGTGCATCCAACAGTTTTGCTACAATAAGTATTAATAATCAGCGACACATAAGTATTGTATAGGCAATCGTAATACATAATATGGAGAACCCCCATGCGCGCGCGACGAATTATTTGCCCAAATCCCAAATGCAATAGGGAGATTAAAGAGCCAATTCGCTTAAGCGATTTATCGTCGATACCGACGGGATATTACTATGCTTGCCCCCATTGCCTTGTCAAACTAAACACGTACCTACGTATGCGCGAACGCACGATTCTGCCTAGCTTGTTTCTAGCAGCATTAGGATCGATTATTCTGGTTTGGATCGGCTGGCTAGCCTGGTATGATATGACCATGTGGAGTAAAGATATCGCCCTTATATTCTTCGGCTCTAGAACAGGCGAAGCCATAAGCCTAGGAATGGGTATGAGATTAATGTACTATTTTCTGTTAGGCTTGGTGCTCCTTCTCTTGGGCTTACTCATATTTCTTCGAAGACGAGGTAAGGTGATCGAATTACATTTCAGCAGCCCCGCGGAGGCAAAAGGTTAAGCTTGAAGAATGCGCGCGTGCATAACCTTCAGTGTTTTTGTCATTTCGCGCGTACGTTGCAGGAGATCGCATGATATCAAGTCTGTGTGGGTTTGGATCCAGTTCTGCTCCTAGGAATAGACTACCGAGAGTATTGAAGGTGCGTGCAGTGGTTTGTTTAGCCATAAAACCATTTTAGGGCCTTGAGAGCGTTCAAGGTGATCCATTTGCTTGGTTTACCTTTTTGTTCTATATTAACTTGGAAGCGTCCGTTGAAGGTTTTTTCCAGTTTCCATTTTCCTTGATCGTCCTGTTTCGAGGTCACCAAATCCATTGCTTCTTCCATTCGTTTGTCTTCATAGCCGAGTCTTGTCAGTATTTCCAAGATTTCTAAAACATCTGTCTGATACATTAACGGAAAACCAAATCTTAACCAACCTGGTTTGGACACACGGTTCAGGTTATGGCTTCTTTTATGAATATGATGTTTGAGCATGTATTCAACTCCTTTTTCAATCGTGTTCATTACATCTTTAGATCTTTTATTGCAAGGAATTTCCGCCAATGCTTTCAGAGACTTGACAACACCCATGTGGCAAGAGTGTTTTCCAAAGCAACTCGTGGCTTTGTCATAGGGCCAAACTTTGGGCGGATATTCTATTCCATCATCAAATCTTTGATAAGCAGCAATCCAATCGATTCCCCTTTTCACTCGAGGGTCATCTAAATATCCAAGTTTAATCAAGCTACAAACCATGTTGCCGGTCAAGCAAGGTATCACTTCACTATGTCTACCTCCACCGGTTCTAGAACTGGCCTTCATGGAAAAGCCGCCGCTTTCGAGATCTTGAGAGTATTTAAGAATAAATTCGCAAGCTTTTTTGACACGTTCATCCTTCCCATCTGCTCCCAGCTCTGCCAAAATTATGAGCTGCCACACTGTGCCCTTGTACTTAGCTGTATAGAAGTTTCTAGGGGCCTCCCAGTAGCCTTCAGTCCTTTGTTCACCGAGAATCTTGGGAACCGCTCCGCATGTCATAATTTCATTCTTCGCGTTTATCACTTCTGGATCAGTTTCGGTTTTGTCGAGGATTTCAGTTAGGGCAAGATATCTTACTGAAGGATTTTCTTTTTCCAATAGCCAATTTGTTGGATCTGCTTTCAACAAAGATTTCCAGCTATCCATGTTTCTCAGCCTCTCTGTCTCATGGACTAACAGTCTCTGAGGGGCGACATAACGCTTCCAGCAGTTCTCTGTGTCAGAGGAATCATGCAGTCGCATTCTTTTGTTTGCACTTCTCTATTCACGATAAATTCTCCGATTTTCTTTGCAACAAAGTGAATGTCTTTTAACATTGATTCTTCTACTTTTTCAAATAAGAACAGTTTAACTAAGGGTTCACGTTTTTCAGTAAAATCCCAGACTCCGATGACTTCCCCATCTACCAGAATAGTTGAAGTGGCGTTTCCCGAACGATCAAAGACATAATCATAATATTTAGGGCTAAGGTATCTTTCACGATCTTTGTAACCCATTAGGTATGGGTCAAGGCTTGGCAGCATGTTAACTACAGTGCTCTTTGGTGTTTGCATATGAATCAAAGACGATCTGTCTGAAGATAACAAAAAATAGTCGGCTTCTGTACCCAGAATTCTGACAGAGGACACCTTGTCTTGAAGGTTCGTAATAATCTGTCTTATTTGGCCCTTAGGAAATCCTGTCCACCAAGCAACATCATTTCCAGTTGCGGGTCCAAACGAAGCAAGGTATTGTTCTACTACAAGCCTCCTCGCTTCAGCTTCGTCCACCGCCTTCAAATCTACGTCGGGAAAATATTCACGAACCAGGTAGTATGTGTGGATGTTGCTTTTCCAACCACCTTGCGGCTCCCCTCGGATCAATAGGCCCTTATCACACATCAGATTAACGATTGGAGAAATATTCAACCCCGTTCCTAACTCCTTCTTACATTCCTTCGTCGTCATGCCTCTGCCTTCAAGGATTCTCATGATTCTCCTTGAGATCGCCTCATACTGTTTTCCAGAAATCCCCAGAAATCTTGAATACTGCTCCGAGGTGGGTATTACCAGACTTCTCGTTGCGACAAATGCAGCCGAGATTGTTTCCTTTGGCAGAATAAAAACTGTCTTCCGAATGTAGCGAATCTTCCCGAGGCTCCTCTTTTTGTAGAGTTCCTCATCCAGCATTTCTTTAGAAAATTTTCTCATTCTTGAAAACAGTGACAAATAGGGTGTCTTTGAGCTGGTGGCATGCAAACCGCCCACGTCTCTGACTGTTTGAACAATATCGTCACTTCTCGATTCGTCTGTTAGATGTTGTTTTCGCAAGACAAAATGATTTGCCTGACTCAAAGTAATCTGACTCATTGGTATCTCTCTATGCTGCGGATCTTTTTTTATATTTGAGTTCTCCGGGAGTGCAGATGTTCTCTATCGTGTATGACGTAGACAGGCATATTCTAGATGTTATGGCTTTTGCAAGAGATTTTGAAAATACCAGAATCGCGAATGGGATTCAATCCGCAGCGCGGGGACTAGATTTAAACCTCGGTTTAAATCCCTGTTTCCTACATGGACCCAAAAACTTCTCTAATTAAAGCGCATCATCAGTTTGCGGAACTCCGCCATGATCACTTGGTCTTGGGGTTTCCTCTGCCAAAAGTGATTTCTATCCAATCTTTGATTTGATCTCTTAGGCGTCTGACTTCTTTTAATACTTCATCTTCAGTGCCTTTGAAATCAGAGGGGTCTTCGAAGCCTTTATGAAGGATTTTCTCTCCTGGAAAGAATGGGCATGTCTCTTTTGCGTGGTTACAGACCGTAACGACAAAGTTGAAATTCTTTCCACGAAAGTCTTCGATGCTCTTTGAGCGATGCGATGAAATGTCAATTCCGATTTCCGCCATTACTCTAACAGCGTAAGGATTGACTTGGGTAGGTTCTATTCCAGCACTGAAACCTTTGTATCTATCTCCGTGAAGAGCATTCAGAAATCCCTCTGCCATTTGAGAACGGGCAGAATTATGAGTGCAAACGAACAGTACTTTCTTCTTCATCTGGTCACCAATATTTTGGATCTTCTCTAATTCGCGTGTGCATCTATATTTTTTGGCGCAAACAAGCAAAGAATGAGATTCAAAAGAGTTCCCAAACATTGCGAAAGATGAGGGAACACGATTTATTCATTTCTTTGTTCTTTTGGAAATTCCTTAGAAAGAAAGTGGGGGGGTTGTGAGGGATAATTGTGTTTGTCGAGGGCTTGGCTCAGCATTGTTTTTCTTTGGCAACCATGACTTCTGTTGCTTTGATTACTGCTTCAACCTTGTCTCCAGACTTTATATCTAATTCTTCAACCGCTTCTTTAGATATGAGTGCTGTTACGACAACAGGCTTGTCTATTTTAATCCTGACTTTCGCCGTGACTAAGCCTTTATCAACTTCCTGGACCGTTCCTTCTAGTCGATTTCGTGCACTTATCTTCAATCCAACCGCCTCCCAATATTCGTCATCTCCCAAAATCTCATCCACATACTCTTCAACTCGCCTGTACTCCTTCACCAAGCTTTCTCCCAGCCTGGTCAGATAGGCTCCCCCTCCACCCATTCTGCCACCTTTGTAAGTATGCACCACGGGTTCTTGCAAGGTTCTTTCAATTTTTGCCAAGTAGTTCCAAACATACCGGTAGGACATCCCAACTCTTTTGGCAGCTTTGGAGATGGATTTTACTTCATTTATCGCTTTCAGGATTTCTGCTCCACCTTTTCCTAGGAGGGGTTCTCCTTCGCATTCAAGCCAGACCTTGCACAGGAGCTTGTGCTTCTTGTGAGTGAGCATTGGCTTCCGCTAGTATTACGCCGATATGCATATAAGGATCTTTCGACGATTGGTATAGCTAAACATAACGGGCCTGCAAAAGACATAAGAGAATCAAAGGTGACGTGAAATCAAAAGAAATATTGGCATCATACTTGTTGCAATCATAGTTGTTGCCCTCGGCATAGCTGCATGGGCCCTCACAATTCACGAAAAAGAGATATTGATAGTTTCCACCACAACTAGCCTCTACGAGACAGGGCTGCTAGACGTACTCGACAGCGAATTCGAAAAGAAATACCCTGACGTCAACGTTACTTTCATCTCACAGGGAACGGGTTTAGCAATACAGACAGCGATGGGAGGAGACGCGGATATGATCCTTGTTCACGACCCCGCAAGAGAACAAGCATTTCTAGAGGGTGGTTACGGGGTCAACAGAAAGATCATAGCCTACAACTACTTCGTAGTTGTCGGTCCAGAAGAAGACCCCGCAGGCGTTAAAGGTCTTGACCCCGTAAATGCCTTGTTGGCAATAAAAGCTGCTGGCGAACAAGGCGAGGCCGTATGGGTCTCAAGAGGTGACGATTCGGGGACGCACTCAAAGGAGAAGAAATTATGGACTGCTGGGGGAGAGGATGTAGCGGAACTAAGAGATCACAGCTGGTATTGGGAAAGGGGCGCTGGCATGACAGCAACATTGGCTATGGCAAATGAAAAGATAGGATACACCTTATGCGATATGGGAAGCTACCTGAACAATTATGTCTCAGGAACCATCGACTTGGAGATCGTGGTTGAAGCTGGAAAGGACACATTAAACGTCTATAGTGCAATAGCTTGTGACCCTCAAAATCCTGACTTGAAACATGTGAAATTCAATCACGCTATGAAGTTCATTGAATTCCTCACGTCAGACGAGGTTCAAGATATATTTGCTGATTTCGGAGTTGACGAATTCGGTCAACCATTATTCTATCCAGCGGTCGAACTTCTGGAGGAAAACACCGATCCTACGACAGCTAGTTGGATTAGAGAACTTGCGTTCATCGACGGATCTGAATGCCCAACTGAAAAACGCTACAATGCTGGCAACCTACCTTTCCTGAATATTGCAGCTCTGCCAATTAAGACGAGAGAGATCTTTAATTGACAAGCGAAATCGTCGAAGGAATAATCAAAGCTTTCCAACTCCTTTTTTCTCTTAACCCTACGATTTATTCTATAGTCTTTCGATCTCTGTATGTTTCTGGATTAGCCACAGCTATGGCCACGCTGTGGAGCATACCAATTGCTGTTATCTTAGGCATGAAAAATTTTCTAGGTAAACGCTTCATACGTGCATCTTTCAACGCTTTTCTCGGCATGCCAACAGTTGTACTTGGTCTCATACTATTTCTGCTCCTAAAAAGATCTGGACCCTTCGGCATTTTCGGACTTCTCTTCACCCCTTTGGCGATTTCTATTGGACAAGCCATACTCATAACCCCAATACTTGTCAGTTTCATAACAAGTGCAATTGAGTCTATTGATGTTGAGCTTAGAGATTTAGCTAAAACTCTGGGATCAACGGAGATCCAAGCGTCAACAGCCATCCTGCGAGAGGCTACTGGAGGTGTGATACTCGCCATCATAGCAGGGTTTAACAGAGCCTTTGCGGAGTTAGGCATAGCAATGATGATCGGCGGGAACGTTTATGGTCGAACCCGACTTTTAACCACCGCAATAGCTTTGGAGATTAATAGAGCCGAAATAGCGTTCAGCATCGCCCTTGGCGTTATTCTTTTGGGCATAGTCTACACAATAACCATTATTCTCAACTACATGAGGAGGCGTTAACCCATTTCAGTTCTTGTCGAACTTCAAGACATCCAGAAATGTTTCGGACCAATCAACGCCCTTCGAGATGCTAACCTTCAAATATTGCGCGGCAAGATAACGACACTGCTTGGGCCAAGCGGCTCAGGGAAAACAACCCTTCTGAGAATACTTGCAGGTCTAGATAACCCGACAAAAGGAACCATCGCGTATGAGGGCAAAACGATTACTGATAGTGAACGAAATTTTCTTCGCCAAAAAGCCACAATGGTCTTTCAAAAGTCTGTATTCTTCGACACAACAGTCTACAAAAACATAGCCTATGGCTTGAAACTTGGAGATTATTCAAAAGAAGTGATCAGCGAAAAAGTTGGAGAAGTTCTTGAGCTGGTGAGACTGGAGGGTTTTGAAAAGCGACGAACAAAAAAGTTATCGGGAGGAGAACAGCAGAGAGTCTCACTTGCTAGAGCGTTAGTTTTAGACAGAGAGCTTTTACTCTTAGATGAACCAACCGTTAATATTGACCCCAAAAACGTTTCAATAATCGAAGAAACAATCCTTAGAGTTAACCGGGAAAGAGACACAAGCATTGTCTTGGCGACACACAACATGTTTCAGGCGGAGGCCCTCAGCGAAAGAATAGCCTTGCTTCTTGACGGAACTGTAAGGCAGGTTGGAACAAATCAGGATATCTTTGGGAAGTCAAATAAGTATTTGGCAAGTTTTTCGCGCTTGGAGAATGTCTTTTCAGGAATCTCTAAAATCAGCAAGGATGGCACGTCAATCATCGATGTTGATCGAAATCTAAAGATTGAAGCATCCTTCGGCAGATCTGGAGACATTACAGTTTATGTGAGACCTGAAGATATCATAGTCTCAACTAAGCCTCTGAACTCAAGTGCAAGAAACGTATTCAACGGAAGAATCGTCAGGATCACAGACTTGGGATCTGTTGCAAGATTGACCGTTGATGGAGGAAAGAAGTTTAGTGTTCAGATAACAAAACGATCCTTGATTGAAATGCGACTAAATGTCGGTTCCACAGTCTTCCTCACTTTCAAAGCTTCATCAGTTCACCTAGTTTAAGGTTCAAATTCCATCTTCTACAAATTGTGAACACCCAAGAAAAAGGTGAGGTGCAGCACTAACGCTAGAATCAGCAACTTCATGCATGCATGTGCAAATACGGTGCGGGGGGCGGGGTTCGAAACATCCTAGAATATACAATCAATACTAGCTTTCTCAGTGCCTAAGCACCTTCAGTAAGAATTTAAAACCGGCTTTTGTGATGTCCCATTTGGTGATCTCGCTACGAAAAAGTTTTATTAGAAAACGTCGTCCAGAATCGTTTTGAAACATTTTCTCAAGTTCATCGAAGAGCTTCTCAAAATCTTCATCTTTTCTCGA
>JGI24422J19971_10002046_pt1 | contig 12472 bp, 12 predicted proteins | sample DeeMarSWOR152_54_FD_19971 | JGI IMG/M metagenome (IMG submission 19971) | reverse complement strand
GTTGCCTCTAAAACGGGGTATGATAGCAGCGACAGCACTCTCACAATAAATGTCAAAATCAAGGAGGGTATGAATATCGAGATCGAGCCAATAAAGCAAGCGATCGATAAGGATGTTGTAATAACGGTAACCTCTGATGGGGGTCCCATAGAGAGCGCCGAGGTTACGATAAAGAGGCCGGATGGAAAAACAGATGTACTCTCAACGTCTTCTGCTGGGAAGGTAACCTATAAGCCAGCTTTACCTGGAACCTACGATATAACGGTTAAAAAAACAGCCTATGAGACAACAACATCCAGCTTTAATGCAATGAATTTCTTCGATATCATGATTCCAGAGGAACCAGAACTCTATGAAGAAATCTCTGTTGTGGTGAAAAACCAGGATGGTGATCCAGTAGAGGGTGCTTCTGTTGGGCTTATAGGTGCTGATATTACTGGCCTGACCAATACTGAAGGAAAATTCATTTTTATATTGGAAAACGCGGGGGAATACACATTATCAGTAAAAAGGGGGGGTTATGAGGATTTCAGTAAAAAGATAAGTATCCAGGGGGGCCTGCAGTTAAAGGTAACACCGAATGTCTTGGACATAGGGGATTCAGTAGCCATAGAGGTATTGGATGAAAACGGAGAGAGAATTGAAGTCAATATACAGATAATAAAACCTGAGGGGGTAAAAGAAACAATTGTGAAAAGCAGTCACACGTTTGTGCCGGAATTGGCCGGAAGGTATAATATAACAGCAAGTAAAAATTATTATGCATCAGAATCATCCAGCTTTGAGGTAAATCCATACTCACTGGATCTGGACGTCTGGTTAAGTGGAAAGGATCTGACTGTCAAGGCAACAAGTGAGGGAGAGATTGTTCAGAATATTAGCATATCGGTTTTAATGCCAAATGGTGATGAAATTCTACTAACTACAGATAATTTAGGTATTGCAAAGCTCGATATCGAGGAGTTAAATCAGACTGGAACATTTGTTATGAGTTCAGTTGAAAGGAATTATGAAAAAAAGACGATCACGAAGGATATAAAAAGCCTTGGTGGCGGATTAATGCCCATTCTGTTGGTGTTAGTAGCAGTTATCTTTCTATTAATTCTGATCGGTGTTGTTCTTTACATAAGCCATAAAAAGGGCAAGAGCACCAAAAGAACAGAGAGAAAAAAAGGGACTGGTTTGGGCGGGCTTTAATCTATTTTCTGTTATTTATCTATTTTAACCTCTATCTAATAACACCATGATAGAACTGAATACGAATATTCTTGGTACGTTTGCATTGAAAAATGGGAAGATTATAAGGAAGATCCAATTCCCGAGGGATCCGAGAAAGCTTGCAGAGAAACTCATTGAGGCAGAGAAAGCTCCTTGCGATGAAGAGCTTCAACTAATCTCTTATCTCAGAGAAACTGGGATAAAATCCGTTAAGGTCAGAGATCCAAGAAGGTTTTCTGGTTCTAAACTTGGAATCGAATTCATCGAGGATAAAAAGTCTACCGATCCATTAGAGATAGCATCAAATCTGGGTATCTCAGATAACGAATTTACCGAGTTTTTATCTAAGACCAACTTGGAGATCACCAAGATAAAACTGAAGGAGATAGACAGAGATCAGATAATAATACAGGCGATTGCATCACTGGACGATCTGGAGGAATCAATCAATAGGCTTATAAAAAGACTTCGCGAGTGGCATTCTCTAGCTTTTCCAGAACTGGATTTATTGGTAAAAAAGCACGACCTTTACGCAAAAATTGTAAACTCTGATTTAGAGAATTTAGATCCGGGTCTATTGAAGAAAATTAATAATGCAAAGGAGAAGACTCTGGGTATAGAATTCTCGGAGATGGACAGAAATGCAATAGGATCTCTCTCAAAATCTATCCTACAGATATATGCCACCAAAGAGAGAATTGAACTCTACATTGGAAAAATTATGGAGGAAATTGCCCCGAATATATCTGCTCTGGCAGGTCCAGTACTTGGTGCAAGGCTCATCGCCCTGGCCGGGGGTTTAAACCGGCTTTCTATCCTGCCGGCAAGTACGATTCAGGTTTTAGGCGCAGAGGATGCCTTCTTTAGGTTTCTGAAAACTGGGAAAAAGCCACCAAAGCATGGGGTTATATTCCAATTGCCGGAGATAAGGTCTGCATCTAAAGGTATAAGGGGTAGGATCTCAAGGACATTTGCAGCGAAACTGGCAATTGCCGCAAGAACGGACAGATTTAAAGGAAAATTTATCGGTGACAAACTCAGAGAAGACTTTCTAAAAAAAGTAGAAAAGTTGAAATGAATCCGGAGGTTACATCCATCGGGGATATAAATGTTGACATAATTACCACCAAGTTAAAGGATATGCCCCAGAGGGATTCACAGGTAATTGCTCCAGAAATCGCTTTAAGTTCTGGTGGGTGTGCCGCAAATTTTGCGAAGGCGGTAGGTAAGCTTGGCACAAAGACCAGATTTATAGGTAAAGTCGGTGAGGACGTCTTTGGGGATTTTCTAAGAGGTAACTTTAATGGGGTTGATCTCAGACTTTTGACAGGTAGTAAAACAGGGATTACGGTAGCAATTACCTTTGAGGACGACACCAGATCCTTTATCACATATCCTGGATCGAATTCTGAATTAAGGGTTGGGGATATAGATTTTAATCTGATTAAAGGAAAATGCCTCCACATAGCTAGCTTCTTTTTACAGGGCTTGAGAGAGGATACATCCAAGATTCTGAACTATGCCCATGATAATAAGATGATGGTGTCCTTTGATACGGGATGGGATCCCAGGGGTTGGTCAGATGAGGATACAAAACTGGTAAAAAATATCTTACAGAATGTGGATATATTCTTTCCGAATATAAGGGAAGGGGGGGCTATTACGGGAGCCAGGGACAATGAGGATATATGTAAAAAATTGCTGGATCTGGGTCCAGAAATCATTGCATTAAAGCTAGGTAAACTTGGCTGTTGTATAGCGACCAGAGATGAGAGTTATCCCATTCCACCGTTCAAAGTAGAGACAATAGATACGACAGGAGCGGGAGATGTCTTTGATGCTGCATTTATCTTTGGATATCTGAAAAACTGGGATCTTGAAAAAACAGGAAGATTCGCAAATGCTGCAGCAGCGTTAAGTACTACTGGATACGGGACGGAGAGGTATCCAAGTGAGGGGGAGGTGGATAAGTTGTTACTTAAATCTGTTCAGTAACCCTGAAGCCCATTTGTGTTTCTTTACCGGTATGCCGCCCTCTTCTATTGTTTTATCAATTAAGTTTATTAGGGTGGCTAATGACACAGCATCCAACAATAGGAGAAAATATCCCGTAATTACACCCTTCGACCCCTTAAAGTCTATCTTAATCACTAAACCAAAATCAACATCTTTATTAACGCCTATGAGTACAAAATTTACTATAGATTTGGCAACATCGAAGACCGTTACGGGTGTGGAGGGATATGTTTTAACCCCCAGGAAATTACCCATTGCCGTTAGGAAAGAGGCAGTTATGATACTCCCCAACTCCTCTAAGGCTGAACGATCTAACCTGCTTAATATTTTTGTGCTCCCAGCCTCTCTACCCTCAAGTACATCCGCCAGAAAGAGGGCACTATCTCGAGGGAATACAAGTAAAGTCGTTCCCGAGACATCTCCTATAACGCGCAGATAGACTCCAGTAGAGAGCACATCCTCACCACCCAGTTTTCCGGAAACCTCACTGAGGGGGATAAGATTCATTGCGGCGAGTTTAACATCGATCTTCTCATCCACCATTTTAGAAAGAGCTATACTGGAGTGGCCCATGCCCATACTCATAACTTCTCTTAGAGCATCTCGCTCCAAGTTGGTCAGCTTGATGGTCTCTTTCATTTTTGTTGGAAAATTCGTCTTAAATTATAATTGGTTAAACACATATTAAAATATAATGCAAGTAAAACCGATCTGGTCCGACTCCATGGGGGCCAAATCCTTCTGCACCTTCGTTGAGACCCCCGATATAAGGATCCTGATCGATCCGGGGGCTGCCATAATGCAGCCGAGCTTTCCCGCTTCCATTGCTAAAAAGATGCATTGGCTGAGAAAGGCAAAAAGGAAGATAAAAAGGGCAAGTAAAAAGGCGGACTTAATCGTAATCTCACATTACCATTATGACCATTTCACAGATTTTGACAAAAATTTATACAAAGAGAAAAAATTATTCCTGAAAAATCCAAACGAATACATTAATTATTCACAGAGAAAGAGATCAGAAAATTTCCTGCAGAATATATGTAAATCCTTTGGAAATGTTGATCTAAGAGATTTGTTGGTAAAAAGAAAATTCAAAGGGTATGAAGATCCGAGAAAAGAATTGCCGATAGCTATGAGCAAGGATTTCGGAAGCTATAGTGAGAGAAGAAAAGAGCTCTTGGATAAAGGAGGCAACTGGTTTGGAAAATTAACAAAACATTGGAACGAAATTCCGGAAGTGCCAGAATTAAAATTTGATAAACTCGAACTTAGATATCCCGAGGGTAAGGAATTCGAATTTGGAAACACAAAGTTAAAATTCACGGGGCCTTTATTTCATGGGATAGAATATGCGAGGGTTGGATGGATTTTCTCAACCATCATTGAGCATAAAGGGGAGAAACTGATTTACTCATCAGATATGAACGGTCCAATAATCGAGGATTACGGAGAATGGATAATAAGAGAAAACCCTACCGTGCTGATTTTGGATGGTCCAGCAACCTACCTGGTTCCATACATGCTGAACCTAATAAATTTGCATAGAGCTATAGAGAATATAATTAGGATTATTAAAAAGACCAACACCAAGTCGATAATATTGGATCATCATTTGCCAAGGGATTACAGGTACAGGGAAACACTAAGAGAGGTCTATAAAACCGCGAAGAGAAAGAACAAAGAGGTTCTTACTGCTGCTGAATATCTGGGAAAACCCCCGGTTTTGGACGTATTGGACTAAACGCTCATAGACTCAAGGCACACCGGACTCCAATTTTTTATAAACTGCATCTAACAGGTTCTGAATTGATTTGTCATTGAGTAGGAATAAAAATTCTCCACTTATCGATTTTTCGGAACTAATAAACTCTGTTCGAGATATCAAGGAATATTTTATTGATTCAGTTGTGCTTAAAAGCACAAAATAAACGATTGCACTCGCTATATCAAAAACCACAGATGGCACGGAAATTTCAACATTTATGTCTAAGAGCTCTGTTAACGCATTAAAATAAGACGCTGTTAATATGCTCCCCATCTCACCTAATGCTGATCTGTCTATCTGTCTCATAACAGTTGTAGTCCCTAACTCTCTATTATTTAATATGTCTGCCAACAATAATGCACTCTCTCTGGAAAAGAATAACAGACTTGTACCCAGTAGCTCGCCCCTCAACCTCAGATATATGCCAGTTACGAGCATGTTTCTTTGCCCCACTCTACTGGCAATTTGTTCCACTGGAATCAATTCTATATTTGACATCTCTATGTCAATTTTCCTATTGATCATCTCAGACAATGACAGAGTTGCACGACCCATGCCTATGGTTGCTACCTCCCTGAGGGCATCTAGTTGAAGTTCTGTTAACTGTTCGATTCTTTCATCATTATGCCCAAATATCCTTTTTGTATAATCCATCTCATTCTTCCAGTCAGAGAGACATCAATTTTTTGTCAATCTTATTCACTAAAACGCTTAGAGAGGATGAATCTAAGAGCAATATAAAATCACCACTTATTTCACCCTCCTTTCCCCTGAACTTTACCCGGATCACCAAGACGTTCTCTACCTCTTTATCGATACCCATTAGTACAAAGTCTATCAATGATTTAGCTACGTCAAAAACTATACATGGGGTTGATTGATAGAGACCGGCACCCAGAAAATTTCCCAATTCTGTAAGATAGCACGCAGTTAAGATATTACCGATCTCACCCACTGCAGACCTATCCTCCTGATTTAGAACCTTTGTTGTCCCCGACTCCCTGCCATACAACAAGTCAACTAATGACAGCGCACTCTCACGCGATAGAACAAGTAAACTCGTTCCACCTATATCGCCCATCATCCTCAGATAGACACCCATAGCAAGTATTTCGGGACCACCTACCCTTTTTGGTATCTCACTCAGTGGTAAAAAATCTATCATAGACGTCTCCACCTCAACCCTCCTGTTCACCATCTGAGATAGGGACTTAGTAGCAGTAACCATCCCCTTATCTGCTACATTTTTCAATAATTCCCTCTGTTCCCGAGTAAGTTGTGTAATTCTTTCCATTTTTATTCAAATTGTAATTGTGGGCTTGTGTATCCTACTGATCACAACCTCCCCGGTCACTGTATCAAACCAGATAGATCTGCCCTCATTTCCACCCACGTCTTCAGCTACAATTTCGATGCCCTCCGACCCAAGTTTTTTTCTTGCCGCTTCAATATTTTGCCGACCTATATCGGAGATTTTTGGGACATTATGAAATATCTCCGCTCCACCACATATCTTTGCCTTAATATCCTTATTCTTACAACCCAATGCATTCATACCGCTTACCATAGCATCCACTGTTTTGTCAACAAATCTCAATGGGTTGATGCCTGGGGCTGAATTTTTACTATCGGGCAACATGGCATGTGACGTCGCAGCTATCTTGTTTTTTTTATTATAAAGACAGATCACTATGCAAGAGCCCAAACCCAGAACCTCCAGTACACATGGATTGTGAACTACCTTGAATTCTGCCATACCTATACTTATCTTCCTAAGCATTTTTCTATCTCTTTAAGATATTTTACATTCGCTAATATCAATCGCATATGAGAATAAAACAGTACAACAAAATGACCAGTTATTTCCTGTCCCCCTACAATAAATCTGGTATTAAAAACTATGGCGTCCTCAACCTCAGAGGCATGTTTAGCGAGTATGGGATCCATCACAGAGTCTAGCATATCAGACGCTATAGATGGAACAGACTCTATGAGCTTGAGATTTAGATACTCTGCCATGGCAGATAGATAACTTCCTGCTAGAATATTGCCAATTTCTTGTAAAGTTGAACGATCCATTTCTGTAAGTTCCTCTGCCCCAGGCTCCTCCCCCTGCAACAATTTAGCCAGTAAAACAGCGCTCTTTATGGGAAATGCCAAAATTAGGCTACATATCTCAAACTCTTTATCTATGTATGTCCCATCAATATGCAGGTATATATTGGTTATTTCCCTCTCTGGTTTACCAATTACAGAGGTAACGTTCTCCAAAGGACACACCTTCATCCATGGAAAGGTTACCTCGATTCTCTTGGAGGTCATTACCGATAACGCTGTAGAAGCGTGTCCCGCACCAACTGAAGATATCTCCTTTAATGCATCGAGTTCAAACCTGTTTAATTTTTTGAATTTCATAGTATCTCAACAATTTTATCCGCAATTTTTGGTAGAGGCAGGATAAAATCTGCATCTCCATTCTCTATAATATTTTTGGGCATTCCAAATATTAAACTTGTTGATTCATCCTGGGCGATTACCCTACCGTTATTTTTTTTCACCCATTTCACGCCTTCCGATCCGTCCTTACCCATACCCGTCAATATGACGGCAATTACATTACCATCACATGCCTTTGCTATCGATTTTAGCGTAATGTCAATACAAGGTTTTATACTAGTATGTTTTTTGTTTAATCTAGTAAATAAATGTTTCCCTTTTACCTTTACCTCTAGATTGTAACCCCCCGGGGCTACCAAAACCATGCCCCTCTTTAGTCTACTGCCATTTTCTGCTTCCTCCACCTTGATGGGACATATCGCATCTAACCTTTCAGCGAATACCTTTGTAAAGCCAGCAGGCATATGTTGAATAACTAATACTGCTGCGGGAAAATCTCTGGGAAAATTGGACAATAGAGATCCTAGAGCGACCACTCCGCCGCTGGAAGCGCCAATTACCACAACCTTCTCCGATATCTTTGGGGCCTTTACAAGTTTCTTTGGCCTCTTTATTATGAGCTTTTTAATTTCAACAGATGCCGCAACCTTTACTAAGGCTGTTAATTCATCCTTTATTTCCTCTATATCCAATGGATTTTCTGGCCTTATGATAAAATCTAATGCACCATAGCTGAATGCACTTATCATTTCCCTTTTTCCCAATTCCGACTTGGGACCAAATACGATGGTGGGTGTTGGATTGAGCCTCATTATCTCGTGAAGTATATCTAGGGAATTAATTCTGGGCATCTCAATGTCCAGAAGGATAACATCTGGCTCAAGAAGTTCAACCTTTTGGATAGCCTCTTCGAAAGAATCAGACCTATCAATAACCTTTATCCCTGGGTCAGAATCCAAGATCTTTGTGAGCATAGAACCTAGGAAATAGGAATCTTCTATGATAAAAACACTTATCATTCTTCACTATCTGAAAATTTCTTAACAAGCTCAAGTATCTTCTCATCCTTGAAGGGCTTAACTACAAATCCTTTTGCGCCTAACCGCATTGCCTTCTTCATGAGATACTCCTGACCAATGGCAGTTACCATGATAACCTTCGCTTCTGGATTTATTTCCCTAATTTCCTTCAGAACCTGAAGTCCGTCCTTCTTTTCCATTATTATATCCAATAAAACGAGATCCGGTTTTTCCCTGTTGTAAACACTAACAGCCTCTTCTCCATTTTCCGCTTCTACTATGTATTCATATCCACCATCAGATAAGACTCCCCTCAACAGTTTCCTCATAAATGCAGAGTCATCTGCTAACAATATCTTTTTCATTTTTTTTCTAGTATATAATTTACTGCAGATATTAATTTCCTCTTAGTTATCGGCTTTGAGATATACTTACATGCGCCACGTTTAATACAATCCTCTATGGTTTTTTTATCCCTTATTATGCTCGTTATTATGATCTTCATGTCTGGATTAATTTCCATTATTCTGTCCAAGACGTACAAGCCATCCATTCTTGGCATCCTTAGATCCAAGAGAACAATATCTGGATCCTCTGTTCCACACTTCAATATACCCTCATTGCCCTCAGATGCTTCAATTACATCCTCATAACCATTATTCTGCAATATATTCAATACCGCCTTCCTTTCAAAGAGGGAATCCTCTATTACCAGTATCTTCACCATCCATATCACTATTCTACTTTTTCTTCGATTTCTTTTTTTCTTTAGGAGCTTTCTCTGCTTTCTCTTTCTCTGCCTTTTCCTTGGCTTCTTTCTCTGCCTTTTCCTTGGCTTCTTTCTCTGCTTTCTCTTTCTCTGCCTTTTCCTTGGCTTCTTTCTCTGCTTTCTCCTTCTCTGCCTTTTCTGCACTGCCCATTTCGACAAGTTCCGCCTCAGAGTAGATCTTACTGGGTTCGAGTAGGATAACTAACTTATCATCGAGAACTACAACACCTTTGATATAGTCTGCATGTATCTTCTCTGTTATAATACTTGGAGCTTCTTTGATCTCTTCCTCGGGAATACGTAGAACCCTAGACACATCGTCAACTATGACACCAAATGTATTATCGTCTGCCTCAACAATAACTATGTGAGTCCCCAAGCGTTCCTTTTCTAGGTTGAACCTCTCCTTAAGATCTGTAACGATAACTATTTTCCCACGTAGATTTATTATGCCTCTTATGAAACTCGGAGCCCTAGGAATGGGTGTAATGTCGACCATCTTTATGATCTCTCTCACCTTGTGGATCTCTATCGCGTAGGTCTCGTCCTCCAGCTCAAAGATTACAAGCTGAACCTCCTTTCCTTTGTACACACCTTCTTGATTTGACATTTTACCATTACCTATGCCTTTTTTATCTTGCTCTTTTTAGAGCTTTTAACCTTCTCTTCTGATTCTTTTTCTGTCTTCGTTTTCTCTTTCTCGGTCAGCTTGAACTGCTCTACCTTACCTTCCAAATCCTTGGCTACCTTGTTCAGTTCAACTGCCACCGTATTTACCTCGTTTATTGAAGACATTTCCTCCTGCGTGGATGCCGAAATCTCTTCAGCACTGGATGCATTTTGTTCTGCTGACGCCGCGATATTGGTCACTAGGTTTACCGTCTGTTGCACTCCACTCGATTGCTGTTGAACTGCAGCAGATATCTCCTGAACCTGTGTTGCCACCTCCTGGACGGACCCTGCGATCTCCTTCAGAGAACCCAGGGCGGAGTCAACGACCTTTGTTCCTTCCTCTACCTTCTCAGTTCCGATCTCCATACTCTTTACAGCCCCCCCTGTTGCGTCCTGTACTTCGGCAATTAAATCGGAGATTTTATCTGCCGCTTCTGAGCTACTCTCTGCCAGCTTCCTTACCTCATCGGCAACAACCGCAAAACCTCTTCCCGCTTCTCCCGCTCTTGCCGCCTCTATCGCCGCATTTAAAGCTAATAGATTTGTTTGCTCTGATATTTTTGTAATAACACCCACAATCTTGCTGATCTCTCTGCTTTTATCTCCCAAGGTGTTTATAGACTCTGCTGATTTACCAACGACCTCTCTAATCTCATTTAGATGACTAACGCCTTTTTCTGCCGCTAAGCCACCCTCCTGCGCAATCTTATTAACATCCGCCGACAGTTCTGCAGTATGCTGTACATTGGAAGATACCTGCTGCAGAGAGGAAGACATCTCGGTGACGATACCCTTGATCTCCTCCGTCTGCTTGGATTGTTCTTGGGAACTTTTAGCCATCTCTTGAATGGTCTTCGCGATCTGCTGGGACATCTGGGCTGCCTGTTCAGATTGTGTCAGAAGGGTATTACTACTATCAGTAACAGCTGTTGCAGACGTCCTTACTCCCACTACGATGTCTGCAAAGCCCCCTGCCATCTTGTTTATGTTCATTCCCAGATGACTCAGTACTGGATTTTCTATATCTACATTCGCCTTCACTGTTAGATCACCCTCTCCTATATAACCGACCTTCTCTACAGTTTCATCAATATACACTGACAACTCTTCCTTAGTCTTAGTAATTTCTTTCTCTTTTTCCTTTAGTTGAGTTATATCCGCAACATACTCTAATGCTCCAACAATGTTACCATTCATGTCCTTAATCGGCGCACCCGTGTAATTGATATGTGTGTCTTTTCTACCGGCGTGGGAGACTGTTTCGGCTGTGAATGTACCGTCTTTTGCCATAGCCTGTTTCAGACGGCATTCGTCTGTCTGGCAGTGATCGGTCTGGAACTGATCATAACATTTCTTACCGATGCAATCTTCTATTTTCTTGCCAGTGAAATCTGCTCCGGTCTTGTTTATGAACCGGATGTTATAGTCTTTGTCTATGACCATAACCGGGGTCGGAACTTCGTTAAGGTAATCCACCTTCTCCTGGGCATCGGCAAGCCTTTCTTCCAATACCTTCGAAACAACGTTCAATGCATCATTTATATCCCCCCCCAACTTCTTAATCTCGGAGAGAGCTATAGCATCAATATCTACTCTAACCTCGTACTTCCCTGCCGCTATCTCAGCCATAACACCGGAAAGCTCGGAGACTCCTTTTTCCAGGCCTTCCTTAACCCTTCTGATTTCTTCTTCTTCTTTTGCCAGATCATCAAATCCAGAGTTTATCGCCTCTGACACCGATTTCACTACCTCAACCTGCATGTCATCAACCTTTACCCTTGAATCAAAAGTTCCCCCTTTTATATAATCCAAGGTATCGATGATCCGAGCCGCCATTACACCGAATTCCTCTCTGGTCAGAACTAATTTCTCCTCTTCCTCCACTAATCTATCAAAACCATCGGCATTTACCTCCCCTAATGCAAGTTTCACCGCATCGACAGTAAGATCATCAGTTTTGATCCTTGCTTTATAGTTCCCCCCTATTACCTCAGTTAAAGTATCTAGGATACGGGCGATCCCCACACCGAGCTCCTCTCTTACCGTGGTGAGTTCCAACTCCTCCTTCGCCAGCCTATCAAAACCCTCGGAGTTTATCTCCTCCGCTACGGATTTCACTACATCAGCCTTAAGGTCATCAACCTTTACTCTTGCATCAAACTTTCCCCCCAGCATATCATATGTGGTATCAATAACCCGGGCACTCAATACACCGAATTCCTCTCTGGTCAAGACTAAATTTTGCTCCTCCTTCGCCAGCGTATCAAATCCAGAGTTTATAGCCTCCGATACCGATTTCACTACCTCAACCTCTAAATCATCAGTTTTGATCCTTGCATCAAACTTTCCCCCTATTATATCATCCATAGTATCGAGAACGCGAGCACTCAATACACCGAATTCCTCTCTGGTCAGAACTAATTTTTCCTCCTCTTTTTGCATTTCCTCTTTGGTTTTTTCAGCCATTTTTACCTCCAAAATTTTCTCTTCTTTATGAGTAGAAATTTCTATCTGATCCTCCAGCCATTCTTTAAGGCTTTTTCTATCCTTATTCTTTCTTTCCTCCTCCAATAATTTTTCATAATCCAGATTTTCCTCCAGAGCCTTTTTCTTCAC
>JGI24422J19971_10002045_pt1 | contig 12475 bp, 10 predicted proteins | sample DeeMarSWOR152_54_FD_19971 | JGI IMG/M metagenome (IMG submission 19971) | reverse complement strand
AAGCAACAATAGCAAAATTATGGGAAATTAGATTGGCACATCAGGTTGATGAATTGCCAGATTTAGAAGAAGTAATAAGAAAGACAAACAAATACTTCAGGTTATATGGAATGGTATAGGTTTTTCCAAACATGTTATATACGATTAAAAAAAAAGGGATATGCACAATTTTCTTTACGGAAAACTGAACCAGTACGCTTTTTTTCCAGTCCCCCTGATCTGAATTCTGAGTGTTCATAAGTATCTATAACATGAATCCATATATAACATTATCATGCGCAACATAACTTTTTGAAACGACCTGAAATCCCTTTAAACTCAATTCACTTGAAACTCTCTCGAGCCTTTTTATGTCTGATAAATGAGGAGTTGCCTTAACTTCATAGGCCATTTCTCTGTTCAGAATAAAATCAATTTCAGGTCCCCTTTTCTTCTGGAAATAATTCAATTCTCCTTTCAGTCTGAGATTTTGAAATATACTGTTTTCAAAAAGGAGTCCTGAATCAAGGTTTGTGAGATAATTGGCAAGACCCGAATCACATATATAAACCTTAGGCATTTTTCTAATCTCTGAATCCTTTCCCTTTGTGAATGGTCTTAAGGTTTTGATAAAGAACGTTCCCTCAAGGAAAGCTATATAATCATATAATGTTGGCCGTCCAATCCCAAGTTCCTTCGATATTTTTTGAATATCAACTTTTGAGCCCAACCTTTGAGCTAAAAGCAACATGAGATCTCTAATCACTTCATTCTTTCTGAAATCGCCGAGCTGAAGAACCTCATGCTGGAAGAAAGATGTAAAAATCTCTTCTAGTGCTCTTTTTTTCTCTTCAACGTTCGTCTTTAAGACAACTCCGGGAAATCCCCCATACAAAATATATTCCTCATATAAAGGAGAAATTGCCTCATGATTTGCTTTCGTTATTCCAGAAATATCAGAGGGAATCTTTAAGGAACTCTCCTTGAATAAGAGAAATTCACCAAAAGTCAAAGGAAATAATTGAAAAATATATTTTCTTCCTGCAAGTGATTCAGTGAAGAGATTTTTTAGATAAAAACTTGCTGAACCAGTCAGAAAAAATTTCACTCCATAATGATCAATGAGATATTTAACAACCGAAGGAAGATCCTTGACAAACTGTATTTCGTCTAAAAAAATGAACGGTCTATGAGAAAAATCTAATCCCAACATTTCAAACGAAACTTTTATTTTTTCATAATTTTCCTCCTCAAAATATTTTCTGTTTAAAGGATTCTCTAAATCTAAAAAGAGTTTATTCTTTGAAGGAATTTTTTCAAAAATGAGATTAAGGAGTGTTGTTTTGCCAGTGCGCCTCATTCCAGTTATAATTATTGCTTCAGGAGAATCAAAATATTGCTTGATTTCATTGAAAATCAGACGTGGCTTAATCATTTGTTAGTATTTTACAAATAGTGAACCTATTTGTCAATTAATATTTTACAAATAGTGTATTTCTGGCTCTTTTTCTCGTTATTGTAACGAACCCGAGCTATTTTGTAAGGTTTTTCGTTACAATAAGGAAAATATTTTTAATTCGTCTTAAAACTTCAAGGCAAAAAGCGTATTTCTTTTCCATTTAAAGCCTTTTTTAAAATTGCTATTTGTTTGTTAAGTAAGAATGAAAATTCGCTGACACGTCACAGTAAATGCCACAGTAGTGCCATGGTAATTCATGTTAAGTATAATTTTTCTTCCAAAAATCTTCTTGATTCTTTTAAAACAAGGTCTAAACCGGGCAACAATGATACTAATCTTCCTAATTCTTTCCCCCAATACGGCTCTAATGTTTCTTTGAGATTCTTCGGAATGATCTGGTCAATGCTCTTGAGCTCAATTCCTTTTATCTTCAGCTTATCTCCGATTACCTCATTCACCGTTTTAAAATTTACAGGCAAACTCATCAGCTTCCACAGATCAAAAAAATCCCTGCTTTTTTCCCTTTCTATAACACTCCTGATCTTTGAACAAAACATTTCCTCCAATCGTTCAACTTTAACTTTAAAATCAGCATAGTCAGAATATATTCTCTTCACAGCCCTAAGAGAAGACTTCAGCACCAAATCGTTTTTTGTAACGTCTATTTTAACCCAATTTCTGCCTATGACTGCAATATATTGAATTTTAAGCTGTAAATAGTCCGGATTAGAAAATTCACTTTTGAGATCAAGTTGAATCCCCGATTTACTCTCTATAAGCTTAAATATTTCCTTTATCTGTCGAGAAACAACAGAGAAGTCACCACTTAACAAACTGAAATCTAAATCTTCCGAGAGACGCCATATCTCAGGGAAATATATTTTAGATAAAGCTGTTCCCCCTTTGAAAACAAGCGAATTTATCTTAGAAAAACCAAATAAAAGCCAACCCAAGACATAATCTTTTTCAACAAGATTTAAATTGAGATGTCTTTCCCGCGCTTTAGTTAATAGTTCTCTCCTATCTATCAATACATCCACCTCGAAGAATCAATTTCCACATTGATCAACAATTTCCATCGCTCGTTATATTTACCTTTTGCCCTGCCTATTGTATCCAACTTTGGATATCCTTTTGTCAGCTTCACGTCTTTAAAAGTGTCTTTATATCCCTCGTCTATTTTGATCTTTTCCAATACATATCCCAGGCGTTTCAGTATGGCGATATTTCTCATTTTGAACGCATATTGCTTAATTTTCTTAAAATCCAATTCTTTATGGCTGAAATAAATAGATCTCGCAATCTCTTCAATGCCTCCGGAGTGCTCAGGATGGTCTAAGCAGTCTGCTATCGTTTTATTTATATTTGATATATTTATTTTTCCCCTGTCTATTTCTGTTTTTTCAACCCCAAAGAATCTCTCTTTGTTTAGCTGCACAAAAACAAACTCAGTATTCAGTACAGTCAAAGGTTTTTTAGCTTTTTGTGTGGCAATAAAAACAGAACTCGGAATTTGATCAGATAAACCATGATAATTTAGCGCAGACCAAAAGCCTATGTAATAAGGACGCACTAAGTGAGATGCAATTATAAAATCATGAACGATAAAGCTATCGGCGCCTCTCACTCCTATATCTAAAGGGACTATCGCATATAAGCCTGCCTTAATACCCAGAATCCATTTTTTCTCTTTAAGAGAATGCAAAGTCACGTAGGGTTCTTCATTGAGTATTTTTTTTGCTTGTTTTACGGTAAAAATGTTTTTATCCTGTCTGGCTAACTCTGCCAGCAGAAAAGATTCTTTCTTACTCAGCCCTTTTCTATATTTACCTGTATTTTCTTTCATTTTTATTAATATATTACAGATTTATATAAATATTAATAAATATTTTAATAAAAAGTCAAGCTCCTATATAAAAAAATGAGCTGAATAGAACAGACTCCTTCCATTTTATTTAGATGCTTTTGCATCCTAATGAGTCTTCCTTAAGCCATACAAAAAAAGTTAAAATTTCTCGGACCATTGAGTATATTTACTCATAATATTGAGTAAATTGTTTCTATGTTGTGGAAAATGGGATAAGACAAACTGTTATTCTATTGGGCTTGAAAAGCAGCTGAAAACCGGACTTTTTATATCGTCACTGTACGATATCATTGAAAATCGTATAATAAAGACGTTAAACTCTCGAAAAGAAAATCCTATTCTGTTAATTTTTAAATGACAACAGACAATCCTACTCCTCAATAAAAGCATCCTTGAGGAGCTTGCTCTGGCGGTTAAAGGCAACGCGGGGGCTTCTGGTCTCTTTCATCAGGGAGATCTCCTGTGTCAGGAGACGGGCAATGTACATGGTGTAGGTCGCCGCCCTTTGAGATTCTCTTTTGAAAAGGGGATGGTCGCGGTTGATATAGACCACATTCCCTTCTGAGAAACACTCAGGTTCTGATTCGCCGAAAAAATCAAGGCAAACAGAGACGCTGTCCGCTCCGAATCTCATCCTGCGGACAATGGCATTGGGGGTGATTTTTTTGACCAGCGGATGGCGCCGCTTCTTTTTTTTCGGCTTTGGCGGGCTTGGAAGTTGTTCCTCCTGTGGCTGGACTTCCAGGCCTTCCAACCCTTTCTTCTTCGTTTCTCCCACTGCTGCTCCACCGCCCACTCCTCCTTCTTCACCGTAAGGGATGGGACCGAAAGGCGAGAGATCCGGGTTCTGGGCCAGTGCTTTATGAATTCTCTGGAGAGCTTCTTTCACCACCCGGCTGGCTTTTCTGTCTTCTCTCCGGTCAGCCTCCCTGCCCAGAGTTTTCCTTGTAATTCCCATAACTTTTACCATGACTTTGAGGAATTCCTGGTACTCATCTGAATCTGCCACAAAATTGGAGCGGTCGCTGGTGACAGGCAGGAAATCGGCGTTGATCTCCCCTTTTATCCTGGCCACCGCCTTTCCCCACGTTTCCATGCCGAAAAGCTCTCTTTTGACTGTGGCTCCTTTCACTTTGACCTCAACACCCAAATCCTTTAACGAAGCCATGGAAGTGGGAGTAATAATGACCTCCCCGGAAACAGCCCCGTATTTGCAGCCTTCCAGGATGGGAATTCTCTGGCCGACGATGCTCCTGGGATAAAGACGGTGTTTATTCAGGAAGACGGCAAAATCCGGAGCCTTGAGAGGGACTCCTTCGACGATCTTTTTTTCGACTTCCTCCAGGTCGAATGATTTAGAGAGGCCTGAGAGAATAACGGTCGTTCCGTCTCGCCTCTTCGGATCTGGAAAAAGGATCTCGCAGGGAATGTGCCACTCGTCCTTTGCCTCTTCCCAGGCTTTTTTATCAAAAATCACCCGGGCGGCAAAATCTCTATGCTGAGTGATGACTTCAAAACAGGAGGCTGCAGCTAATGAGGCAAATTTTCCGATTCCGAATTGCCCGATCCGGACTCTTCCCAGCTTCGGAGAGCGGGAGTGGAGCACTTTTTCATCTGAGCCGACGAGAAAATACTGTTTTAATCCTTCAGCGTCCAGGCCAGAACCATTATCTCTGACCACGATCCGCTCAGGACCGATTTCCACATGCACTTCGGTGGCATCGGCATCATAGGCGTTGTTAATCAGCTCCCGGAGGAGCTCCACGCTTTCGGTATAAAGCCGTTCACCGATGGAGACGATATGCCGTTTATCGACGGCGACCTGGAGGGCCTTTTTTTCTTTAACTTTCACGATACGCTCACTCAATCATGCGTTTATTTTAGCCTTAATAATATAGCTAAAAGCTTCGATATTCAAGAAGACTTCTTGTATTCCTTTCGAAAATTTACAACAAAGAACTTATTTTCTAGCTTCTCTCACAGATACTGATTTCTACTCTTCAAGCAGGACAAGCTTGGAGCCATAACCTGATCTTAAGGCATGCTATTTCTGAGAATATGACAATACCAACAGCGTCCTCATATGAAGAGGCGAATTGAAATATCCTCGGAAAATATACCGGAAGAAAAAATTTCAAGATAAAAAATATCCTTTTCGGATAAATTGAAGGGATTTTTTAACTGAGACCTTCAATATAAAAATATCATAACAATATAAAGAAAGGACGGACGATTATGGCTAAAAAGAAAGATTTCGGCGATGAGAGACTCCCTTTCCCTACACGGACTGCACGTGCTGTGGGTGGAATGGTAGAAGTGTACGTCATTCCGGATGAAAAAAAAGCTGAAGTTCTTGAGGAGCTTTATCCGTTTATTCCTGTCCCTTCCCTAGATGAAGAGAGGTACGATGTGCACGCAGATAAGACATTCAAGGTGAAGGATTTCTGTGTGACCAGAGAAGGAGGGATGAACTTCCTTGTCAGTCCCTACTATTTCGAGAGTGGCGGCACAGTCATTGACTGGATACCGGTCGATTCCGAAGACTAAATGAATCATTGAATGGCTTTTCCAAGCCAGATTTCTCTCATCTTATTAATAGTGGAATTGATAACTCACTTGCACAAATACAACGAACACTAATTTTGGTTGGAGGTGAATCCCTTATTTCTTAAATGACAACTACAAGACAGAAAGAATGAACCATGTAGGTTCTATAGATGTGAATCTTGGTTTGAATTTTCTTTTAATTTCTGAACAGAAAATCTCATTCCTTAACAAATTCGTCTTTGAACTGCCTTTTCTTGAAGGCCTATTTTCTTTCTTTAACCTTAATCAAAAGATCTAAATCCACTTTATCTTGCGGACGGCCAGACTTCTTTTTCGTCTGGATTAACTCATCTAATCCGATAAAAAAGACCTTTTCCTTTCCGTAATCGGCAACTACCCTATTCTTCCACACTTGGTCAAAGCGGCAACCTGGAAGAGAGGTCACAATATCCACTCTTAAAGGTTCATATCCCAGTTGAATGATATTGCCCTCTTGACATAAATCATCTTCGGACAAATCCAAGTCTGCAAACCCAAATTCTGTAAGCGCTTTTATAATCCTCTCTGCATTTTCTAAGCTGTTATCTATGAAAATATCGATGTCCTTTGTGTACCTTGGTTTGACATAATGGGCGACAGCAAATGCACCAATAACGCAGTATTTTACCCTATTCTTGTTGAATAACTTTAATAATTCTTCGTAGTCTTTTTCGACCTTCATGCTTTGAGCCTTTTTTTGCTTTAAGATACGACTCTCTTAAAAACTGCACTGTCTCAAGCCTCTCTTTGCTGCTCATAGAAAGGCAATAGTCAAAATCGAAATCCTGGGCAGCTTCGAAGGAATCTGACTTATTGACCCAGATTTTTTTATTCATTTTTTCTAGTAGTTAAACTATTTATTTAGCAAATTTTTAAATTTAAAAGTCTAACTACCCTTATTTCTGTGCTTTTGTGAATATATCATAACATAAAGAAAACAGACGTGTCTTTCCTTTTTTCGATACTTTAATCTTTGAAAAAACAGAAAAAAAATTGGGGGAATTCCAATTTCTAAATCTCTAATTGACAACGCCATTTCCCTGTGATACACATTTTAAACATCAGCGAAGAAATTCCATCTCGAACAACTTAAATTAGGAATGCCTCGAGCTGAGCAGATATTCCAAAAAAGAATCCAGAACATGAAGGGGGTAAAAAAGAAAAACCAAATTCATACCTCAACCACACGTCCGACAAAATCAATTGAATAATTTTTAACATAAAAGAAAGGAGGGTAAGAATGAAAAACCTTTACAGATTCTTTGTCTCCATTTTCCTGGCTATACTCCTCCTCCTCCCCGGCTCCGCCATCGAGCAGGAGAAGACCATCCAGGAGCACGCCAGGACAGCCTCACTCGACGAGAAGATCCCTATCGGCCCCCATGTCACAGTCGGACAATTGGACAATGGATTCACCTACTACATCCGCGAGAATAAGCGTCCGGAGAACCGGGCAGAGCTCCGCTTGGCCGTGAATGCCGGATCGACTCTCGAGGACGATGACCAGCAGGGCCTGGCCCATTTCGTGGAGCATATGGCCTTCAATGGGACTGAAAATTTCAAAAAGCACAAACTCATCGAATTCATGGAGTCTATCGGTATGAGGTTTGGGCCCGGGCTGAATGCTTACACAAGTTTTGACGAGACAGTCTATATGCTCACCATTCCCACTGAATCCCCTGAAGTTATGGAAACCGCTTTCAAGATACTCGAAGACTGGTCTCATGCACTTCTTTTTGAGAACGAAGAGATTGACAAGGAGAGGGGCGTGATCGTCGAAGAGTGGCGCATAGGCCGAGGAGCCTACGCCAGGATGAGAGACAAACAATTTCCTATCCTGCTCAAAGGCTCGCGATATGCAGAAAGGCTGCCCATTGGAAAAAAAGAAATCATCGAGAACTTCAAATACAAAGTGCTGAAACGGTTCTATAAAGACTGGTACCGCCCGGACATGATGGCTGTTCTCGCAGTGGGAGATTTCGACAAGTCTAGAGTAAAAGAGCTCATCGAAAAGCATTTCAGCGCACTTCCCAAGCCAAAAAAGCCTCGTCCGCGGCAAATCTTCGAGATTCCAGACCATAAAGAGACCTTGTTCGCCATAGCCACAGACAAAGAAGCCACGGGCACCAGCGTCTCTGTCCACCACAAGCATCCCCTTCGGGAAATGGACACTGTCGGAGCTTACCGGGAAAGGGTCGTTGAAGGAATCTATAACAGTATGCTCAACCAGCGATTTGACGAGCTTTCCCAGAAACCTGATCCTCCGTTCATCTATGCCTATTCCAGCCGGGGTTCTTTTCTCCGGTCCAAGGAAGCCTATACACTCAGCGCGAGTGTCAAAGAGGATGGGATAGAACGCGGACTGGATACGCTGTTGACCGAATCAGAAAGAGTCTCCCGCTTTGGGTTCACAGAATCCGAGCTCGAGCGTCAAAAGCTCCAGAATCTGCGAGCAATCGAAAGGGCGTACGCGGAAAGAGAAAAAACTGAGTCGTACAGATACGTCTCCGAGTACATCCGCCACTTCCTGACAGGTGAGCCCATCCCTGGTATCGAGTATGAATTCGAACTGTACAAGCGTTTCGTGCCAGAGGTCACTCTGGAAGAAGTCAACACGCTCGGGAAGGAATGGCTGACTGAGGAAAACCGCGTGATAATGGTGAGCGCACCTGAAAAGGAAGGGCTTCATATTCCCACAGAGGAAGAACTCCTGGCTGTGTTCGACGCTGCCGGGGAAAAGGAGATCACGGCCTACGTGGACACCACCCCCATTGAACCTTTACTGGCCGACATTCCTGAGCCAGGCAATATCGTTGCAGGCAAAACCATCGAAGAGGTCGGGATAACTGAATGGGAATTTTCAAACGGAGTCCGGCTGGTCCTCAAACCCACTGACTTCAAAGCCGATGAGATACTCCTCCGCGCATTCAGTCCAGGGGGGACGTCTCTGGCCACAGACGAAGATTTTATCCCGGCCCGAACAGCCGCTCAGGTCATAGGAAGCGGAGGATTGGGTGAGTTCAACGCGATCAATCTCCAGAAAAAACTATCCGGCAAGGTTGCCAGAGTCAGGCCCTCCATCAGCGAGCTCGAAGAAGGAATTTTTGGAAGCGCTTCTCCTAAAGACCTGGAAACCATGTTCCAGCTCGTCTATCTCACCTTCACAGAGCCGAGGGCTGATGCGGATATCTTCCAGGCTCTGACCAGCCAGATGAAGGCCATGTATAAGAACCGCAGTGCCAGTCCGATGGCTGTCTTCTATGACACACTCATAAAAATTATGACACAGAATCATCTTCGCGCGCGTCCTCCGACAGAAGAGATTATCGATGAGATGAACCTTGAAAAATCATATGCCTTTTACAAGGACCGCTTCGCGGATGCCAGCGATTTTACTTTTATCATCGTCGGTAATTTTAACAGCGAGACAATAATGCCTCTGGCGACTCGTTACCTTGGAGCCTTACCTTCTCTCAACCGAAAGGAATCATGGCGGGACGTGGGAATCGATTCGCCAAAAGGTGTCATCAAGGAGACCATCCACAAAGGCCTCGAGCCTCAAAGCCAGGCCAGCATCGTCTTTACCGGGCCTTTCCAATATGACCAGGAGCACCGCAACGCCATCCGATGCATGTGCACAGTGCTTCAGACAAGGCTTCGCGAGACAATCAGAGAGGATCTCGGCGGTACATACAGCATACAAGCTTACGCCTCCTACGACAAGATACCAGAACAAGAATACAGCATAAGGATTAATTTCGGTACGGACCCGGAGAGGGTGGAAGAGCTGGTTAAAGTTGTGTTCAAGGAGATCGAGAAGCTGAAGACAGAGGGTGTAAAACCTGATGAAATCAACGATGTCAAAAAGGCGGAATACCGGACATTTGAAACAGGAATTAAAAACAACAATTGGCTGCTGGCTCAACTGGCCTTCAAATACCAACAAGATGAAGACCCGAGAGCTCTTTTTGATTACGTAAAGACACTCGAACGCATCACTCCCGAAGTTCTCCAGAAAGCCGCACAGACATATTTAAACACGGATAATTACATCCAACTCATACTGTTCCCCGAGAAAAAAGAGAAAGAGATGATCTACTGGATTTTGCAACAGCCGGCTCTCGTGCATCAAGCGCCATAAATTGAAATCCAGATTTTTTGGAAAATTGGAAAATAGGAAGAAGTATCGGTTGATTTTATGAATAATCCAGGTGGATTACTCGAGTCCGGGTACACGTCAAGGTTCCCCTTAGGAAAAAGTTGAAAAAATAGGTGCCTCAATCTGAAATGATCATCATCTCAAACGGATTAAAGCGGCTTTCCCGCTGACCGCTGGTGACCTATTTCGCCTCATCTCCAGAAAGTGCGGCTTCGATGGCTCTCTCATAAGGAAGAGGGATTACTTTCGGAAAATATGTCCTCGCATTCTCGTTCTGGATGATAGTCTCTGACTTTAATCCATCCACCAGCGCTCTGGCTATCCGGTAGGAAACCGGCGAGAACAGAATAAGCCAGTAAGAGGACAGTCTGGGCGATAAAACAGGAACGGGAATCAAAAGCCGGCGCAATCCCATCACCCGGGCGGCCCGCTCCAGCATTTCTTTGAAGCTCATCTGCTCGGAGCCCACATCGACCATAAGATTCCCCTGGACTTCTACGTCTTTCGCCAGGAAAAGATACTCCAGCACATCCTGCACAGAAATGGGTTGTGTCTTGGTGTGTACCCAGCGGGGAGTGATCATCAGCGGGAGTTTTTTCACAAGACTGCGGACGATCCTGAAGCTGGCACTTCCCGCGCCGATGATGATGCCGGCTCTAAACCAGATTGTCTGGATGTCTGCCGGCTGGCGGCTGAGGATCTCTCCTGTCTCTATGCGGCTCAAGAGGTGTTTGCTGGCGGTTTCTTTTTTTCCCAATCCGCCTAGATAGATGATCCTCTTCACACCTGCTGCGATGCAGGCATCCCGGAAATTTTCGGCACTGATACGGTCCAGCTCCTCGAAATCCCCTTTGGCGCCCATGGAATGGATCAGATAGTAGGCCACATCCATGCCTTTAAGCGCCTTGAGGAGTGAATCCTTATCGAATGTACTGCCTTCGCGCACTTCGATATTACGGCTCACTGCCAGTTTAACTTTACTCGCATTCCGGACAAAGAGCCTCAGCCGGACATCCTCATCCTGGAGGAGCCTTTCTTTAAGTTGGCTCCCGATGTATCCGGTGGCGCCGGTCAGAAGGATGTTCATCGTTCTTCCCTCATTCTTCTTTTATCCAGAAAACCATTATTCTGTCAAACACCTGTTTAAATGAGGATCCGCAGAATTTTTCAGAACCGAACTTCTGTGCCCACCGAAAAGAAGTGAAGGAGAGCAAAATTATAGACTTCCTCGACATTTGCTCCGCCCTCTATTATCCTGTAGCCCGCTCGAAACGAGATATTCTCATTCAGCCGGAGCTGAAGGGCCAGGAGCACATCCTCGGCCCGTCCTTCGCCACCGGGTGAAGCCAGCGCATCGCCCTCGAACAACAGGCCGAACTTATCGGCAAACCGCCAATTCAAGCGGAAATTGAGGAGCGGGACAAAGCCGACATTCGTCTTCTCCGAGCTCAATCCTCCCCCTTCGACACGAATGGCCGCGTCCCTGATCTTGGCCGTGAATCCGACTCCCAGAGTGAGCTTCTTTTTCCTTATGAAATCATACCTGTAGGTCAAGCGGTAGGAATTGAAGCGGTAGTTGCCGTTCAATGGAGTGTTTGCCGGAAAAGTCTCCTCAAAAAAGAAGATATCCTGATTGACACTCCCTGAAGCTTTCAGGCTGAGCGGAGCCACGAAGGCGAAGACCGTATGCCGCTCACCGAACTGATACCCCAAGCGGAAACGGAAGAAAACGGACGAATCCGTCTGGAGATCCTCGGATAACGAAAATTCCGTTCCTGTGTCCCCGGGAATCCTCACATCGTTGTATCCGCTGGATACGAGCCCTGTCTCAATGTCGAGAAACCATTTTGCTTCAGCGCTGGAGAATGCCAGGAGAATTGTGATCGCCAGAGCGAAAATAATGCCTGTACTCTTTTTTTTCATTTTAAACTCCTTTCTCCTACTCATCATTATAGCAAAAGCTTTGATATATTATTCTTCCTGCAGTCAAAAAAGGGATTCTCCTTAGAATAACTCTCCCTAGGTAGAAAACCTGTATTTCTGAATCTCTTTGAGCTATGCTTTCCCTTCTACTTATAAAACTCGATGCGTGAGACGGCGATATCTGCTTTGAAGGCTTTTTTCGCTCCGACAACACCCAGACGTTTCAATTTTTTCGGGTTCAAGGCGGCCTTCAGGCTCTGTGGAGTGAACTGTTCAAAAGGGATTTCAACCTTTTGCCACTGGTTATCCGCAAAGAATGGTGCCTCGTAATACTGCCAGGGCAGCCAGGTCTTGCTCGAGCGGAGATGCACATAATAGTTCTCACCGTTGCCCTTGACCCAGAGGCGAATGCCAGTGAACTGGCTGGCATCAAAAGGCCGGCCGTTCTGTCGAAGAGGCAGTGCGACCTGGACGAACCCGCCTCTATTTTTCAGCGAGACAT
>JGI24422J19971_10002044_pt1 | contig 12477 bp, 14 predicted proteins | sample DeeMarSWOR152_54_FD_19971 | JGI IMG/M metagenome (IMG submission 19971) | reverse complement strand
AACGCTATTATACAGTTTTCAATTATGGCTTAGAGTGTTATGTTTGTAACCATTAGACGTGATTATTTTTATGATTTAAAGGTTTGCTTTTAGTGCCCGATGAAGGTCTCTTCGGATTAATTGCTTTTTTTGTTTTGACGATTGCAGGAAAAAAGTGTAGTAGAAGGTATTTTCGGACTTGCTAGAATTTTGGTTGCTTAGACGAAGGGTTTCAGTTCCCATATCATAAATCGGATAAGCTTCCAATTGGTAGTACTACTACCATGTAAATTATTAGTGATAATACAAGGAAGAAAACGGCGCTCCAAACGTAGGAATTCCATTCTAGCACTTTTTTTCCGTCAAGTACGAAGAAAGGAAGAAGGTTAAAAATAGCCAGTATCGCGTTGAAGAAAGCGCCAAACCATGCAATCGTTGGAAAAATCGGGTAAATGATGAGGAAAAATCCTGCCATAAACAAGTTTGTTAAGGGGCCTGATAACGCGATTTTACCCATACCTTCTTTATCTGGATATCCTGCAATCATTGTAGCTCCTGGGGCTATTATTCCAAAACCTAAAGCAAGAGTTATTAAAGTTATTAAAACACCTTGAGGATGTAGACGGAATTCACTCCAACAGCCATAACTTTGGGCCTTAAATTTATGCGCTATTTCATGGAGTATAAAAGCTGCACTAGTCAAAACAAAAAAAGCAATTAATCCGAAGACAGTTATTTCCAATTTTGTAAAACCTTCAGTTAACCAAGAAGCTATTACCGCAGTAAATAACACGGTCGCGATAGCTAAGTGTAGTATTTCAGTACGGCTAAAACGACTTTTCCCTGATTCTATTTCATAAGGAAACATTATTTTCGCCCACTCTATTCACTATTTAACGCTTATTTTTTGAAAATATTCGCCGTCCACTCTTTTATTTTTAAAGATTAGTTTTGTTTTTTGACTTTTTTCCCTTTCTTTTTCCTTCCCTTTTCTTTTATATTAACTCTTTTTTTATCCTTTTTATTTAGAAGGTATAGATATTTTCCTACAAATTGTTCGCTTTTTGTTCCTTTAAAGGGTTTTACAGAAACATAAGGTTTACTTATCGGTCCAAACACGTCAAAGACTGTACCTACCCGATCCAAATTTGAAGAAACAACGAGGGCGGAAAGAGTTGGCGCAAAATCTGCACTAACTATGAGTTTTCCCTGGGAAGATTTATGAAGAACGCTCCCTAGTCTCTTCATGATGTTTAATCACTCCAAAAAATTGTTTTCATATTATGTAAAAAATATGACGTTAATATACATTATTAAATAAGAAGCGATCGTAATTTTTCTTAACTGATCGTTCCATTTTAAATTGTTGGTTTTATCGGTTAAGAAGCCCCGTTATGTTAAAATTTCAAATAATCAAAAATTTAATATATAATAATATTATTTAAATATTGATATAATAAGTTAATAAATATATTATTTTGTTTTTAAATTATTTATTTTTTAATTTTTATAAAAAAAACAATCATAGTTTTATAAGATCTTTAAATGATTTAGATACGGGAAATATATATTAAAGAAAAAAACAACAAATTTAAATAAAACGGATACCATACTTAATTTAGAGTACTCTCCCCCAGAGTATTTTATCTACCCTAGAAGGAATGTCCACGGTGGGTTAGAATTGCCGTTAGTCGAGACTAAAGAAATTAAAGAGTCAACAGTAGAACAGTTAAAAGAACTTGAAAAAGCTGCTTTAAAAATGGTCCTAGAATCAAACATAACAGGCGTACTCCAATCTGACCTATGGAAAAGACTTGGAACGTCAAGCCGGGAAGCCTCTAGGATTGTGACACGTTTAGAAGGATTAAATATCATCTCTAAAAAGAAGGAACTCTATAAAGGACGATGGACCTACCGACTCTTTTACCAAAACGTTTTCGAAAAAATTAGCGAAAAAAACCCTGAAGAAAAGTCCAGTATAGAAATCTTGGAAAAACAAGTCGTTACATGTTTTAGGTGTGATGACCTGGAACTCTGTGGTGTAGGTCACGAAATAAGCCCGGTTTACTGCCGAAAATTAACTGACTACTTATTACTATAATTTTTGCCCCTTATTTTTTAAGAAAATAAGATTATTTAACAAATAATAACCTCCTAGCAATTTTTCGGAATGCTTGAGAGACTAATATTATATCTTCTTTTGTTTATTTTCTTATGAGTCAAAAAACATCTTTTTAATAGTCTTTTTCTTTCTAATTTTTTAACCAATTTTAAATTTCACATGCTTTTTCGTTTTGGGTGTTTGTTTTTGAGCCAATGGAAGGATCGTCGGAGGCGGGATGAGTATAGGAAGCGGGCAAAAGTTGAAGGTTATAGAAGTCGCGCAGCTTACAAGTTAGCCCAGATCGATTCTAAGTTTAAGTTGATCCGTAAAGGAGATGCAGTTGTTGATCTTTGCGCTGCCCCTGGCGGCTGGTCCCAATACGCTAGTAAAAAGGTAGGAGAAAAAGGTAGAGTGATTGCAGTTGACAAGATTAATATTAAACCTATCGAAAAAGTGACCAATGTTTGCGGAGATATAACCGCTTTTGATGTGATTTTAAAAACCATTGAAGAAGTTTTAAAGGATGAAAAGGTGGATGTGGTTCTTTCTGATTGTTCTCCTTCGGTTTCGGGTGAATGGAGTTTAGACCACGCGAGACAGATATTTCTAGCCGAGACCTCTTTAAAAATCGCTAAAAAGATTTTAAAACTAGGGGGGAACTTCGTTGTTAAAGTGTTTCAAGGGGATCTTTTAGGGGAATATATAANAAAAATTAAAAGAAGATTCAGCTTCGTTAAAAGATTGAAGCCCAAGGCTTCTAGGAAAAAAAGCGCAGAAATTTACATTATTGCGAAAGGTTTCAGATAAGTAGAAAAATTCGATCTATTCATAGTATTTAATTTCTAGTAAACGAACCCCCCCCCGGTTAATCACTTTTACGCAATAAATCGCTAAAAGATCATTAATCTGTCTCTTATTTAGTATTGTTTTTTAACACTTTTTTAGGAAAAAGGGGATTAGTATTGTTTAAAAGAAAGATATCGGAAGTTGTTGAAGGAACCACGACCTTACTCGTTCCTGAGAAGGAGCTAAGACGAGGAGAAAAAGGTCAACCCACGCTCCCAAAAACTCCCATTTTTTATAATCCCCTTATGGAGCTTAGTCGTGACCTTTCAATTATAGTAGTCCAAGTCTACCAGCGTGAAAGAGAATGCCCTTTATCTTTTTGTGACGCTCTAGCAGCTACTGGTGCCCGAGGCGTAAGAATAGCAAAAGAAGTAAACGGCATTTGGCGCGTTGTTTTAAACGATTTAAACTCTTCAGCTGTAGCCTTTATAAAACTCAACGTTTCTCTTAATCAGCTAGGTTATAAAGTATTGGTAAGACATATGGACGCAAACCTTCTTCTAAGCTCCCCTTCTTTTGACATCGTTGATATCGACCCCTTTGGTTCTCCTGCTCCCTATTTGAACTCTGCTTTAAGAGCTTTAAGATCAGGGGGACTTTTATGCGTAACCGCAACAGATATGGGAGTTCTTTGTGGAAGGAAGGTTGAAGCCTGCAAGCGTAAATATGAAGCAAAACCCTTAAACACAGAATATTGCCACGAAATCGCCGTAAGAATCCTCATAGGAAGCATAGCGAGGACAGCAGCAATCCACGAACTTTACATCAAGCCGATAATAGTTCATAGTACAAACCATTACATACGACTTTATCTAGAAGTAGGTCGAAGTAAAGAGCTTATTAAACGATCTTTGTCTTCAAGTTATATCATCCATTGTAATAACTGCGGTTATAGAAAACTGATAGAACTTATGAACACCAAAGCTTTTGAGAATAAGCTTTGCCCCCTTTGCTCTAATAAAATTAATTATAGCGGCCCCCTTTGGGGAGGATCCTTATATAATCATGACTTTTGTGATAAAGTCTTAAAAGAAACAAAAACTAGTAAAACCAAGACCAAACAGAAACTTATCAAAATGCTTGAAACCATCTTAGAAGAAAGCCAAACACCCCTTTCCCCCCTCCCTCTCTATTACGATATCCACAAAGTCTGCGAAAAAACAAAAACCGAAGCCCCCCCGATAAAAACAATAATCACAGAACTCAAAAACCAAAATTACCAAGCTTCGAGAACCCATTTCAAACCTACAGCACTCCGTACAAACGCAAGCATAGAAACTATAAAAGAAACCATAAAAAACCTAGTTAAAAAACCATAAAAAAACAGCTAAAACGGGAAAAAGTTAAACGGAGTTTTTTATAGGTGTCAGAAACACACAACAACCTAGAAAAAAAGAACGTATTAATCACAGGACCTCCCAGAACGGGTAAAACAACCCTTATTAAAAAATTTGTAGACTTTTGCATTTCTAAAGGATTCAATGTTGGGGGTATCTTCACCCCAGAAATACGGGAGAGAAGTGTAAGGGTAGGATTTGCTATCGAAGATATTCTTACCGGCAAACAAGCAATTATGGCAAGCGTAAAACTAAAAACAAAAAACCGAGTTGGCAAATACGGTGTCGATACCAAAGCGATAGAAGAGATAGGGGTAGAAGCTATCAAAAACGCTATAAAAACAGCAAACATCGTCATAATCGACGAAATAGGAAAAATGGAACTTTTCTCCCAACCCTTCCAGGAAACAGTTAAAGAAGCCCTAAACTCAAACAAACCAGTATTAGGAACAATCGGGAAAAATCTTATACATCATTTCGCTAAAAAAATAAAAACACGACCAGACATCACTATAATCGTTTTAAACCAACCACAAAAATTAGATCAACTTTTCTCCCACCTAAAAATGATATACGGCCTTGATTATTAAGGAGTAATAAACATGATTATTGCAGGCATTGATGAAAGCGGAAAAGGACCAGTTATCGGGCCCATGTGCATCGCCATAGTCATTTTAGAAGAAGGGGGAGAAAAAGAATTAGAACGAACTGGCATAAAGGACAGCAAACTTTTGAGCCCCAAAAAAAGAAAACATCTAACCCGAATAATTAAAGAGACAGCTCTAGAAGAAAAATATTTAATGATACCCGCTGACGAAATCGATAAAATGCGAACAGAAGGCATAAACATGAACAAAATCGTCGTTAACTCCATGGGCGAACTTATTAAAAAAACCAAGAAAAAAGCTGATCTTTACATCGCAGATGCCGCAGACGTAAACCCTAGAAGATTCCAAAAGAGACTTGCCCCCTATATACCTTCAAAAGCAAAACTTTTGTGCGAACACAAAGCAGATACAAAATATATCCCCGTAGCTGCCGCTTCAATAATCGCAAAAGTCGAACGAGACAACCAAATAGAAAAACTCCGCGAAAAACACGGGGAAATAGGAAGCGGATACCCAAACGACCCCCTAACCATCAACTTCCTAAAAAAAACAATAGAAAAAGAAGGAAAATACCCTCTTTTCGTGAGAAAAACCTGGAAAACCGCCCAACGCATCAAAAAAGAAACCCAACAAACAAAAATAAAAAAATTTAGCAAAAAATAAAGAAACCATTATCTCTCTACTAATGTTCCCCCTAACTCTTCCCCCATCTTTATTTTCACAAGGTCCTCCTAGACGTAAAACCAGGAGTATCGGGTGATGTTATAGGAGCTTCAGCTGAAAAACCTAAGATCGTTGTACTTCTCATCTTATGGCGAAGCTCAAAAACCTCCGCCCGATTAAGAAACTCATTAAGTTCAGCATCTGCCCAAAAATCAAAATCTTTATCCGTACGCCCTAAAATTTTATTTATAACAAATTTTTCAAGCTTATTTCCTATTATAGAATACGTACCCCTTCCCAAATCAACCCGACTCACCAAAACGATAGGCAACTTTATCTTATCATGATACTCTTTTGGTATAAATTCTCCCAAAAACTCTAAGTCTTTTCTCTCAAAGCCGATTGTAGTCCCGTCCTTTGCAATACATTGAGGATCACTTTCTGCAAGCAGCTGTTTTAACGTTTTTTTAACACGCGGTAAATGATCGTTAACCCTCATCAAAGACTTCCACAACCCCGAAACAACGCGCCTAAAAGGACTATCAGGATGCTCCAAGATACTAACCACCCAAAACAAAAAACCAATTAAAACCTATGTTCCACTACAAAAAGATAAACCCATTAAACTGAAAAATATAATAATCTCAAACTATTTTAGTATTTCTTTATCAAAAAAAACACCACATCCGCGCCTTAGAAAAAAAACATGAAAAAATTTAGAAAAAATTAATCGACACGGACATTCAACAGGTTTTACAGAGACTAAAACGACTAAAACATAGTATATAACGAAATAAAAACCAAATAATTACAAAGAGTATATCAAACAGAAAAAATTACAAAAACAAAAAAAAAGAAAAAATAAAAATATTTGAAGACTTAAAGTCGATCTTCCCTATTTCTATTTTTAGACCGGTTTTTTCTTAGTATATGCCTGGCGGCCCGTGAATGGGCGGTCTTCCTCCTGGCGGTGCTCCTGCCTCACCATGTTTTGCTGCAATGATGTCGTCAATCCTCAATATCATTACTGCGGCTTCAGTAGCACTTTTGACAGCTTGTTTAACTATGCGGAGCGGTTCCAGCACTCCTATCTCGGCCATATCTCTTACTTTAGCGCTTAAAACGTCTATTCCATAAGTTTTACCGCCTTCCTCATGTTTTGCCCTAAGTTCTGCGAGAATGTCTATAGGGTCAAGACCAGCGTTTTCGGCCAGAGTTTTCGGAATAACCTCTAAAGCCTCAGCAAAAGCCATCATAGCAAGCTGTTCTTTGCCTTTAATGCCCTCAGCATAACTCATCAGTTTCTGGGAAAGCTCGATGAATGAAGCGCCACCGCCTGCCACAGCATACCCATCTTCTAAAATATCTCTTGCCACGGAGAGAGCATCGTGTATGGAGCGTTCAGCTTCATCTATTATGTGTTGAGCGCCACCTCGGATTAATATACTTACAGCTTTTGCATGAGGACATTCCCTAACGAAAACAAGCTTATCCTCACCGATCTTTACCTCTTCAACGTGGTTCGCTGTACCGATATTTTCAGGACCCAAATCGTTTATACTTGAGACTATTGTAGCCCCGGTAGCTTTTTCCATTTTTTCTATGTCGCTCTTCTTTACCCTTCTAACTGCTAGTATACCTGCTTTGGCCATGGCGTGCTGTGCGATATCATCAATTCCTTTCTGGACAATAACTACGGTTGCCCCCGTGTTTATTATTTTATCCACCATCTCCTGGATTAAATGGCGTTCTTCATCCATAAACGCCTTCATTTGATCAGGAGAAGATATGCGAATTTCAGCATCAAACTCAGTTTTCTCAATTTCTACGTTTCCTGAAATCAAAGCAACCTTCGCATTTTTCACCAACTTAGGCATCCCTGGGTGAACAACTTCCTTGTCTAAAATGATCCCGTCCACCAATTCCGTTTCGTCAAGTCCTTTACCTTGCTTTTTGATAATGCTCACCTTGTCAATGTCCGCTTCCAGCCTACCGTCCTTTTCTTCGACTATGGTTTTAATAGCTTTTACAGACAGCTCTCCAAAATACTCTTTAACACCTGAAACAGACTTGCTGTTTAAAGAGGTCATCACCGCCTTTTTCATTGTTTCCACGTCTTCTGAATCGATTTTGATCGATACTTGTTCGAGCAACTCGTCACACTTCTTTTCAAGCCTCTTATATCCCGAAACAAGTATAGATGGGTGAATCTGCTTGTCCAGTAGCTCTTCAGCCTTTCTTAGAAGCTCACCTGCAAGCACGACAGCCGTAGTAGTACCATCACCGACCTCCTGGTCCTGAGTCTTCGCTACTTGGACCATCATCTTAGCCGCTGGATGTTGAACGTCCATTTTGTCTAAAATAGTTGCTCCGTCGTTCGTTATACTAACATCTCCAAGACTGTCAACCATCATCTTATCTAAACCTCTGGGTCCAAGGGCAGTTCTTACAGCCTCTGCCACGACGCGCGCTGCCATAATATTGGCGCCAACCGCGTCCTTACCCCTTGTCCGACCGGTTCCTTCCTTTAATATTAATACAGGAACTCCTCCTAATTGACTTGTCATAATTTCTCACCTCTATTTTTTCTTAATTTTCCGAGTTTCAACCTCTATTTTCAATCCATACCCATATCCATGGGTCCCTCTTCTTCTTCTCCGCCTGGAACTCCGCCGCCTCCTCTTTCAATCTCTTTAGTAGCAATTACGTCGTCTATCCGAAGTATCATCACAGCTGCTTCGTTAGCACTTTTGATCGCGTGTTTTTTGACTATTACTGGTTCCCAAACGTTTAACGCTGTCATATCTGAAGCTTTACCGTTCATTACATCTACTCCCCAGTCTGATTTTCCTTCATCGTGAGCCGCCCTTAGTTCGACGGTTATATCTGTCGGATCTAGACCGGCGTTCTCGGCTAGAGTTCTCGGAACAATTTCTAAAGCTTCAGCGAAAGCTCTCACTGCCAACTGTTCTCTACCGATTAAAGTGTCAGCATATCTTCTAATTCTTCTTGAAAGCTCCATTTCAGGGGCTCCACCGCCTGAAACAACTTTCCCTTCCTGAATAACATTCCGGATAACACAGAGAGCATCATGAAGTCCACGTTGCACCTCATCAACCACGAGATCCGTACCCCCCCTTATTAGTAAACTCACCGACTTCGGGTTAGCGCATTCCTCTACGAAGATCATTTTCTCTTCGCCAACCTTCCTTTCTTCGACAACTCCTGCTTTTCCAAAATCTTCAGCTGTAAGCTCTTCGACACTGTTTACGATTTTTCCTCCTGTAGCCTTCGAAAGTTTGTCCATATCACTCCTCTTAACACGTCTAACCGCAGCCACTCCCGATTTAGCTAGAAAATGCTGTGCAACATCGTCAATTCCTTTCTGGCATACTAAGACGTTTGCCCCAGTCTCGACCACTTTGTCAACCATCGCTTTTATCATTGATTCTTCTTCATCCATGAAAGCCTTAATCTGATCTGGGTCGGTTATGTTTATTTTTGCAGTTATCTCTGTCTTCTTCACTTCTAACGCCGCATCAATCAGGGCTATTTTTGCATCTACTACTTTCTTCGACATGCGTGGATGAACCCATTCTTTATCGAGGACCACCCCGCTTACTAGCTTGGTATCTTCTACACCTTCTCCCATCTTTTTCTCTGTTTTAATGTCGTCAATATCTACTACAAGTTTTCCGTCTTTCTCCTCTACCACCGATTTCACAGCTTTTAGCGCGAGCTCTGTCAAGTATTCGCGGTTTTCAGCAACCATTTTACTCGCGAGCGCTGTCATTGAAACCTTTTTCATCATCTCATCGTCTTCGTATGCTACAGGTTTTGAAATTTCGTCTAAAATTTTCAAAGCTTTTTCTGCAGCTTTCCGATAGCCGTCTGTGATTACCGTAGGGTGGATGTCTAGGCCTAAAAGTTCTTCAGCGGCTCTCAATAACTCACCTGCGATAATGACTACTGTTGTGGTGCCATCCCCGGTTTCTTGGTCTTGTACTTTCGCCAGTTCTACTATGAATTTAGCCGCTGGGTGTTGAACATCGATCTCTTTCAATATAGTTGCGCCATCGTTTGTCACTACTACATCGCCGAAAGTGCTTACAAGCATCTTATCCATGCCCATCGGGCCTAGAGAGCTTTTTATTGATTCTTCTATAACCTTACTAGCCATAATATTNCTATTAAGAGCATCTCTGCCTCTTGTTCTAGTAGCTCCTTCTCTTAGTACTAANACGGGTACTCCGCCTAATTGCGTCATAATTTNTTCACCTCAATTTTTTCCTGTTTTTTTTAGAAAGTCTAAGCTTTTTCCACTCTTGGATTTTAACAAATAATTTTGNCTTAATTTATATGAAGCGTATGTAGATGGTGGTTATAAACTTAACTATTTACTCTCATACATAAAANCGATATAAAAAACAGGAAATAAAATGAGTCATACTCATACAATTAAACCTTCTCCAAAAAACACTTAACTTCAGCATCCCTGCCTTGAAAAACTTCTTTTCTTCTATTTCTTTTGTTTCTTTTTTTAGTTTTAGATCGAAGTATTCACTCGAGTCAAGTTTTTGAAAACTCATAGTTTTCCCCTCCACATATCTTTTCTTTCTATCTTGTGATGGAGAACGATTTAAAAACATCCCTATAAAAGGAAAAACATAGAAAAGAGGAAAAAAGGGGATCTTCATTCCCGTTTAAAGTTAAGTTTTATGTTTTTAATTTGAAAAAGGAAAAGGTAGAAATAGCTGCTTTCAGACAATTCATTTTTTTCCAAAAAGTTTGTAGCATCATTTTCATTATCGAATAACGGTAGATTGCAGGAGGGACAGTAAAAGTTGTTATTTACTGGTATGAAGTCTAGTCTACTCCGAAACCGTGTAGTTTTTGGAAGTTTTGTCGTGCCAAGTGTATGATCTTGTAATCTTCTTCTATTCTTTTTCTTGAGGCTAGAGATCCTACTGCCATTAGTTCTGTTTCTGGTTCTTCTTCTTCTTCTTCAATTCTTTCTACGCAGTATTCGTATAGGGAATAACTTTCTCCTTGTATGACCATTAGCCAATTTATTCCCGTAAAAGAAGAGACATAATGGTGAATCGGTCATGTCCCTACGTGTCTGGTTCTAAAGCGTTTCCCTTAACTTAGTTTTTATTCTCTGAAACATCTTTGCGCCTTCAGAATCTCCTGTTAAAAGTTCGTTTTTTAACTCTAAAACTGTTGGATCACCTAAAGCTATTGGATTTGTTGGGGGTTTTTGCTCTATAGGTGTTTCAACAACTTCGATTTTTGTAGCTTTAAAAGTTCTCGCAGTTTTTTGGGGTTTCACAAACCTTACGTTGCCTTCACAGGCCAATATCGCGTAAGCGCCCAGTCTGAGCAGTTTGGAGTTACGCCAGCTATGTTCTCCAAACTTTCGTTTTGCTATTTCTTCGAAAATACGCGCTTCATCACCGGTTAAAGTTATCGATATCTTAATTTTTTTCAAGCTTCGATCTCCTTTTCTATGAGTTTTTTCAGTTTTTTAATAATGCCTTCCAAAAGTTCAACATGGCCTGTGGTCACTTTTAATCCTTTTTTTTGCAGTTGTTTCAAACCTTCAACTGTTTCTCCGTTTTTACCGTTTTTTGAGGGGATTTCACCTTCTAGTAGCTGTTCGAGTTTCATTGATATGTTCCCAATAACTTTTATATCAGTGGTTTTTTGTTTTTTGTCGATAACTTTTGTTGTTTTGCCAATAGCTTTTGGGTTTATCAGTATGCGTAAGAGTAAACCTTTTTTTTCAGCTTTTTTTAGTTTCCTGTGAACTGCTGGTTGCGATATATTGCATTTTTTGGCAATTTGTCTTTCACTTAATCCCTGATCCCATAGCTTGGCGACTTCTTCTATTGATACCTTTGATTTTCTTCCCAAATTTATCACTTATTTGTTATCGATTATTTTTAATAAGTTATCGAAAACATATTACTTAAAATTAGCGATAAATAAAAAACAAGAAAAGAAACGCTCAGTAAGTCCTTTCGGACTCATATCCGCTACCGAGTTTTTTTAAAAAAATTAAAAAAATCAAAAACAGGTTTTACAATAGGTTTAACCAATAGGTTTTACCCCGCCTCTTTTTCCGTATAAGGATNATATCAAATCTTATACTAGGAACTTTTTTTCATTGTTAAACCTATTGTAAAATTCATTTGTTTTTAGGTTTTTTCATGTTTTTTTCTTGGGGTATGTTGTCCTTTTCAAATCTTTTGATTTTTTGTATCCATAGGTCGTAGGCGGTTACAAACCCTGTTTTCTCAAGGGGTGTATTCATAACTCTGAGATTTTTTGAACATAAGGGAGAATAACGCAAGTCTTAATAAACATTGATTTATTAAGTTTTAAAGGAAAGATTATAGGCGTATAAAAGGTTTTTTTAATAGGTTTTGTCTTTTATTTTTCGTGGGGATTAAGTGTTGGAGCCATCAGGTTTGTCCGGTCGGAAAGAAGATCTGGCGGATTGGAGGTGGAAGTGGTCAAAGCTCATTGAAGAAGTCCGTGAAATAATTAAAAAGGCAGGTTATGATAGTTATGAACTGAGCAGTCCTGAAGTGATTAAGTCTTGTTGTTTTGACATTATCGCCCGGAAAGATGCAAGGCTGTTATTAGTCAAGGTCTTGTTAAATATTGATAATTTTCTCGCAGAGCATGCTGAAGAGCTTAAAGCTTTTGCTAACCTTTTAATAGGTATTCCTTTAGTTATTGGGAAGCATACAAAACGAGAAGAGATTCCTCCTGGCGTGCTTTATGAAAGGTTTGGAGTGCCTGTACTTAATCCTGAAACTTTTAGAGAATGGATTTCCCACGACGAAATAGTTTATGCATATGTGCAACGAGGCGGACATTTTGTAAAACTCGACGGTAGTAAACTTAAACAGTTGAGAATGGAACAAGGACT